>Ga0182746_1000983_pt1 | contig 30264 bp, 22 predicted proteins | sample eDN3rd30CBELigOP_FD_128881 | JGI IMG/M metagenome (GOLD analysis project Ga0182746, IMG submission 128881) | Enriched Organic Plus compost microbial communities from Emeryville, California, USA - eDNA 3rd pass 30_C BE-Lig OP (version 2) (version 2) ...
AAAGAACAACAATCAAAAATTGGAGCACGAGGCTACCGTCCAATAAATATGCATAGTGATAATGTTCCCGGGATTTGAATACGGCCAGTTTGAGGAGAGCCAGTATCAGCAGGTTGGTCAGGATCAGTCCTATCTTGATTGGTATCAGATAAGGTGCAATCAGTATAAAAAGGCTATGCAACACCAATAACGTGTACGTAAGATTCTTTGCTTTTTGTTCGCCCAGCATATTAGGCAGCGTCCGCAGGTGATAATATGAATCCTGCTGGATATCGCGGATATCGAAAGGCAGGGTACAGATAATCAAAAATATAAATTTGAGCACACATAATACCATAAATACCCAATGGTCGACGGTAATACCTGTATTGGCCAGCTCAACGTAAGGGAGCACCACACTGCTGCACACCCAGACCAGAGCAATGTGGAAAATCTTAGCTCCCGGAATCTGCCGGAGGCCCACTTTCCGGTCATGGAAAGTAAACAAAGGCATACCGTACAACAGGCTCAACGCGCCAATGAAACCCAAAAATAGGAATGAATACAAGTGGATATGCCATAAGCAATAAGCAAGCAGGGCCAGAGCGATGACATTATTGCACCACATCACCCATTCGTGATTAAAAATCCAACGCGTCCGCGGAAATTTTGACTGCTTCGGATTTTTGGGTTTGGACAACCATAAGCTAAAATTGTAGAGCAGTAAAGTCGCCGTACCTTCAATCAGGACAATATACCAATTGATCGGCCGTTCAAAGATAATATAGGTCAGTGCACATTGCGCCATGGCGGCCAGTGCAATCAGAATATTCGTATAAATGCTGACATAGAATATCTTTCTGAGAAAGGACATTTGCATTAAATCTTATTGCAATATAACAATCTTGATAGATAAAAGTAGTTTAACATTATATTAAACTTCAAATTGTTGATAAAATGGGCAAAAACCGCTAAATTGTACACCGAAATTGAAATATTAAAAACAATTTCGCAACGATAACTATATAAAATAAAATAATTCATAATAACCCTAATAAGATGAGCCTACAAATAAAATCATTTGAAGAATATCAGCGTGAGTATAAGCGAAGTGTAGAACAACCCGAAGAGTTTTGGGCGAGCATTGCGGATCATTTTTTCTGGAAGAGAAAGTGGAACAAAGTGCTTAACTGGAACTTTGAGGAACCAAATGTCAAATGGTTTGAAGGTGCTAAATTGAACATTACGGAAAATTGCCTTGACCGCCATATCTATGCAAATGGAGACAAACCAGCCATTATCTGGGAGCCGAACGATCCGAATGAAGCACATCGTATCTTATCGTACAAGCAATTGTTGCAGAAGGTGGAGCAATTTGCCAACGTATTAAAAAACAACAATATCAGAAAGGGCGACAGGGTCTGTATCTATTTGCCTATGGTACCCGAACTGGTGATTGCGGTACTTGCATGTGCACGTATCGGTGCTATTCATTCCGTAGTTTTCGGTGGATTCTCGGCCCGTTCGATTGCCGATCGCATTATTGACGCTGAGTGTAAGCTGATCGTCACCTCAGATGGAAGCTACCGCGGTAACAAGACCATTGGTCTTAAAAATATTGTGGACGACGCCCTGATGCAGTGTGATACTGTCGAAAAGGTAATTGTATTGACCCGTACCCGTACACCTGTATCCATGATCAAGGGACGTGATGTATGGTGGGAAGACGAAATCAAGAAAGTAGAAACCCAAGGCAATCCCGCCTGCCCTGCTGAGGAAATGGATGCCGAAGATACTTTGTTCATCTTATATACATCCGGCTCTACCGGCAAGCCAAAAGGTGTAGTACATACTTGTGGGGGCTATATGGTCTATACAGGTTACACGTTCATGAACACCTTCCAGTACCAGCCCAACGATGTATTTTTCTGTACAGCGGATATTGGCTGGATCACGGGACATAGTTATATCGTCTACGGACCACTTTCGCAGGGTGCCACATCATTGATGTTTGAAGGTATTCCGACTTTCCCGGATGCCAGCCGTTACTGGGATATAGTGGATAAATATAAAGTCAATATCATCTATACCTCACCGACAGCATTGCGCTCGCTAATGGCCTTTGGTGACGAGTATGTCGACAAAAATGATCTTTCTTCATTGCGGGTGCTGGGCTCGGTGGGCGAACCTATCAATGAAGAAGCCTGGAACTGGTTTAACGAAAAAGTAGGTAAAAAGAACTGCCCGATCGTTGATACCTATTGGCAAACCGAGAACGGGGGCCACCTAATTACATCGTTGGCGGGTGTCACACCTGAAAAGGCCAGTTACGCCATGTTTCCGATGCCGGGCATTCAACCTGCACTGATGGATGAGAGCGGCAAAGAAATCGAAGGTAATGATGTCACTGGCAACCTATGTATCAAATTCCCATGGCCGGGCATGCTGCGCACGACCTGGGGTGATCACGACCGCTGCAGACAGACCTACTTCTCTACATACAACAACATGTATTTCACAGGAGACGGTTGCTACCGCAGCCCCGAAGGGTATTACAAAATCACAGGCCGTGTAGATGACGTGCTGAACGTATCAGGACACCGGATCGGTACAGCGGAAGTTGAAAATGCCATCAATATGCACGCCGATGTCGTAGAGTCGGCCATTGTGGGTTATCCCCACGCCGTCAAAGGACAGGGTATTTATGCTTATGTGATTGCCAATCACCACACTGACGCAGAAGCGACGAAGAAAGATATCATGGAGACCGTTTCGCGTATCATCGGTCCGATTGCCAAACCAGACATCATCCAGTTCGTCAGTGATCTTCCCAAGACAAGGTCAGGAAAAATCATGCGCCGTATTCTGCGCAAGATCGCCGAGGGAGATGTCAGCAACTTGGGGGACACTTCCACATTACAGGATCCAACCGTAGTGGAAGGCATCATTCAGGGCGCTGAAAGTCTGAAAAAATAAATAATAACCTTTAACATAAAAAAGCCTTCTGAGTGGAAGGCTTTTTTGCTATCAACCACAACAACCCAACTGTTTTTAACACCCAATAATTACAGCTGCTTGCATATCATCTTTCAGTATGTCCTGGATTTAGCCTATTATGTGCCTACCGCGTTTAGAAAGTCATTAAGTCATCCCTAGGACCAAGGATGCACATTTGCTGAATGTTTGAGAGCTAGCAAAAAAAAGCCACATCATCACGACGTGGCTTAAAATAAACATATGAATTTAATTAAACAGTTTCTATTTGTAGGCATTGACAGAACTCGAAACCTTCCATGTACCAGCTTCGTTGATCAACGTGACGAGGTCGATTTTTGAGAACTGCTCAAATTTCATGGTGATCCGGGCCACCATATAGTTTTGGGATTCTTCCAAAATTTCTGTATTGGTACTACAGTTCAGTTTTTCACCTTTTTGTTTTTTCAGGAAAGAAATCACTTCCGAGCGCTTATTGGTCCGTGCATTCTGGCCCTGAATTTTTTGGCTGAAGTCTGCAGCAAACAGTTGTTCCACACCATCTGATGCACCTTCAGTCATTACAGATAGGTAAGTATCAATCGCTAAATCGGCTGTCGATAGCTTCATTCCTTTGCCTGGGTTATTTGCTGCCATACTCATTGTTGATATCACAATTAAAGCAGCAGCTGCGAATGCCTTTACTAAAGTTTTCATAATTGCTATACTTTATAGTGTTAGTTTTTTGTCTCTTTTCTAATTGTCGCAAGGATCTGGATTTTGTTGCATCATTTCCTTTAAGATTCTGATTCAAAAGTAAGACAATGCAACATGTGATTTTATTACATTTAGATCAATAGCGCAGAAAAGTCGGTGAATAGCGGTATTGGAGCGGTGGAAGTAATCGATGCTTATCGATGTATTTTTAGTTTAAGCCAACCATTCATCGATGAACTACCTTCTTAACTAAGGATTACGGTTTAATCAAGTAGTTATGTAATTGCCTTCCAGTATATAGGAAACTCATACCATATTTAGGTATATTGTTTTCATAGGTGGTTTTGCCAAGATCAAAATAACATATATCCATCTTCGAGCTGAGAAAACGGAGGAGTCCGATCTAAAAATGCAACACGATTTCCATGATAAAATAGATTTGCTTCATATGGTGGAGATAAGGGTCAGCGTCATTTTTCTATCTGATATCCTAATGATAATACAAACACAATACAAGAATTGTCGGAATTTTAACTGTGCCCACCGTCAGACAACGTAAGGTTACAAAGACGGAGGCTTGCACATCGTCGGCTAAAGCGCTGTTAAAATTGTTCCATCGGTTGACCATATTCTTGACGAAAATGATGGTAACGGCGCAAAAATTGACTATTTGGTTCATTAAACAACTCGACAAGCATGGCTAAACCAATAGCTATATGATCACACCTTCATTTCCTCGTATTCTAATGTGATTTAAGTGCTTTAACCTTGGCTACCTCACAATTTCGCAACTTTCTTTTTTCATTTCCCGCATGACTTCCTTATTCAAAACCTTGACTTGGAATTTATTTATCAAATTTCCTAATTTATTACTGCTCCCAAAAGATCGGCATTAATATATTCATACAGAAAGTACCTTGGCAATTTAAGCTTTGCTTGCGCTAAATTATGTTTAGCGATATGGTTCGTAATATTAACAACCGTTTGCGATGGATGCTGAATAAGATATTGATATTTGGGCATCAAAATATTGATATAATTACTTTCTTGTACTAAGAAATTATCTAAGCCTCCAAATGGAGAAGGAACCTGCCCAACACCATTATATGGCAATATTCCATTCCCTTTCACATATAAATACATATTAACTAGTGAGATAAGATCATAATTGACTAAGTAGTTATTATTTGGATAATATACCTGGTTCGAAAACATCAGATCAACAAGTAACAAATGTGATGCAAAATAAGAATCTAAACGATCCACTAGAACAGAATCAAAACCTATATCTTCAAAAGTAATTAGATCCTTCTGTTTTAAATAATTATAGTTATTAGAAATAAAATTATTCATTTGCTGAATCGCGCCATCTACTACAATGTCTTGTTCGTAATCGATATATGTTAATTCTATTGCCGGATATTCTTTTAATTTTGTAGCTGCATTGACTAGATTCGGCCACCACTTAGGTTTTGTGTCATAACACCTGATCTCTCCGTTTGTATTAAATTTATTAGTGTTTGGGTCTCGATAAGAAACATATTTACAACCCAAATTTACATCATTGCCGTTTGGGGGATGTAAATCACTAGGATATTGGTTTTCCATTTCTAAACTTTCTATCGGTGAATTACATGCTATCAGTGTTATTACACCTATTAAAAAGGTAAATATTGTCTTTTTAATATCTCTGGTTTCTGTAGGAATTAGCCGTCAATTCCATGATTTTCTAAAAATAATTACAAACTAAGAGAGTAGTGAATTACTCCCTTAGTTAGCTTTTTCAACTTTTTTATATTTCCTTAGAAAAATTCTTACATTCTAATCTGAAAATATTTTTTAACTGACCATCCTGCCTTCCTAATTGTTTAAAGGATCATTAATATCCTTTAGGAAAACTCTAAATGTATTTGTAGGAATTGCAATATCCGTTAACAAAACCGAAGACGGCTCATTCAGTACATCCGCTGTAATTTTGAATGTGCGTCCATTCAACGGTGTCGTAAATTCACTTAATCCTCCCGTCCAATAGGCGGCACTAAAACCTGAAACATTATATAAAGAACTTGTAAAGTTTATCCTTACTTGGTCTACTGTGCCAGGCACAAGGACAATATCATGCCCTACAGCACCTTCCACTGCTCCATTCTGTAAAACGTAGTATATAACCTCTATACCCGCATTTCCGATATACATATTATTTAGGATGATACCATTAGCTTTGAGCTTCGTTCTAGCGTTGTCCCAGAATACTTTTCCAGTCGGTCCGACATTACTATAGGACATGGACCATAAATTACTCTTAAACCATAAGTTTATCGGAGTAATATCTGGAACAATCTTAAACGTACCTGATTTGTCCGTATAATATCCGTATGGGTAATTGCTTGATGCAGCAACATAATCTAAGCGACTAAACGTACCACCATCTAATGTAAAGGACTCATAGAATTCCAAACCGCCTGGCACCACCCGGAACGGCATAGGCTTAGCTGTTTGGTCAAGTGGATTGTTAAATACTCGAATTTTCGGATTATATTGCATACGTGCGGATTCACCATTCTTGGTTTCCAAGTTGAATACACCGAATTGTTTAAATGCGCTTGCAGCTTCTTGAAAAGCTTTGGACATGTTTTCAAACTCCCCATCCTTCAAAGGTAACATAACAAGGTGCGTACCGCTCTTTTTACCCTTCAGTACCACTGAATCTGCTGTTGCCTTAAGTATAATAAACTCAAAATCACCGCGCATTCCGCTGTCATCAGCGCCTATTCCGCCGTTATCCTTACCCGGTTCAGAAAACCAATGAATACTTTTATTATAGCCATTAAATGTCAGTACTGGCCCAGACTCCGGTGAAATTGTGTATGAGCTAGTTTCAATACCAGCAATAGGATCAGATGCTATGGACACCTGATCATTTGATATAAATTTGGTAAAAACTGTGTAACCTCCAAATTCCTGATTTTTACTCGGGTAAAACTTCATGACCCATCCTGCTTTATTTGTCTGGAAAACAGAATATGCTTGTTTTACAGCCTCGGTCATTCTTACCGTTGCATTTGTATCAAATATTCTATCCTCTTCGCGCTTGCATGACGTAGCCAGTAAAAACGGAAGTAAGATTAAGACCAATATATATTTTAATTTCATAATTTCTTATTTTAAAGATGTCTGATCAAAATTGGGTAAATCCGCTTGTCTTGCTAAAATTTCATCACGCAACTCATCTATATCAATGTTCCACACGTTCTGGAAGTAAGTACGCACGATATCAAGTTTAGCCTCGATCAAAGCTTTCCCTTCTTCTCCACCACTACTGATTCGCTGATTCCATTGAGAAGGAGACAACGTGATATAATAGGAATATGTTTCGACAAAATCTTCGTTAGGCTCTTTGGAAGCATAGGGGGAAACAAAACCGTTAGCCACAGCGTCCGAGTCATTTTCGTAGATATCACTCCAAGAATCTGAAACATAGCCATTGCCCGTTATTTGCTCAAATGAAGCCGGATATCCTTTCGTCTGATGCAAAATATGGGCAAATTCGTGATGCATAGTATGAAAGTAATAGAAATTAAGAAACGCTATATCTTTACCAGTTTCTGCATTCAGTCTATTTAATAGATACAATGTGATCTTGACTCCTCCCTCAGCAGTACCCAGTACAAACGTTCCATTGTTACGATAAGCTGGCGACCCTATATAATTTAACAGCTTTGGAAAATACTTTTTTATAAAGTCTTTGCTCCCTGTAATTTTATCATAAGGCTCAATCCCCAAATGATAGAGCAATTTGGTCATTCTAATAGAACTCTCATAGCTCGCAGGGCTTAAATTATAGTCCAGATCAGATTCTTTTTCGACAAACTTATAAAGTATTGAGATATTATAATCCTTCGTATATTTTTGTTCTATATAATTGTCCAGATCATTCTTTTCCACGTTTTGATCAACGAAAATACTTTCTGGATTCAGTTTGTCTTCGGAGCATGAAAGCAATAGCGCCGAAGATAATAATAACATAGTGATCTTATTTAATACTCTCATAACTATCTTGGATTAGGGGTTAAACCTGCAGCAATTACTTCTGCGGGGATTTGTAAGGCTGCTCTCTTATCGCGGGCTACTAGCTTCGTTTCTGTTTCTACGGTTGACACAGAACCTGAAGAATTCAAAATCCTTCTTTCGACTTCAATACCATAGCGTTTTATATCAAACCATCGTAATCCCATATGCAGTGTTTCCACCCTACGTAAAAAGAGTACAGCATGAAGCATGTTTTCCTGTGTTCCCGCTTCGAATGGAATCATTTTAGGATCTAGTTTTTTCTTCGCTGTTGGTTGTCTCGCAGAAGAATAGTCTATCCCATTGGCCCAATTATTAACCGTAGCTACTGTAAAGGTGGCTGGAGGGTTAACTAAAGCATTGTCTATCCATCTTTTCATGTCTACGATGGCCTCATCATAACGTTTTAGATGAATCAGTGCTTCAGCGCGCACCAACATTGTTTCTTCGGTTGTAAAGGGGGCATACGCTCCACGAGCATAGCCAATACCTGCTACTGGATCAGTATACTCAAACATATATGACACACGCGGAAATAAAACTTTATCCAGATTGGTGCCGGCATATACAAAAGCACGTAACACATAATCTACAGCTGACAGCTTGCCATAAGGTCCATTTGCCATTGCAGTTTCTGTTCCGCTTAACAAGGCTCCATGAGAATACCTAGACCCATAAGTATATGGCCCGAATATTACTCCATGTTCCGTTCCTGCCGTTGCAACCATCAAATTTGCTTTTTCCTCACTTTTATTATAGGATATTGCTCCATTTGGAAATCCCCTTGATCCCACTGCGTCGTTAGCAATTCTTGCATAATTCCTTTGTAAATTTGCTGGATTAACCCCAATGGCCGCGTTTGCTGCGCTAACAGCTTTTTGCCAATCTTGCATATATAAAGCGACCCGCGCTCTTAAAGCGTTTGCCGCCCTAGTATTCATATGATATTTGGGTGTTGATCCAAAGGAGGAATCATCGATCAAAGGTATCGCCTGATCCAGATCAGAAACGATACGGTCATATACTTCTTTTACCGTATTACGCTGATATTTAGGATCCAACACCACCTCTGGCTCTGTCATGTATGTAATACCTAAATCCGTCGCCGCGTTTTCTTTGGTGTAATGCTGGGCAAACATATTAACAAGTATAAAATGGTTATACGCACGCACGGCCAAGGCTTCGCCACGTTGTGGGTTGAGGCTTTCAGGATTTCCCATTTCTTCAATTGCCTTTAAGGAAGCATTTGCGCTGGCTATTGCCTTATAGCCGGCTTCCCAAACACCTTTAGGAACTTCGTCCTTAACATCAGTAATATCTTTCCAGCGGAACAGCTCTTCCATAAAGCGTTCGCTATTCGGATTTGTGGCGCCATAATCGTCCACGTTGTCTGATGACAGTTCGGCGCTAACCAAATAAGCAATTTCGGGATACGCGGAGACCAATAATTTATCAATCTTCGTTTCGTTATCAAGCTTTGCACGATTATCAGGCATTTCATCCAAAAATTTGTTACATGATGATAAGCCGATTCCACATAGCAACGCGATTGTAGTATATATTTTTCTACTTTTTTTCATTTCAATTCGATGTAAAATTCACTTATAGTCCTAACCGTAAGGTCAAAGTATATTGTCTCGCCATAGGTGCAGCCACGCCACCTGCATTGACAAACTCAGGATCTTGGCCATTTAGTTTTTTATCTGCATATAGCAGGAAGAGATTAGTCGCATTAAACCGCAGACCTAAGGAGTTTATTTTCCACGCTTTTATCAAATCTTTAGAGAATTCGTAGCTCAATGACACATCTTTCATTCGAATGAAATCACCTTTAGCTGTTCGCACCGAAGAATAATTATAAGCGCTATAAGCATACTTTAGGTCGTTACCATAGGCTCTGTTTTGCCCAGTTGTGGCGATGATTGGCACATTCGTAAATGCTTCATCGCCTGCGACCATCCAACGGTCGGCAAACTCCTTTGTCGACGCTGTTAAGTCTGAGTATTCATTTGAAAATATTGGGTTTAATCGCACAACATGACCAAACGTCGAAGTCATCACAACATTTAAGCTGAAATTCTTGTAGCTGAACGTATTTCCAAATCCGCCGGTATGGATAGGATCTGTTGGACCTTCATACTTTAAGAAGCCAATATTATCTCGTTCTTGAAAATTAATACTTGTTACCGTCTCCTGATTATCAGAATTTAAAAAGACAGGTAATCCCTCATCATTCAGATGTAAGAAAGGAATGGAATATAGTCCACGTGCTGGACCACCTTCCAGTGCAAATCCGGTACCCATAATCAGATCCATCACCTGTGTGCGTGTATCCAGACGTGTCACCTCCGTCTTTACCTTTGAATAAGTAAGAGTTGAACGCCATTTAAACTCTCTATCACGTAAAATATTAGCATTCAGACTCAATTCTACACCGTGCGATTTCATATCCGCCACGTTTCCGAACTTTGCGATCTGACCTCCCAATCCTTGTGTATTGACAATACCGATCAAATCAAAATTGTTGCGCTTATACCAATCAAAATCGATATTAATTCGGTTGTCAAAAAATCCCATCGAGGTTCCGATATTCAATTCGTGTTTTTTCTCGTATGTCAGCTCATTGTTCGCAAGATCAGCGATCTCCAAACCCGATTCTCCATCTCCTGCTGTAGGCCTCCATGGTGTATACGAACGATAGACGGCGTATGAGTTTGTTACGGTCGAAGGGCCTCTGTCTCCTGTTAAACTGTAAGATCCCTTTAGCGTAAAGTGCGAAAGAGCTGGTCTAAAATTATCAAAAAACGCTTCTTCATGCGCATTCCAAGCCGCAGAAAGGTTCCAGCTGGGCATCCATCGTGCAGAAGTAGCTTCGCCTAATTTATTGGCGCCTTCATATCGAAAAGTACCATTCAAAATATATTTCCCAGCATAGGAATAAGTAAGATTCGTAAAGAATGCCGCTTGCCTGTATCGGATATTTGTAGGATCGTTTTTACTATTCCGATTGACAGAAAAATAAGGAGAATTCTCCTCTTGACCACGTTTAAATACTCGGTAGTCGGTAAAAGGGCTTTCCCCTAAATCATACTGGATTCCCCAACCTCGAAACCATGTATTGTTTCGATGGGATGAAGTTATTTCCGAACCAGCAAATATGTTAATGAGATGGTTCTGATTAAAAGTTTTATCATATTGTGCAGTAAAACGGAACAACTGTTCGAACATCGTATAATCAGTTCGATTATAAATCCCTCCCTCGGGCAATACTGAAATCGGTCTCGCATAAGGATTATCCGGATCCGTATATAAGAAAGGGTTTTTATCACGAATTGTCGTGTTCTCCGGCTCAGAAATTCCCGCGCGATAAGCCATTGCCTGATTAGAACGGTCTTTTATGTAGTGATGCTGGGCGGTCGATTGATAACGTGCCGATCCAAAGGCACTCAGTTCTAATCCTGGGATTACTTTCCACTTTAGATCCCCTTGGAAGCGTAAATCCGCAACCTCTATATCCATATAATTGTTGTCCAATTCATGTAAAATATTAAAAGCCGCATAGTTACGAGTATAAAATGTATATGGATCTAAGGTTCTTGAAGTATTCATCGCATAGGCGTAGGGATTAATATCAAAATCACGTTTTACCTGTCCAAAAACGACGTCCTTAGACTGTCCTAGGGTACCCGGCGCCTGTTGTTTACGATAAGATCCATTCGTAATAACATTAAGCTTTAAACGATCAGAAATGTTATAATTCGCATTCAGATTACCTGTATACCGATTTACTTTACTCCGTTTTGTCCATCCTGGATCTACGAGGGAACTAACTGAAGTGTAATATTGTGATTTTTCCGTTCCAGACGACATACTTACCGAATGATTATGCTGGAGACCGGTCTGAAAAAGCTCATTGAACCAATCTGTATTACGGTACTCAGCTTCTTTCAGAAATTTATTAACATTATGCCTATTTGTAAAGAGATCATTAGGAATCTCGCCTCTCTGAATGCGTCTATATAAGTCACCATAAACTCCGCTATTACTCGCGACCGGTAGATCAGCAAATCCAATATATCCTTTATTGTACATATCGTCATACACCGACATCTGCTCTTGGGAATTCATAATGTTGAATTCCGAGTATCGAGGAGTGGCACGTGTTGTGTATTCGCCCGTGTAATTGAGAGAACTGCGTCCCGCTTTTCCTTTTTTGGTTGTGATTACAATTACTCCCGCCATAGCGCGTGCTCCATAAATAGATGTCGCTGATCCGTCTTTTAAAATCTGAAAAGATTCAATATCATGAGCATTCAATCCCGCAACAGCCGAACTAATTAACGTCAAAGCGTCTCCTGACGAAAGTTCGTCCGAGTTGACATCAGCAACGTCCTCAATAATGACACCATCGACTACCCATAAAGGCTTCGAACTACCATAAATAGATGTAGCTCCACGAACACGTATTTTGGGTGCAGTTCCAAAGGTTCCGGTTACATTTTGCACCGAAACACCAGCTACGCGACCTTCCAATCCTCGGCTAGGATCTATCTGTCCGCCGATTTGTGCAGCTTCACCAGAAATCTGAGAAGTCGCACCTGTAAATAACCGTTTATCAAGACGCTGTCCCATACCGGTCACGACAACTTCTTCGATTTGCTTCTCGTTTGGGGATAAAGTGACGGTAACAGTATTTCGTCCATTAACAGCTACTTCCGTGGTTTCATAGCCAACATAACGAACAACTAGAGTTGCGTCTAATGCAGCATTTATCCTGAAACTACCGTCACTAGCCGTCTGTGTGGTAATCGTAGTTCCTCTGACCGTAACGGTTGCTCCAGCCAACGCATTGCCGGATTTATCCCTTACTGTTCCAGTAATTCCCTGTTGTACAATGTAGCTTGGTTTGACTTCCGCCGTTTTACCATTCACTGATATGGTATTCGCAATGATCTTATATGCTATATGATTATTACGTAAGACAGCGTTGAGTGCTTCCTCTACAGAAGCATCTTTTAGATTGACATCAATTCGTGCTTTTGAATCGATATTTTCCCCATAAAATAGCTGCAGGCTGGACTGTTTGGAGATCGCTTTCAGCGCCTCTTCAATCCGTGCGTTTTTCATCCTCAAGGTAACCTTCTGCGCAATGCCATTGGCTTGAACTCCGGTCACAAAGGCGAAAAGAAGACATGTACTAATTTTCATAATACGTAAAGGTTTGCAAAACCGCGGGTCCTGAGGTGTCAGTCGCCACGTTTTGCCAAATGGTAAGTTATTCATACATTTACTCTTTGTGGTTAATTGGGTTTACTTAATTCGCGTTTTAATTTTAGGCCTTTTTAATCCTCCGGAACAGGGATGCTGCAACATTCCTGTTCTACTTTGATAGAATAAGACCTTTAGGTCAGGTATTATTTCTCTTACATAAGCACTCCTTTTATTTATTTTCTACAATTAATTCATTGCCGCGAAGTTCAAACTTCAAATCACAGACGTAAGTCAACATTTCCAACACTTCGGATAACTTCACATCACGCTTAAAATTGCCTGTATATACCTTATTAAGGGACACCCCCTTCTTAAATCTAACCTGGATGTCATACCATTTAGAGAGTGTAGAGGCAATCTCAGCTATAGTTTCTTTTTTAAAATAAAACTGATTATTATGCCAGGAGAGATCATGTTCCAGATCTGCCTTTCCTTTGTTTAGTTGTCCTGAAACAATGTTTGCATATTCGCCCGGCTCCAAAACAATTATATTCCCGGAATGGCTAACCTGTACCTTTCCTGAAGATAACGTCGTACGAACATTATGACTGTAAGCATTGATATTGAAGTGGGTACCCAGCACCTTGACCTCGCTGCCTCTAGACTCTACAAAGAATGGACGCTGAGCATCGTGGGCGACTTCAAAGTATGCTTCTCCTTCTAATATAACACGACGCTCGTCGTTTTTAAATTTAACCGGAAATTTGAGCTGAGAGCTGGCATTTACCCACACCAAGGTACCATCCTCCAATGTCAGCTTATAGAAATTACCTTTAGGCACAACCAATGTATTGAATTGCAAGCGTACGGTTTCCGCTGGCATATCGTCATCTCGTGTATTTTGTTTGCTCCCCAAGGCAACAATTTTGGGATCAATTGTCTTATTGGAATCTGCTAACGGCATAACTGAACCATCCGCCAAGACCAATAAAGCGCCTTGTTGTGCTGGGGATATGTCTCTTTTAATAGAAGTAACCTGAACTCCTCCTGAATCTATTGTTTCTTTTTGGAGATTATAGATCAGAGCTGCCCCCAGGACAAGAAGAAGCATTGCTACTGCCCGAACGACCGTCCATTTTTTCTTTCCTTCAGCAGACTCCTGCCGAATTTTTTGCCAAGCCTGATCTTCATCTAGACCGGCAAAAAAATTAAGATCCTCCTCGATATTTTTTGCATCGCGCAAATCTTCGATCAGTTTATCATTTCTGTCATCCGATTTTCTCCAATGTTCAATTGAAGCGCGCTCTTCCGCAGTGTCCTGTCCGCGGAGTAATTTATATATTAATCTGGCTATGTAATTGGCGTTAGCTCTCATATCTATAGGTTAGAAACCTTATAGACATCAAATGGGTGACAGGAAATTAAAATTATTTTAACAAAAAAATAATAAAGGGTAAAAATTCAGGGTGTAATCTCTCCAACAGCATCTTCATCCCACGCTGTTTTTGAGTTTTGACAGTGTTGATACTGACTTGAAGTCTTTCCGTGATTTCCAAATTGGACAGTCCCTCCAAATATCCCATTTTGAAAATCTGCTGACAGGCCTGAGGCATCTGGGCTATAATTCGATAAACTTCATTGAGTACTTCTGTATGGATCATGGAAAGTTCGATAGAATGCTCATCCTCCTCTCTAAAATCAATATGAGACCAATATTTTTCCTTGACCTTCTCATGCCGGATATATTTTAAACAAGAAAATCGAACTGCTGTGAAGAGATAATTGCGCATAAAATTTTCAGATTCATCCATACGCCGCTCTTCCTTAAAGAATGTAATAAACGCATCTTGCACCAGATCCTCTGCAACGGAAGATTCACCGACAAACTTCCAAGCAAAATGACATAAACTTTTGTAATACTGTCTAAATAACTTTTCTTCAGGTCCCATAACGATAAAACGGGTATATCTAACAATTGATCAGTAATTCTGATAGCGAATAGGCCAACTAGTCTAGTGTAAAGATAGAGTTTTAATTTTATTTTAACAATAATTAACACATTTATTACATAACTTGCTACTATATCAGTTACCTGTCTATCCAAGCGAATAATTTTAATCTTAACTACCAGATTTCTAGAGTGTAATCTACCTCCAACCAGTAGGTAGAAATCGGCTAATGACGATTTGTCTTGCAGAAAACACAATCAAAAACTTCACTTTTTTCCGATTTTTTTGCTATATTGTAAACTTTCCGAAAATCTCCACACCTCTATAATACTCAAGGTTGAGAGCAATGCCGGAGACATTATGGAAAGGTAACAACATCATCTTAATAAAATTAAACAAAGACTGAATGCTATTTACTGTTTTATCAGGGTTAATAACATCGAGCCTTATTGTTCCATTTGGTCGGTTCCTCAAAACCAGGTGGGGTTTTATTCTCGCATTTTTACCGGTACTTTTATTTTTATACTATCTGAAATTTATTGTACCGATCGGACAGGGATCCCATTTTGTGCAATCCACCCCCTGGGTACCTTCCCTGGGCATCAATCTGGACTTTAAGTTAGATGGTCTTTCCCTGCTCTTTACCCTGCTGATCACTGGCATTGGTGCCTGCATATTTTTTTATGCAAATGCTTATCTCAAGGGCCATCCCTATATCGACCGTTTTTTTGGTTATCTCTGCCTGTTTATGTCGGCGATGCTGGGGCTGGTACTTTCGGACAATATGCTTCTGCTGTTTATCTTCTGGGAGCTGACATCCATCAGTTCTTTCTTTTTGATCGGCTTTAACAACGATATTAATGATTCAAGAAAAAGTGCACTAACCGCCCTTTCGATTACCGGACTTGGTGGCTTTTTCCTGCTTGCCGGATTTATACTGACCGGCAGTATCGCGGGCACATACAGTATCACCGAGCTGGCCGATAGGGCTGCATTGATCCAGCAGCATCCACTTTTCCCGTTGGTGTTTGGATTGATTGTGCTCGGTGCGATCACGAAATCCGCCCAGTTCCCTTTCCATTTTTGGTTGCCCGGTGCCATGAAAGCCCCTACGCCGGTCTCTGCTTACCTGCATTCGGCAACGATGGTCAAGGCAGGGATCTACCTGCTGGCCCGCTTCTCCCCCGTCTTGGGCGGAAATCCGATATGGTCCTATTCACTAATGGCAATAGGTGGCGTGACCATGCTCTACGCCGCATTTCATTCGCTTTTCCGCACAGATCTCAAAGGTGTATTGGCTTATTCGACCATTTCTGCATTGGGCGTCCTTGTCTTCCTCCTTGGACTTGGCACCAAAGAAGCCGTCATCGCTGCCAGTGTATTTATTCTCGTACACGCGTTATATAAGGCTTCTTTGTTTCTGATCACCGGCATTATTGACCATGAAACAGGCACAAGAGACCTGACTGTCCTTAGGGGGCTAAGCAAAGTATTACTGCCGGTCGCCGTCGCAGGCTTTCTCGCCGCTCTATCCAGCGCCGGCGTACCACTCAGTATCGGCTTCATCGGAAAAGACCTGATCTATGAGGCTACATTACATGCTCATCCGAGCCTTTTCCTTTACTTGACAGGCGCGGCTGTGCTAACAAACATTTTCCTTGTAACCGCCGGATTTATGGCAGGCATCAAGCCTTTTATGGGCAAGCTCCCTGAACAGTTTAACGGTATCCACCTTCCGTATAAGTCAATGTGGATTCCGCCGCTGATTCTGGCGATCCTAGGTATCGTATTTGGCTGCATCCCCGGTATCCTTGGAGACTGGTTATCGGGCCCCACCGCGACCAGCATCCTCGGCGGTCCCGAGGGCTTCCAGCTCAAAATCTGGCACGGGTTCAATCTTGTGCTATTGCTGAGCGCGATTACCATTATCGCGGGTACAATTCTGTTTGTTTCAAATAAACCCAGTGCGGGCAAACTGGCCTGGATAGGAAGATTTAATGCCTTCGCTCCGGAAAATATCATGCGCGTGATTTCCCGTGAACTTGTACTTTTCTCCGCCTTCTTCACCAGTAAAATGCATAATGGCTATCTGCGTTCTTATTTACTGAAAATTATCTTGTTTGCCGAACTGCTGATCGGCTATCAGCTCTACTTGGGCGGGCCGCTGCATATCAAATGGGAAAGCTTGTCTCCCGTCAGCTTTTACGAGGTCACCACCGTATGTATCTTGGTCGGAGCTATCATTTTGACCATCCGCACGTCCTCCCGCCTGACGGCAGTCGTCGCTACAAGTGTCGTAGGGTACGCAATCTGCCTGATCTTCGTGTTCTATAGCGCTCCGGACCTGGCGATGACCCAGTTTACCATCGATACACTGACCGTCGTACTGTTTGTACTTGTCCTGTTTAAACTGCCATCGTTTTTGAACCTGGCCAACCGCCGGACCATCATCAGGGATGCGATCGTCGCCATCATTTTTGGCGTCATGCTATCCATGGTCGCCCTGCGTGTACTACATGAACCGACAAGCACGGACATCAGTGACTTCTATGGGAACTACGCCTATGTATTGGCGAAAGGAAAAAATGTCGTCAACGTCCTGCTCGTCGACTTTAGAGGCTTCGATACCATGTTTGAAATTGTGGTACTGAGTATTGCTGCTTTAGGAGTCTATAGTTTATTGAAATTACGTTTAAAATCGTCTGATAAAGAATAATATTTTATGGCAAGTTAGGGAAGTGTTGATGACCTCATCAGAATCTCAATACTCACTACGAATATTTAAATACTAGAATAAATGAATAGTACCATATTACAGACCGCAACGCGTTATCTTCTACCGATACTTTTGCTTTTTTCGGTATTTCTTTTATTACGCGGTCACTACTATCCCGGAGGCGGTTTTGTTGGTGGCCTGGTCGCCTCAATCGCCTTTGTCCTACATAGTTTTGCATTCGGACCGCAAAACACGATGAAGCTGATTCAGTACAAGCCCCTATCCCTTATTCCCATCGGTCTCGGGATCGCTGCAGCAAGTATGTTTCTGCCGGCTTTCTTTGGATACCCAGTCATGACGGGACTTTGGCTGGAAGAAAAAATTCCTGTCATCGGAATGATCGGAACCGCCCTATTCTTTGACTTGGGTGTCTATTTTGTCGTGATCGGGGTTGTACTCACCATTTTGTTTACCATCGCACTAAATACGGAGGAAGAATAATGGAACTGGTTCTTGTATTGTTGATCGGGATTCTATATGCAGCAGGAATCTATCTTATCTTGCGACGGAGCATGGTCAAACTGCTATTGGGAATTATGCTATTGGGCAATGGCACCAATATCCTCATCTTTCTACTTGGAAACATCATTAAGGGCAAGCCTCCCATTATCGGCCCCGACTTAAAGGTATTTACGGATATATATGCAGATCCCATCCCGCAAGCATTGATATTGACGGCAATTGTGATCAGCTTTGGGCTGACATCTTTTGCCATTGTACTGCTCAAACGTGTCTATGCACTACTGGGCACAGATGATTTGGATGATTTAAACACGCCTGAGGAAGAAGATATATGATAGACAACCAGCTTATTGCCACGGTCATCGTGCACCTATTTATTGCCATTGTCCAGTTGATGTTCTGGCGAAAATCCACCGCACAACGCTATTTGAGTGTGGGTGGAAGTATACTGGCACTGATACTTGCATTTAAGTTATTTTTCAAAGTGGAGGACAGCGGCATTTTAACCATGAATGCAGCCAACTGGAAAGCGCCTTTCGGAATTGTCTTTGTAGCAGACCTGTTCAGCAGTACACTGGTGGTGCTCACCTCCATCGCCGGACTGGCGGTATCGATATTTTCCTGCGTAGGGGTCGGACGTCAACGGATCCTCTATGGCTACTTTCCCATTTTCCACTTTTTGATGATGGGGCTCAACGGAGCCTTCCTGACCGGTGATATTTTCAATCTCTATGTCTGGTTTGAGGTTATTATCATCTCTTCATTCGTGCTGATGACACTTGGGGGCCGCAAATCCCAGCTGGAAGGGGCTGTCAAATATATGGCCATGAATATTCTTGCCTCCACATTCTTCCTGACGGGAATCGGGATTCTCTATGGCATTTCCGGTTCACTAAACATGGCCGACCTTGCGCTGCGGATTCCCAAAATACAGAACCAGGCGCTCGTCGAGATCTCCGCAACGTTTTTCCTGATCGGATTTGGCATCAAATCAGCGGTTTTTCCGCTCTATTTTTGGCTGCCCTCTTCTTATCACACACCACCATCTGCCGTTGCTGCGACTTTTGGCGGATTATTGACCAAAGTGGGTATCTATGCCCTGTTTCGCGTTTTCTCCCTGCTCTTTATTCCCAATGAATTTACAAAAGAATTATTGGTCATCCTGGCCATACTGACGATATTGACTGGTGCCTTTGGCGCCGTGATCAAAACAAATATCCGTAGATTATTTTCCTACCTGATCGTTTGCCATATTGGTTTTATGATCGGCGGCCTTGGGATATATAGCAAATGGGCACTGCTGGGCGCGGTGTTTTACCTGATCCATGATATTATGGTAAAGACCAATCTGTTTTTAATCGCAGGCGTTATCCGGCAGCTTAGGGGTACGATGGATATGAACAGGCTGGGTGGTCTCTATGCTCAATATCCGAAGATCTCCTTGCTGTTTGCTGTAGTGCTGTTCTCGCTGGTCGGCATTCCTCCATTATCAGGCTTCTGGCCTAAGATCTATCTTTTCAGAGATGCCTTTCAGCTGGAGAAATATGCCTTTGCCGCGGCACTGATTATCGGTAGCTTCATTACTTTATTGGTCATCGCCAAAATGTGGGCACAGGTATTCTGGAAAGACGTACCGGAACCGGCAGTGATTGAGGACAAATTTGCAAACATGGTCGGCTACAAAAGAACCATGCTGTTGCTGCCTGTCATGCTGCTGGCAGCAGCATCTCTCTATATCGGCTTCAACGCGGAAGCCATCATTCGCGTCGCGGATCAGATCGCTGTACAATTATTGGATACTTCACCTTATATAAACGCTGTATTAGGAGGGCAGAATTAATATGATCAAACAGTTTTTAATGAATCTGATGCTGTCCTTTATCTGGGTAGCACTCACAGGATCCCTATATTACACCAATTTTCTGTTCGGCTTCCTACTTGGTTTCGCCATCCTCTGGGTCATGAACAGAAACGAAGCTGACCAGCGCTATTTCTTTCGGGTTCCAAAGACCGTCAGCTTTATACTCTTTTTCCTGTGGGAAATGATCGTCGCCAATGCTCAGGTTGCTTATGACGTCATAACACCCAAATTTTTTATGAAGCCGGCAATTGTGAAATACCCCATGGATGCGAAGACCGATCTGGAAATCAACCTGCTGTCGACCTTTATTTCACTCACCCCCGGCACATTGATATTGGATGTAAGCGAGGACAAGAGAACGCTTTTTATCCATGTCATGTATATGAAGAGCAAGGAGCAGTTTGTTTCCACGCTCAAAAACAATGTTGAACGAAGACTTTTAGAAATATTACGATGAGTTTAAACAGTTATTTCGATTATGTAATTCTTCCGATATTAACATTGTCGGTTATTCTGGCTTTTATCCGGTTATACAAAGGTCCGCAGATCTTTGACCGTGTCATCGCACTGGACCTCATCATCACGATTGGAATTGGTATTATCACGGTTTATAGTATCCGCAGTGCGCAGGAAGTATTTTTGGATATCGCCATGATCTTGGCACTGATCGCATTTCTCGGTACGATAGCCTTTTCATTTTACTTAGAAAAACAAAACAACGATGATTGATATTACATTAGCTATTCTAAGCACCATAGGAGCCCTTGCCATTCTATTTGCATCAATCGGCATATTGCGGATGCCGGATTTTTACTTACGTCTTTCGGTTACGGTAAAGGCGGCAACCCTCGGCGTGGGGTTATTACTGATCTGCGCGGCCATGACCTTCCCTGATGTGTCGGTGACCACCAAAGCCATAGCAATTGGCTTTTTCCTTATCCTCACCGCTCCTGTAGCGGCGCATATGATCGGCCGTGCCGCTTATATACAACGAGTAAAAACCTGGAAAGGAACCACGCTCAACGACCTTGAAAAGGAAGGCAAGCTGGACTGCAGGAAAGAAGACTTCTAATTGCTCCTGCTAGCCTCCAACGGAGGTAAACTGACCTTCAAAACCGTATCAGGGTACCAAACTGAATTCGATGCCCTGATATCGTTTTATGAGCCGAGCCCGAGTGGACTAAAATAGTATACATACAGGCGCCGGAACACTAATTTCCTTACCAGTATCGGTCAGCAGCCCTGTTTTCGCGTCACGGCTGAATAACACAATATTGTTGGTATTTTGATTGGCCACCAGAACAAAATTTCCATCTGGCGAAAAGTTAAAATTGCGTGGTCCCTTGCCTTTGACGGATGTATTGGCGAGCTTCTTTAATTCACCATCTTTTCCTATTGCAAATGTGGCAATGGTATTGGCATCCCCCCTATTTGTCGCGTACAAGAACTTGCCATCAGGAGAGGTTTTGATGTCTGCCCCACCATTTTGTCCACGGAAACCTTCGGAATTTATGTCATAGGTATTTTGGTACATCCAATCATTGCCTTCTTTTTTATAGGATGCAATCTGGCCCGTCATTTCTAATATTGCATAGAGATATTTCTCTTTTTTATCAAAAGCAATATGCCGCGGCCCGCCACCAGCCGGTGTAAAGAAGTCCTCTGACTCTTCGGCTGCACTAAACGTATTTCCTGATTTGCTGATAGAGAATACAGAGATCTGATCTAAACCGAGATCCTGAAGAAATAGTCTATCGCCCTTTTTCGAAAAAAAAGCAGAATGCACATGCGGCTTTTCCTGGCGCACCGGATCCACACCCTTACCCTCATGCTGGATGAGACGGCTTCTTTTGCTTAACACACCATTGCTCTCCAGATCAAACAAAGCTGCCGAACCACCGGAATAATTAGCCACCGCCAATAAGCTGCCTTTCGGGTGCACCTCGACAAAACAAGGCGATTCACCACCTGAAGGAAGTGAATTTAGCAGGGTCAGCTTTCCATCCTTAAATGAATAGGCTGATACCGTCCCCTCCTCGCCAGGGAGTTCATTGGCCGCGTAAACAAAATTATTATAACGTGCCAAAAACGAGGGGTCTTTGCTTTCCTGCGTGCTCAGCAACGAGGCTTCTCCCGTTTTTGTGTCGAAATTGTAAACATAGATCCCTTTGCTTTCGGTTCTATTGGTATAGGTTCCGACAAACATGGGTATCTGCTGGGCTAATGTAGTCAAGGGAAGTATAGTCATTAAGTAAATAAAAGCTTTTTTCATCTGTTCAAATTATTTATCCATATTACTTGTTTTAACGGCTTCAATAAACCGTTACCTGCGCATTGCTTTTTATATCATTTCGTCTGCCCGCAATATCGTCAATAAACTTGTTAAATTAGGTTAAAACCGCCCTTGCTAATAGGCAAATGCGTATTTTAGCGAATCAATATTAACAAGTCATCAATCTCCATCTGAAATACCGAGATTATAAAAATATTGTTAAGTAAAAATACGAATAATTCATATAATCTGATAATTTTGTGCTGTTGTTCAAAATTTCACCATATGGAACGACGTAATCGAAAGGTTGATTTTAAATAATTTAGATGAAAAAAAACATATATATATTGTTTTTGTTGCTGTTTGTTTCCATTCAGGCCAACTTTGCGCAAAGGGGACAAGTTATTGACCGGGTAGTTGCAACTGTGGGCTCAGGAATTATCCTACAGTCGGATGTAGACATGCAGTATGCACAGTGGCTAGCGCAGGGAAATAAGCCCAACGAAACATTTAAATGTGGGGTGCTCGAGCAGCTAATCATTCAGAAGCTACTTTCACAACAGGCTGTAATTGACTCCATCGATGTGACCGAAACAGAGGTCGATGATAACCTGAATGCCCGTCTGCGGCATATGTCGCAACAGGCAGGCGGCCAGGAACGTCTTGAGAAGTTTCTCAACCGGTCGCTATTACAATATAAAGAAGAAATGCGGGCAAGTGTCTTCGAACAGCTGAAAGCAAATAAAATGCAGCAAAATATCGTATCCAAGGTGGATGTCACGCCATTGGAGGTAAAGCGCTATTTCGAAGGATTGAACCCGGACAGTTTACCTTATTTTAACACCGAGGTAGAAATTGGTGAAATCGTCCTGATGCCTAAATTGACTGACGAAGAGAAAAAAGAACAACGGGAAAAAATAGAAAACATCCGTAAACAAATTGTCGACGGTTCGGATTTTGGGACAATGGCCCGCTTGTACTCACAGGATCCGGGATCTGCTCCATACGGTGGCGACCTGGGCTTTGGTACCCGCGACAATTATGTGAAAGAGTTTTCGGCCATGGCATTTAAATTAAAACCGGGAGAAATATCGCCTGTCGTCGAATCGAAATTTGGCTTTCATATCATCCAGGTATTAGAAAGACGGGGCGAAGAGGTACATAGCCGCCATATCTTAATGAAGATCAATCCGGGCGCTGCAGCATTGGAGCGAACAAAGAATAAATTGGACAGTATCTATAAACTTGTCGTAGATAAGAAATTAGATTTCTATAACGCTGCCACCAATTTCTCAGACGCTGAAGAGAGCAAATTCAACGGCGGTATGGTCCTCAATCCACAAGGATCCAGCCGTACAACCCTAATTCCGATGGACGGGCTCGAAAAGGCTGTCTTTACAGCAATCGATCCGCTGAAACCCGGCGAATATTCGAAACCGGAACAATTCACCGACAAAACAGGAGATGTAGGTTACCGTTTCAATTACCTCAAGACACGTATCCCACCGCATAAAGCCAATCTGGATCAGGACTTCACCAAAATCAAGGAAGCAGCCCGGCAAGATAAAATCAACCGGAATCTCAGCAAGTGGTTTGATGATAAGGCGAAAAGCACCTTCATCGAAATCAGCGAGGACTTTGGGAACTGCGACGAACTAAAAAAATGGAAGAAGTAAGATAAGACAAAAAAAAGACTTGAATGGATCATTCAAGTCTTTTTTTTGTCTTACCTCTCAAACATCATTTCTATCAGGATGTTCCAGTTGGCCTTTTTTACGTCATCTTTTGCCAGCTCACTCAATTGCCACACCCGTATATAATTATATTTGACCACCTTATCTTTTTGCCGAACAGTTGCCGTTCCTTTGGTGTAGGCGAAGTCCCCACTATACGAACGTTTCACCTCTTCCGGCACTGTTTCGATCGTCATACGCTGTTTCTTTAAATATGCCATCATTTTATCCTTACCCTCCAACGGACTTGTCCATGGGAAAAGAAACCGAACGTCCTCACTTAAAAACTCCTTATAGGCCGTGGCATTATCGGCCTTGAGCACAGTAGACATCAGCTTATCGGTTTCCATGACAATATCTTCCCGTTGATTAAGCCTTACTTTAGAACGATGTTTTAAATACCAGGAATCTGTTGGTTCGATATATTCAAGATCAAAGTTGTTGTCGTTGCCGTTATTTTCTACTTCAGCACGGATATCGACAAGCCATTTCCCTTTTTTATTGCGCTTCCAAACAGTGAGGTATTCTCCGTGTCGCAACCGTGCTCCAACTTTTTGAAAGTCCATCGATCCTGAAGTGACGCCAAACTCCTGACTCTTCGCAACCAATGCAAATGTCGGCGCCCAGTCTATGACATCTGGAATATTGGGTCTATTATTAAGGTAATTGAATGCGTTTACCGCGGAGGGAACATAGAATGTAGATTCTTTATCGATAATCGACAAAAACGCCTGATGTGGTGTGGTTGCTTTAGCCAATGCTGCGGCGTCTTTATCCGCCTGTATCAAACTTCCAACTTTTTCGGGTATCTGCGCATACAATGTTGTACCGACCGTACTCATCAATGCAACAACGGATAACCTGTTCCAAAAATTCATATACAAATGATTATTTATAAATGTTCATTTTCATCGACATAAAATGAACGTGTTATACTCAGTTTGCCGGCGAAGGCTTTACGGAATATCCATTGACTTCTGGAAACGATGATGTCACCGACCTATGGATATTCCAATTAGTTTGTTTTAAATTCGATTTTTTATCTATCAAATCTTATTCCAAAGTGTGCCTTCCTTGCTATCTTTCAACTGAATACCAATTGCACTGAGTTCATCGCGAATCCGATCCGATGTGACAAAGTCCTTGTTGGCTTTGGCTTCGTTTCGAAGTTTAATCACCAGGTTCATCACATCATCGATATCATCGGTACCTGAGGCCTGATCATTCCGCAATCCGAGGATATCTTCAACAAACTCTTTCATGAAAATTTTGAGTTTTTCAAGTCCTTCCTCCGATACCTTCGCTTTGCCATCATAAATGGAATTGATCAGACGTACGACTTCAAATAGCTCTGCAATAAGTACCGGACTATTGAAGTCATCGTCCATCGCGGCATAACATTTATTGCGGATTTCGTCCAGATTGAATGAATCAGTTCCCTTGGATACCTTCAGCTTATCAAGGAGGCCCATCGCTGTCATTAACCGTTTATAGCCTTTGTCCGCTGCATCCAGAGCTTCATTGGAGAAGTCCAATGTGCTACGGTAATGTGCCTGCAGCATAAAGAAGCGCACGGCCATTGGTGAATAGCCTCTGTTTAACAAAGGGTGGTTACCTGTAAACAATTCACCCGGCAAGAATCCGTTGCCGGCAGACTTGGACATCCGCGCGCCATTGACGGTCAGCATATTGGTATGCATCCAGTATTTTGCGGGACTTGTATTGTTACATGCCTCGGATTGCGCGATTTCATTGGTATGATGTGTTGCAGCCAGATCCATTCCCCCACCATGAATATCAAACTGGTCACCGAGGTATTTGCGGCTCATGGCCGAACACTCGATATGCCAGCCCGGAAACCCTACACTCCATGGCGCAGGCCAGCGCATAATAGTTTCGGGCTTAGCTTTGATCCAAAGGGCAAAATCCAAGCGTCCTTTTTTCTCATCCTGACCGCTCAATTCGCGGGTATTGTTTAGCATATCTTCCAATTTGCGGTTGGTCAAGATTGTATAATCATACTGCTGAACATACTTCTCAACGTCAAAGTAGACGGTCCCATTGACTTCGTAGGCGTACCCATTAGCGATAATCTGCTGGATCATTTCGATCTGCTCAGAAATATGTCCAGTAGCTGTAGGCTCAATGCTGGGCGGCAAGGTGTTGAAAAGACGCAACACATCATGAAAACCGATGGTATACTTCTGCACGATTTCCATGGGCTCCAGCTGTTCCAATTTGGCCTTTTTTGCAAATTTATCATCTCCTTCGTCACGATCGCCCTCCAAATGTCCTGCATCAGTAATGTTGCGTACATAACGCACCTTATATCCCAGGTGACGCAGATACCTAAAAATCAAATCAAAAGATACAAACGTACGACAGTTGCCCAGATGTACATCGCTGTAAACAGTAGGTCCGCAGACATACATCCCCACAAGATTGGGATGGATCGGTTCGAATTTTTCTTTTGTTCTTGAAAGCGTATTATATAAGAAGAGATTATGGTCCATTTTTCTTAAAGCTCTTGGGAAATCTATTTTTGTCTGAAATATATTTGAATAGGCACACCTGTAAAGTCAAAGTTTTCGCGTAATTTATTTTCGATAAAGCGTTTGTACGGATCTTTGATATACTGTGGCAGATTACAGAAAAACGCAAACATCGGTGTGCGTCCCGGAAGCTGCGTAACGTATTTAATTTTGATATATTTTCCTTTCAGGGAGGGCGGTGGGTAATGCTCAATAATATCCAGCATCACCTCGTTTAGTTTTGATGTCGGAATCTTTTTGGTTTTGTTGGCGTAGACCTTATCTGCAACTTCCAAGACCTTCAGCACACGCTGTTTTTCGGTCACCGAAGTAAAGACAATAGGGACATCCGTAAATGGGGCAATTTTTTCACGGATACGGTCTTCAAAGGCTTTCATCGTCTTATTATCCTTCTGGATCAAATCCCATTTGTTGACTACGATGACGATTCCCTTCCTGTTTTTTTCAGCGAGATTGAAAATATTAACATCCTGTGCCTCCAGTCCATCCTGTGCGTCCAACATCAGGATCGTGACATCAGAATCTTCCAATGCTTTTATTGTGCGCATGACAGAGTAAAACTCGATGTCCTCATTCACTTTGGATTTGCGGCGAAGGCCAGCGGTGTCGATCAGCAGGAAGTTGTGGCCATACTGGTTATAATGAATGCGGATAGAATCGCGGGTAGTGCCGGCCATAGGAGTTACAATATTCCGGTCCTTGCCGATCAGTGCGTTGGTCAATGACGATTTACCCACATTTGGACGGCCGACGATGGTGTATTTAGGCAGGCTTTCTTCCTCCTCTTGCTCCTCTTCGAAGTGCGACACTACAGCATCTAATAATTCACCTGTCCCCGAACCTGTGGCAGCTGAGATATTAAATACTTCCCCTAATCCGAACGCGTAGAATTCGGCCGATTCATGGTGCAATTTAGCGTGGTCCACTTTATTGGCCACTACATAGACAGGTTTAGAACTTCTTCTGAGGATATCCGCAATCTCATCATCTAAGTCGGTGATACCAGTGGTCACATCCACCATGAATAATACGACAGAAGCCTCTTCAATAGCAATGTACACTTGGTCGCGGATAGCTTCTTCGAAGATATCATCCGAACCATGTACAAAACCACCGGTGTCGATGACTGTAAATTTTTTTCCGATCCACTCGGCTGTTTCATAATGACGGTCGCGGGTCACACCGCTAAAGTCATCAACAATCGCTTTTCTACTTTCTGTCAGGCGATTAAATAAAGTAGATTTACCTACATTCGGACGCCCGACAATTGCAACAATATTTGCCATATTTAATGTATTTGATCCGCCCGCTCTCACAGCAGACGGCACTTTTATGCTAAATTACAGTTAAGGGTACAAAGATACAGATTCAAAAGGGATTATATAGGATAAAACAAAAAAAGCATTACCTCCTCAGAAGTAATGCCTTTCGTTTATGATTAACCAGCAATAATCACGGATTTTGTTTTAAAACACCATTTGTTAATGTGATTTGTTGCTCCGGAATATAATCAATGACTTCATTTGATTTCGCATCGACCGTTAAAAAAGAATTTGAATTTGAGATGTGTGTACCAGGGTATTTCCTATCCAAAGTATATCCATTTCTAAATACATCGAACTTCCTATGCCCTTCCCAAGCAAGTTCAAGCTTACGTTCAGTTAATACAACATCAAGTACAGATTTTTCACCAAGATTAGCAATAGTCCATAATCCAGTCGTCGGAATCCCAGCTCTTTTTCGAATGACATTCACATCATCCAAGGATGACTGTATACGCCCTAATTTTGCATTTGCTTCGGCACGTATTAAATATATTTCAGCCAGTCTAGATATTACTGGGGACCAAAGATGGCCTTGACCTTCCTGTCCCGAACATTTAAGAATAAAATATTTCAGATAGCCATTCCGATCTTCTAATTTTTTATCAATCAACACTGTTCTTTTTTTGCCTGCAATTTCGATAAAATATTGAAACGAACCGGCACCATTCGACTCTTTAATTAATTTATTTTTATTGCCATCAGAAGTATATGTATAATCCGAACCTTCTCGTTTAACAATGACGCTACCGTATTTGTAATTATCATTTACATAATAGGCATGTAGTTCATTGTTGTTAGAAACAACCGGCTCAACAAAACTGTAACGAATATCCTCCGGATATTTACGGATCTCTTCTAAATAGGATCTTGACGCATACATTTCCCCCCAACCAGCACCATTGATCGTTGCATACATAGATCCTATTGTATACCATCCATTATCAGAATAGTCAACATCTTTCAAAAACTTGATTGCAAAAATAGTCTCCGGATTATTTTCCGGCGCTGCTTTCGCAATATCCGTATATTTATCTCTTGACAATAGTGTAAACTTACCTGAATTAATTACTTTATCAGCATAACTTATCGCCTTTTCATTTTCACCCATAAACAGATACACACGTGCTAATAAAGCTTGTGCGGAATATAAACTTGCATATATATTCCCTTTATATGACTTAAAAAGTGTCTCTGCCTTTAACAAATCAGATACGATTTGTTGATATACCTCTTTTACTGTATTACGAGGCAATACTTCAAAAGGGTCGTCATTAAGTTTAAGCGGAACAGCTAAATTTACATCTGGATTTTGATTATAAGGACGTCCAAAAACATTGGCTAAATAAAAATACATTAAGCTTCGTAAATATAGATTTTCAGCAATAATCTGATCGTTTGTATCTGAAGTCCCTTCCTCTAATTGACCTAAGATATTATTCGTTCCTGCAATAATTTTGTATGAATTTTCCCAATAACTATTTACACGACCATTATTAACAATACGGTTATAGTTATAATTATAAAAAAAAGCATCAGTAGTAACCCCACTCAACGACACCTCGTCGGAAGGATATTCAGTGACGCGATGCCAATTCTCCACCCAGCTTTTCAACGTATGATAATTCCCAAGGTTTAATGCGTCGACCGCTCCTTCGGTATTTGTTATAGACTCATTGGTCAAATCTGTATAAGGTTCTTTATTGAGCGAACAGGAGCTCAATAAAAAAAATATAATTGATGAATATAAAAGTTTATTGTTCATGTGATTGAATTTAGAATGTGAAATTAACACCTGCTGTAACACGCTTTGGAGATGGATATTGTGAAGTCGAATCTCCAAATAAGGCCGCCTCGGGATCAAGTCCTGTAAATTTAGTTGACAACCATAAATTATCTGCAGCAATAAAAACGTTCAAACTTTTCAACTTAAGTTTACTTAATAATTGTTGATTAAAATCATAAGCCAATGTCACATTTCTTAACCTAAAGAAAGATGCATCCTCCAAATATCTAGATGATGTCTTATTAGAAGCGCTATTATTATTATAGGAAGCTATCGGATGTGTTGCATTAGCATTAGTCGGGGACCATCTTGACCATCCATCCGCTAAAATCATCTGATTATATGACGGATATGCCCCATCTGAATCAAATAATTCACGACCTCCATTGTAGGCATAAGCACCGTGCAAATAAGAGAATGTGGCTGTCAATGATATCCCTTTATACAGAAAACTTGTATTTATACCGCCCTGGTATTTAGGGGTTGAAGTACCCACAAATTGTAAAGTTGCTTTATTATAGTCTGAAGTGGTTGAAACTTCACCAGTCTCAGGATCTACGACCTCCCATAATGGTGCACCATTATTTTGATTAACACCAGCCC
>Ga0182746_1000984_pt1 | contig 30237 bp, 23 predicted proteins | sample eDN3rd30CBELigOP_FD_128881 | JGI IMG/M metagenome (GOLD analysis project Ga0182746, IMG submission 128881) | Enriched Organic Plus compost microbial communities from Emeryville, California, USA - eDNA 3rd pass 30_C BE-Lig OP (version 2) (version 2) ...
CCCTCGGGAACCTGCCGCGCGCAGGCGGCGAGGAGCAGCAGCAGGCCGACTGTGGCAGCGGTGCGAAGCGATCGAGCCATGCGGCGCCCTCCCCTCTCGTAGCGAGGAAGATGGACCATGGCTCGCCCCGGCGCAATCCTCACGCGCAGGCAGGTCATCGGCACCAACGCCGCGAGGGTGCGCGGCCCTTTCAGGACGCGAAAGGGAGGATGGCGCCTCAGCGCTCCTGCGCGGCCACGAAGCGTTGCCGGGTGTCGGCGTCGGTCGCGTCGCGGCGGAGGCGGCGGGTGCGGGCGCAGGCTTTCATTTCGGGGGCGCCCTCACCGCTTTCATCGCTGCGCGATGGGCCCCTCCCTCTCCCGGGGAGAGAGGGACTGGGGGCTCTTGTCCCGCTCCCTCCGGCGAGAGATGCGCCGACCGAGAGTACGGGACGGCGCCACTGTCCTGTGTAGCATCGACGGAGCCGAGATGTGCTCGAACCGTGTCCGATCCTGAGCGGCTTTCGCGTCCGCGCATCGGAGTTCGGGGCATCCATTTGCCGCGCGGTGCGTTGGAGGTGCAACGGTCCTGATGAACAGAGGAGCCCCCGTGGACACCGTCGCACCCTATCAGCCGCTGCTGTGGATCTCGGCGCTGGTGTTCCTGCTGACCGCGGGCTGGCTGATCGCCAACCTCGGGGCGGCGGTGGCGCTGTTCGCGCGGCGCGGGCCGCAGCATGGGCACCTCCAGGCCGACGGCCGCGGACGGGGCCGGCGGGCGCCGCGGTGGACGGTCGTGCTGGCGCTGGCGCTGCACGTCGCGAGCATCGCCGGGATCGTCTATGCGGTGGCCGCGGCGACCTGGCAGACGACCGACACCGCGCCGGGGCACGAGGGCCTGCCCGGCGAGATGGAGCCGCTGCCCGACAACTGACGCGCGATCGCCGGCTCGTCCGGGTTGACCCTAGCAGGGCCCCCGAGCGTTCATCTCGGCGACATAGTCCGCCAGCGGGCCCATCCCCACCGCGGCACGCCAAGCGTCGACCTGCTCGGCGTCTTCGATCTGCAACGCCTCACGCGATCCGCCGCGGCAGCTCAACTGCGTGCCGTAGCGCTGAGTGCCTGAAAGCTTGAGCGACACCCGATCGGACAGAATCGCGAAGTTGGCCGCGTGCGCCTCCCCGGTCGCAGCCAACGGTTCCATCAGCTGGAGCGCATGGAGCTGGAAGGCGGGATCCATATCGGCGTGCTGGGCGATGAGCCAGGCGGCGTTCGCGCTCCGTGGCCCCACTTCGGAAACGGTCGGCCAGCCATGTTCGGCCACGTGCGCCTTGAGCCACTCCGTGTTGTCAAGGTCGAGCGCCATGACTGCGTCGGTCATCAGGTCTCTCAGCACGGCGTTTTCGGCATCGCTGACGTCGGCGAAAGGTCCTTCACGCCGCCACACGAGCACCAGAGAGTTGCGCAGGAGCTGATCGCCGAACCTGCGCGCCAGCAACTGCTCGCCGAGCGTCTGGGCGTTCGACGCGGCGACGCGGCGCGCCTGATCGGCTGCCGCCATGTAGCTGGCGAACACCGGCGCGACTCGTGCGCTCGCCGCCTCGAGCTGCTCGAAGTCCGCGAAAGCCTCGAGCCTGGGCGGGAAGGCCTCGCGGCACAGCTGCGACCCGCCATAGGTCATCTCATCGTCCGGCAAGACTTCGCCGAGCGCGGCCACTTCCGCCCTTGCCGCCGTGCGGGCCTCGGCGAAGCAGGCGTCGCGCCAGGCGACGATCGATTGGTATGCGGCCTTGTCTTCGGGGCCGGCCTCGGCGAAGGCGCCGCGCGCCCATCCGTAGTCGCCGGCCCGCAACGCGCCGTCCTCGACATAGGGAGCGAGCGCGGCAGGAGGCTCGGCGGCGAGGACCGGCGTGGCCGACAGCAGCGCAGCGCCCAGGAAAGCGAAACCCTTCATGGCATGCCCTCCAAGCGGACGGGCCGAACCTACCGCCGCCGGCAGGCGGGGCAAGGGCGTGGCTTCATTCTGTCCTGCCGGGTGCCGCTGCAACGACCCGTTCGGCGGAACCGACGACCGCTACTGGCAGGCGAGGCATTCCTCGTAGTCGGTCTTCTCGCCGCCGAGGTCGTACTTCGGCAGTTCGGCGGTGTTGTCGGCCTCGACCCCGCCGGCGAAACCCGCGCGCTGCACCGACTTCGAGCGCAGGTAGTAGAGCGACTTGATGCCCTTCTCCCACGCCTGGTAGTGCAGCATCATCAGGTCCCACTTGTCGACGTCGGCGGGGATGAACAGGTTCAGGCTCTGCGCCTGGTCGATGTAGGGTGCGCGGTCGGCGGCGAATTCGAGCAGCCAGCGCTGGTCGATCTCGAAGCTGGTCTTGAACACCGCCTTTTCCTCGGGCGTGAGGAAGTCGAGGTGCTGGACCGAGCCGCCCTTCTCGAGGATCGAGTTCCACACCGCGGTCGAATCCTTCGACTTCGCCTTGAGCAGCTTCTCGAGGTACGGGTTCTTGACCACGAAGCTGCCAGACAGCGTCTTGTGGGTGTAGATGTTGGCCGGGATCGGCTCGATGCAGGCGCTGGTGCCGCCGCAGATGATGCTGATCGAGGCGGTCGGGGCGATCGCCATCTTGCAGCTGAACCGCTCCATCACGCCCATTTCCTCGGCGTCGGGGCAGGCGCCGCGCTCTTCGGCGAGGACCATCGAGGCCTCGTTGGCCTTGGCGCTGATATGCTGGAACATCTTGAGGTTCCACACCTTGGCCATCGGGCTCTCGAAGCCGATGCCCTTCGACTGCAGGAACGAGTGGAAGCCCATCACGCCCATGCCGACCGAGCGCTCGCGGCTGGCCGAGTACTTGGCGCGGGCCATCTCGTCGGGCGCGCGGTCGATGTAGTCCTGCAGCACGTTGTCGAGGAAGCGCATGACGTCCTCGATGAAGCGCTTGTCGGTGTTCCACTCGTCCCACTTCTCGAGGTTGAGCGAGCTGAGGCAGCAGACCGCGGTGCGATCGTTGCCGAGGTGGTCGCGACCGGTCGGCAGGGTGATTTCCGAGCACAGGTTGGAGGTCGAGACCTTGAGGCCGAGCTCGCGCTGGTGCTTCGGCATCATCCGGTTCACCGTGTCGGAGAACACGATGTAGGGCTCGCCGGTGGCGAGACGGGTCTCGACCAGCTTCTGGAACAGCGAGCGCGCGTCGACCTTGCCGCGGACCGAGCCGTCCTTCGGGCTCTTGAGCTCCCACTCGGTGCCGTCGCGCACGGCTTCCATGAACGCGTCGCTGACGAGCACACCGTGGTGCAGGTTGAGCGCCTTGCGGTTGAAGTCGCCCGAGGGTTTGCGGATCTCGAGGAACTCCTCGATCTCGGGGTGCGAGATGTCGAGATAGCAGGCGGCCGAGCCGCGCCGCAGCGAGCCCTGGCTGATCGCCAGAGTCAGGCTGTCCATCACGCGCACGAACGGAATGATGCCGCTGGTCTTGCCGTTGAGGCCGACCGGCTCGCCGATCCCGCGCACGTTGCCCCAGTAAGTGCCGATGCCGCCGCCGCGGCTGGCCAGCCAGACGTTCTCGTTCCAGGTGCCGACGATGCCCTCGAGGCTGTCGTCGACCGAGTTGAGGTAGCACGAAATCGGCAACCCGCGGTTGGTGCCGCCGTTCGACAGCACCGGGGTCGCCGGCATGAACCACAGCTTGGAGATGTAGTCGTAGAGCCGCTGCGCGTGCTCGGCGTCGTCGGCGTAGCAGTCCGCGACGCGGGCGAAGAGGTCCTGGAAGCTCTCGCCGGGGAGCAGGTAGCGGTCGGTCAGCGTCTCCTTGCCGAACTCGGTCAGCAGGTCGTCGCGCGACGGATCGGTCTTGATCGCGAAACGCCGCGGCCTGATCGACTTCGAATCGGCCTCGGCGGCGGACGCGGCCCTGGCCGCCTCGGCCATCGCGCCGGCGGCCGCCTCGGCCACCAGCGCTTCGCTGCCCTGGTCCTTCCTGTCCATCGTCAGTGCCTTGCCGTTCTTCTTCGCCGGGGCTTCCGCGTCGAGCGTGGCTGCATGACCGTTGTCGAGTTCCATCGCCGCTTCGTCCCCGTTGCGAAATTCCATTGCCTGCCGCCCCCGATCGCTCTCGTCCGAATGCCGGACTGGTGTTCGATGTTCCGCATGTGTTCGAATCGGCGGGCGCATTCCAGCCTACCAATCCGCATGCGGCAGCGGGGAAAAACTTATCCCCCGCCATGCTCCGGCCGGGCCTTGCGCGGGGTGCCTGCGGCCTTGCGAATCCGGGTGACGGCGCGTGTTGGGCGCGGTCATGCGGAATCTAGGTCTTGTGGGTACCCTCAGCAACCCGACCACAAGATTTATGAATCGGAGGCGAATCGCGATCAAGAGGGTTAAGCGCGGATTAAGCCGCGCGAGAGCCCCTGAAAGCCGGTGTGTCGCCCCGCCAATACACCGCGACGCGCGGGCAAAGCATCACTCGCGCGCTGCGCAAGAGTCAAAATGACTCTGTCGAAAAAAATCTGTGCGTTGCGCGGCCGTGAATCATCGGAATCGGGCCGCGCAATTTTGTGCTAGCAACGCGCATGGCCCGCATTCGATTGCTCGCCGCCCTGCTGCTCGCACCGCTGCTCGTCGGCGCCGGCGAGGTGCTCCCCGAGCCCGATTACGCGAGCGACGCACGCGCGATCGAACGGGTCGTCGAGGACAACTACGCCTACCTCGAGCGGTTCGAGGACGGGCGCATGCCGCTGAGCGACAAGCTGCGCGCCGAGGCCGAGGCGGTCGACAGCCGAGAGGCGCTGATCCGCTATGCCGAACGCGCGCTGGCGACGCTCGCCGACCACCACGCGATCACCGCCAGCTCGCTGGCCGACAGCTGGGCGCTGGTGCCGAGCTACGCGGACCTGTGGGTTGAGCCCGATTTCACGATCGGCGCAGTACGCGAGAACTCGCCGGCCGAACGCGCGGGGATCCGGCAGGGCGACCGCCTGGTGGCCGTCGCCGGCGAACCGGTAACCGAAGCGGTCGCGGCTTTCTGGAGCGACCTCGGCCTGGCGGTGACCCCGGAACGCGCCGGCTACGCCGCGAGAGTCCTCGCCGCCGGGCGGCGCAACGCGGCGCGGCGCCTGACGGTGGCCGGCCCCGGCGGACCGCGCGAGCTGACGCTCGACAGCCTCTATGCAGCGCGGCCCGAAGGCCGCGATCCGCTGACGGTCGGCGAGGCGGCGGACGTGCTGACGATCCGGTTCAACGATTCGCTCGGCGACGGCGCGACGATCGCGGCGTTCGATGCGGCGATGCGGCAGGCCCGGCCGGGACAACCGGTGGTGCTCGACCTTCGCGACACCCCGAGCGGCGGCAACACCACCGTCGCAAGGGCGATCATGGGCTGGTTCGTCGACCGGCCGACCGGCTACCAGATGCATTCGCTGCCGGCCGAGGAGCGCGAGTTCGGAATTCCGCGCCAGTGGATCGAGCAGGTCCTGCCCCGCCCGGGCATGCACCACGACGGGCCGGCGATCGTGAAGGTCGGGCGCTGGACCGGCTCGATGGGCGAAGGGCTCGCGCTCGGCCTCGACGCGATGGGCGCGCGGGTCGAGGGCGGACCGATGGCCGGGCTGCTCGGCCGGTCTACGACTTCCCGCTGGAGAATTCCGGGCTGGTGCTGAAGCTGCCTGCCGAAAAGCTGTTCCACATCGACGGTACGCCGCGCGAGGCCTTCAACCCGCGCTGACCCGGAACCATGTTGCGCGAGGCAGCTTGGAGAATCGATGAAACCCCTGACCGAAGAGCACCTGGCGATCTTCCGCCGGCACATGGTCGAGATCATCGAGATGCATTTCGACCTCGCCAGCGACGAACTCGGCGGGCGCACGCTCGACCCGGCGCTGAAGCGGGCGCTGCTCGAAGTGCCGCGGCACCTATTCGTGCCGCTGCAACTGGCGACCGCCGCGTATCAGGACACCCCGCTGCCGATCGGGTTCGACAAGACGCTGTCGCAGCCGTTCATCGGCGCGCTGATGCTCGACCTGCTCGAGCTGACACCGGGAACGCGCGTGCTCGAGGTGGGCACCGGGCTCGGCTACCAGGCCGCGGTGATGGCCGAGATGGGCGCCGAAGTATTCAGCGTCGAAGTGGTCGAGGAATTCGCCGAAGCGGCAAGACAGCGCTTCCAGGCGCTCGGCTACGCGGTCGAGGTGCGCATCGGCGACGGCACGCGCGGGTGGGAGGAGCACGCACCGTTCGACGCGATGCTGGTCACCGCGGCCGCCCCCGAGCCGCCGGAGAAGCTGCTCGACCAGCTCGCCCCGGGCGGGCGCATGGTGATCCCGCTCGGCGGCGGCGACGTGCAGCAGCTGAGCGTGGTCGAGAAGACCATCGACGGGCTCGTCGCGACCCGTGCGCTGATGCCGGTGCGGTTCACGCGGCTCGAGCTCGCCGGGTAGGGTAATTCGGCGGGCGTTCGGCTAGCGTGGCGGCATGACCCGGCGACGCGGCCGCCCGCCGCACGACGACCTGCTGACCCCGGCCGAATGGGCGACGCTCGAAGCCGTGCGCCACGGGCTCGGCAACCGGCAGATCGCCGAGCGGCGCGGGGTCAGCGTCGACGCAGTGAAGTTCCACGTCGGCAACGTGCTGGCCAAGCTCGGGCTCGACAACCGGCGGCAGTTGCGGCGCTGGGACGGGGTGCGGCGCAACAGCGCGATGCGGACAAGGAGCGAGGCGATGAGCGAGGGTATCGGGCTGGAGGCCGTCGGGCAGGTGTCGCGCAGCGTCGCCGATATCGCCGATTCGGAACTGTGGTATCGCGACGTGCTTGGGCTGCGGCACGAGTTCACGTTCGGCGAGCTCGCGTTCTTCGACTGCGGCGGGGTGCGACTCTACCTGCAGCAGGGCGAGGTGAAGCCCGAATCGATCCTCTACTTCCGGGTCGGCGACATCCATGCCGCGGCGAAGACGCTCGAGGACAAGGGCGTCGAGTTCGTTTCCGCCCCGCACATGATCCACCGCCACGAGGACGGCAGCGAGGAATGGATGGCGTTCTTCAACGACCTTGAAGGCCGCCCGCTGGCGCTGATGGCGCGGGTCGGCTGAGCCGATTGGCCGCGCCTGCGGCCTGGTGTAGATCCGCCAGCATGGACGACTGGAAACTGCCGTGGGCCGGCGGGTGCCGGTGCGATGCCCTGAGGTTCGAGATCACCGAACCGCCGATGCTGGCCTCGGTATGCCACTGCCGCGGCTGCCAGCGGATGAGCGCGAGCGCCTTCTCGACCACGCTGACGGTCCCCGAAAGCGGGTTCGCGGTGACTGCCGGCGAGACGGCGATCGGCGGCTTGCACGGTGAGGACATCCGCCACCACCATTGCAGTCGCTGCCTGGGCTGGGTGTTCACCCGCACGCCGATGGGGTTCGTCAACGTGCGGGCGACGATGCTCGACGATGCAGGCTGGTTCGTGCCGTTCGTCGAGGTGCAGACGGCCGAGAAGCTGCCGTGGGCCGAAGTGCCGGCCGAGTTCAGTTACGAGCGCTTCCCGTCGTACGTGGAATGGGGCGAACTCGCGGCGGCTTTCGTCGAGCGAGGGGCACGGCCCTGACATCGAGGATGGGCGCCGCCGCCCGGAGGTGCGCCATCTTCACGGCACGAGCACGGTGTCGCGTGCGACGAGGTCGGTCTCGGGGTAGTCGAGCGTGTAGTGCAGCCCGCGGCTCTCGTGGCGTTTGAGCGCGCTCTGCACGATCAGGTCGGCACACTGCAGCAGGTTGCGCAATTCGATCAGGTCGGTGGTGACGCGGAAGTGGCCGTAATAGTCGGCGACTTCGTCGTGCAGCAGCTTGATCCGGTGCGCGGCGCGCTCGAGCCGCTTGGTCGTGCGGACGATGCCGACGTAGTTCCACATGAACCGGCGGATCTCGGTCCAGTTCTGCTTGATGACCACTTCCTCGTCGGAATCGGTCACCCGGCTCTCGTCCCATTCGCGGATCGGCGGCACCGGGTCGAGGTCGTCCCAGCACTTGAGAATGTCCTGCGCCGCCGCCTCCCCGAACACGAAACATTCGAGCAGCGAGTTCGAGGCAAGGCGGTTGGCGCCGTGAAGGCCGCTTTCGGTGCACTCGCCGGCGGCCCACAACCCGGGCAGGTCGGTGCGCGCATCGAGCCCGATCAGGATGCCGCCGCAGGTGTAGTGCTGCGCCGGGACGACCGGGATCGGCTCCTTCGTCATGTCGATGCCGAGGCCGAGCAGTTTCTCGTGGATCGTCGGGAAGTGGCCGACGACGAAATCGGCCGGCATGTGGCTGATGTCGAGGTGGACGTAGTCGAGGCCGAAGCGCTTGATCTGGTCGTCGATCGCGCGGGCGACGATGTCGCGCGGGGCGAGCTCGGCGCGCGGATCGTAGTCGGGCATGAATCGATGGCCCGTCTCGGGATGCTTGAGCTGGCCGCCCTCGCCGCGCACCGCCTCGGTGATCAGGAAGTTCTTGACCTCGAGATTGTAGAGGCAGGTCGGATGGAACTGCATCATCTCCATGTTGGAGACGCGGCAGCCCGCCCGCCAGGCCATGGCGATGCCGTCGCCGGTCGCGCCGCGCGGCGCGGTCGAGAACTGGTACACGCGCCCCGCCCCGCCCGCGGCCATGACCGTCGCGCGGGCGACGTGGGCCTCGACCCTGCCGGTCGCCGCGTCGAGCGCGTAGACGCCCCACACCCGGCCCGAGCCCGAGTAGCGCTCCTCGTGCCGGCCGGTGATCAGGTCGATGCAGCTGCGGCCGGGCAGCAGGGTGATGTTGGGATTGGCTTCAGCCGCCTTGAGCAGCGCGGCCTGGACTGCCCAGCCCGTGGCGTCGGCGACGTGGACGATACGGCGGTGCGAATGGCCGCCCTCGCGGGTCAGGTGCAAGTCCGCGCCTTCGCGGTTGAACGGCACCCCGAGCTGGCACAGCCGGTCGATCGCCGCAGGGGCACGCTCGATCACGAACTCGACCGTCTCGCGGCGGTTCAGGCCGGCGCCGGCGACCATCGTGTCGCGCACGTGATCCTCGAAACTGTCGCCGGGCTCGAGCACCGCGGCGATCCCGCCCTGCGCCGAGGCTGTCGAGCCGCTCGTCAGCGGCCCCTTGGCGAGCACCAGCACCTTGTGCGTGCGCGCGAGGGTGAGCGCCGCGGTGAGGCCGGCGGCGCCGGACCCGACGATGAGGACGTCATGTTCGTGCCGCGCGGTGGCCATGGCGGTGCTTCATGACGGCAAGCCGCACCGCGGGCAAGGACGAGTTCCGGCCGCCCGGCGAGCACCGGTATGGGAAATCCCCTAGTCTGCGATTGCGCGATTGTTCTTCAGTCGGCGCCATTTCGTGGACATGCGGCCGCCTGTTTCCTCGTTCCGTCCGATCGGCATGCCGCGAGCGCTCGACCGGATCGTGCGGCTTCCGCCGGCGACGGCGTGGATCGTGGTGCTGCTGTGTGTCGATCTTGCCGCGCTCGGCGATCTCGGGTCCGGCCGCGACCTTTGGTTCGGCCCGGTCTACCTCGCCGTGATCTGTCTCGCGGCCTGGACGCTGGGCTGGGCGGCGGGGATGGCGACCGGCGTCGGCTGCATGGCCCTGACCTTCGCGCTCAACGGCATGGGCCTCTACCCCTATGGCCCGGCGGAACTGGCCTGGAACCTGGCGTCGCGCTTCGCGGCGGTCTCGCTCGTCATCACGCTCGTAGCCGGGGCGCGACGCGCCTACCTCCACGAATGGTGGCTCGCGCGGACCGATGCCCTCACCGGGGCGCTCAACCGGCAGGCCTTCTTCGACCTCGGCGCGGCGCTCGCGGGCCAGGGCTGGTGGCGGGTCCTGCTCTATGCCGACCTCGACGATCTCAAGACGATCAACGACGAACGGGGCCACGCGGCGGGCGACGCCTGCCTGAAGGCCTACGCGCGCGCCGTGCGGCGCATCGTCCGCCGGTCGGACCTGTTCGCCCGTGTCGGCGGCGACGAGTTCCTGCTGTTCATGGCCGTCAGGGACGAAGCTGCGGCGCGATCGGTCGCGGTTCGCCTGCACCGCGAAATGAACGGCGTCAGTTTCGGCGACGGGCCGGTGAAGTGCAGCGTGGGCGCGCTGGTCGTACCTCCGGGCGCCTTCGCCATCGACGACCTCGTGCGCCAGGCCGACGCTCTGATGTACCGCGCGAAGCTTCGCGGCGGCTCCCTCGAGGTCGCTGCGGCCTCGCCGTCGAAGCCTGAGGCGCGCGGCGCGAGACGCGCCTCCCCGCTGAGCGTTCCCGGGGCGGGAGATGCACTCGACATCAAGCCGTACGGGGAAAGGCGCGCCGCGCCTTCCCCGCATGCGCAACGCTAGGCCGCGCCGGTCAGCTGGACGAACACGTCCTCGAGGTCGGGCTCGCGGGTGGTGACGTCCTCGATCGCGTAACCGTGCTGCTGGACCAGCGCGAGCACCTGCCCCGCGCTCGAAGCGTCGCGGTCATAGGTGACCTCGAGCGTGCGCGGGTCGATCAGCTCGGCCTTGATGAAGCTCGCTTCCATCGGCGGGCCGGCGAGATCCTTGTCGACCGTTACCCGGACGATCTTCTCGCGCGCCATGCCGACCAGCTCGCGGGTCGGCTTGTCCGCGATCAACTGGCCGTGGTTGATGATCGCGATCCGGTCGCACAGCTGCTCGGCTTCCTCGAGGTAGTGCGTGGTCAGCACCACGGTCACACCCTCGGCATTGAGCTCGCCAACGAGCTCCCACAGCTGGCGGCGCAGCTCTACGTCGACGCCGGCGGTGGGCTCGTCGAGCACCAGTACCGGCGGTGAATGGACCATCGCCTTGGCGATCAGCAGCCGCCGCTTCATCCCGCCCGACAACGTGCGCGCATAGGCGTCGCGCTTGTCGGCGAGGCGGACAGCGGCGAGCAGCGCCTCCGAGCGGCGCAGGTGGCGGGCGATGCCGTACATCCCCGCCTGGTTCTCGAGCACCTCGAACGGGGTGAAGAACGGGTCGAACACGATTTCCTGCGGGACAATGCCGATCGCCCGCTTGGCGTTGCGGTGGTCGCGGTCGATATCGTGGCCCCAGATGGTGACCGTCCCCGAGGTCTTGGTCACGAGCCCGGCCATGATGTTGATCAGCGTCGATTTTCCCGCGCCGTTGGGCCCGAGCAGGCCAAAGATGCGGCCCTCGGGTACGTCGAGGCTCACGCCCTTCAGCGCCTGCTTGGGGGGCGCATCGCCATGGGCCGCGTAAGTCTTGACGAGGTCGCGGATCTCGATCGCTGCCTGAGCCATCCACCCGCCCTTAGAGCGAGCGCGCGCCCGGCGCAAAGGGCGGATGGTTGCCGCGCATCCCGGTTACATCGGCGCGCCCGACGCTCGTTCGAACTTCTGGCGCGCAACGCTGCACGTCGCGGGGAGCCAGGTCCCGGGACATTACGTCGGCGCGTTCGATGTTCGCCTGTTCTGCAGCTGGGCCAGGCGCTTCGCGGCAACCGCGCCATTGCCTCGCGCGCGGACAGAAAGTAAGCGCTGCCGCCGATGGCACACGTCCCCGAGATCACCCTTGTCGACACCCCGCGCGTGCATTGCGACGGCGCGGGCCAGATTCGCCCGGGCGCGGGCTACAAGCCGGCGGCGCTCGGCCATCCGCGCGTCTACCTGCAGATCGACGAGCACGGCTACGTCGACTGTGGCTATTGCGACCGGCGCTTCGTGCTCAAGGGCGGGCCAGCTGACGGGGCCGACCACTCGCAGCTGCCCGACATCGCCTCTGGCGCGAGCCGGCCGCCGCTCGCCTGACCGCGGGCGGCCTTGACGGTCAGCCCCGGTTCACCACTTGGGGTCCATCATCCCATCGCTGTGGGAGAAGGACCATGAAGACTCTTGCCGCGATTCTTGCAGGTGCCGCCCTCGTCCTCACCGGCGCGACCGCCGCCACGGCGCGCAGCGCGGAGGAGAACGAAGCCAGGCTGGCGCGGATGCTCGAAGGCCGCACTGCGGGCGAGCCGGTCAGCTGCATCGCCGCGCTCAACAGCAACCGTATCGAAGTGATCGAGAACGTCGCGATCGTCTACGATGCCGGTGAAACGATCTACGTCGCCCGCCCGAGCAATCCGAAGTCGCTCGGTCGCAACGACGTGGTGGTGATCGAGCGCTTCGGCGGCCAGCTGTGCGCCAACGACGTGATCCGCACGGTCGACCGGTACCAGGGCTACACCACCGGCGCGGTGTTCCTCGACGAGTTCGTGCCCTATCGGCGCAGCTGATCGGGCGCGCGCTCAGGCCGCCGCGCCGAGCTCCAGCCACTCGCGGGCGCTGGTCTCCGGCCCGCTCTCGTTGATCGTCGTGCGACGCATGTCGCGGCGGTAGGCGTTCGAGCGCAGTGGCGTCGCCGCGTGCATCGTGCAGCGATTGTCCCAGATCACGAGGTCGTGCTGCCGCCAGCGATGGCGGTAGACGTACCTGGCCTGGGTCGCGTGGGCATAGAGTTTCTCGACCAGGGCGGTGCCTTCTTCGGGCGCCATCCCGGCAACGCCGACGCAGTGTCCGCCGATGAACAGGGCCTGCCGTCCCGACGGCAGCGTGCGGACCAGCGGGTGTTCGACCGGGCCGAACGGGATGATCCGGCGCATTTCGGGCGTGATTTCGCCCTGGAGCCCGGCGCGGCGGCGGCCCTCCCAGAAATCGTGGATCCCCTTGAGCCCCTCGATCTGCGCCTTCATTTCGGCAGGCAGGTCGTCGCAGGCCGCGCGGGCATCGGCGAACAGGGTGTCGCCGCCGGCCTCGGGCGGCGGGGTCTCGTGGCCGAGCAGCAGCGACCACTTGGTCGGCATCGCGTGGAACGAGCTGTCGGTGTGGAACCGCTCCGCGCCCTGGGCGAGCCTGTACCCTTCCGAGCCGTAGGGAATGATCTCGCCATCGCGGTCGAGGTTGCCGGCGTAGAACAGCTCGGGATCGAGCCTGCGTCGCCCCGGCGGTCCGTCGGCACCGGGCGCGCGGCTGGGTATCTTGAGCGGCCCGAACGCCCGGCTGAAACGCTTGTGCTGCTCGTCGGTCAGGCACGCGTCGCGCACCACGAGAACGCCGTAGCGGTCCATCGCGGCCTCGACGGTCTCGACCAGGTCGGGCGACGGATCGCGCGTCAGATCGGCGCCAATGAGCTCGGCGGCGAACAGCGGATGCAGCGGGCGGACTTCCATGCCCGGGGGCTACCGCACCGGATCGCCGGTTGCAAAACCGCTCGCCGGGTGCGAGCCGTGGCGGATGGCCGAAGCGCTCGACTGGGGAATACTCGCGGAATCGGTGGGGCCGCGCGTGCGGCTGCTGCGCAACGCGCTCACCGCGCGCTCGATCGCCGTCTCGGCGCCCTATGGGCTGCCGACAGGGTCGCTGACCGTGCTGGCGTTGATCGCGGCCAACCCGGGCTGCTCGCAAAGCGCGCTCGCCGGGAGGGCGGGGGTCAACAAGTCGGCACTGGTCGGAATCGTCGACCAGCTCGAGGCGCGGGGCCTCGCCGCCCGCGAGCGCGTCTCGGGTGACAGGCGGCGCAACCGGCTGACAGTCACCGCTGAGGGCGAGGCGGCGATGCAGACGCTGTTCGCCGCGGTCTCGGCCGAGGAAGGGCCGATCCGCGAAGCGCTGGGACCGGGAGGCCTGGAGACGCTGCTCGACCTGCTCGACCGGGCGATCGCCGCGGTCGAGCGAAAGTAGCGCGGGATCTTGTCACGCGGAGACGCGGAGGCTCCTTGCGGCCAGGCCGCTCTGGCCCCCTCTGCGTCTTCGCGCGCATCTCCCTCGAGACATCCTCCCGGGAGGGACTGTCCCTGCGTGAGCGCTGCGCGAGAGGTCAGCGGGGCAGTTCGGAAACGCCCATCAGCGCCTCGTCGACGGCACGGGCGCACTGGCGGCCTTCGCGGATCGCCCAGACGATCAGCGACTGGCCGCGGCGCATGTCACCGCAGGCGAACACCCTGTCCTCGCTGGTGGCATAGGTCACCGTGTCGGCGTCGACATTGCCGCGTTCGTTGAGGCGCACGCCCGACTGGGCGATCATCCCGGCCTTGCGCGGGCCGACGAAGCCCATCGCCAGCAGGATCAGATCGGCCGGGAGCACGAACTCGCTGCCCGGGATCTCCTTCATCTGCCCGCCTTCCCACTCGAGGCGGGCGCACTTGAGCCCGGTGACAACGCCGTTCTCGCCGACGACTTCCTTGGTCAGGATCGACCAGTCGCGCTCGACGCCTTCCTCGTGGCTCGAGGAGGTCCGCAGCTTCATCGGCCAGTGCGGCCAGGTCAGCGCCTTGTTTTCCTTCTCGGGCGGCTTGGGCATGATCTCGATCTGGGTGACGCTCTTGGCGCCCTGGCGGTTCGAGGTGCCGACGCAGTCCGAGCCGGTGTCGCCGCCGCCGATCACGATCACGTGCTTGCCGGTCGCGACCAGCGTGCCGCGCGGTGCGGCGCGCTCCTCGCTGTCGCCGGCGTTGCGCTTGTTCTGCTGGGTCAGGAATTCCATCGCCAGCCGCACGCCGGGCATCTCGGCGCCCGGGATGTTGAGCTGGCGCGGCTCCTCGGCCCCGCCGGCGAGCACGACCGCGTCGAAGTTCTCGCGCAGCGACTTCATCGACACGTCGACGCCGACCTCGGTCGAGGTTTTGAAGGTCACCCCCTCGGCCTCCATCTGCACCGCACGGCGGTTGATGAGGTGCTTCTCCATCTTGAAGTCGGGGATGCCGTAGCGGAGCAGCCCGCCGATGCGGTCGGCCTTCTCGAACACCGTGACCGCATGGCCGGCGCGGGCCAGCTGCTGGGCGCAGGCGAGGCCGGCGGGCCCCGAGCCGACGACGGCGACGGTCTTGCCGGTCTTGCGAGCGGCCGGCTGCGGCTCGATCCAGCCTTCCTTCCACCCGCGGTCGGCGATCGCGCATTCGATCGACTTGATGGTCACCGGCTGGTCGATGATGTTGAGCGTGCAGCTCGCCTCGCACGGCGCCGGGCACACCCGGCCGGTGAACTCGGGGAAGTTGTTGGTCGAGTGCAGGTTGTCGAGCGCCTCGCGCCAGTCGGCCTCGTAGACGAGGTGGTTCCAGTCCGGGATCATGTTGTTCACCGGACAGCCGTTGTGACAGTAGGGGATGCCGCAGTTCATGCACCGCGCGGCCTGGTTGCGCAGGGCTTCCTCGCTGTGCGGGATGATGAACTCGCGGTAGTGGCGGATGCGTTCCTTCGGATCGGCGTAGCCGCGATCCTGGCGGTCGATCTCGAGGAAGCCGGTTTCCTTGCCCATGTCGCTCAGTTCCAGAAAGATTCAGCCGTCATCCCGGCGAAAGCCGGGAGCGAATGCCTCGAGCGCGGCGCCGGACCGCACGAGGTCCCGGCTTTCGCCGGGATGACGGGGTAGGGGGAAGTCATCGTCACTCGGCGGCAACGAAAGCCGCTTCCTCGCGCTCGGCCTCGAGCTGGCGCAGCGCGGCGGCGTAGTCGCGAGGCATGACCTTGACGAACTTCGTCACCGCGTTATCCCAGTCGTCGAGCAGCTCGGCCGCCCGCTTCGAGCCGGTGTGCAGCTTGTGCCGTTCGACGAGGATGCGCAGCCGCTCGGCGTCGTGGCGCAGCATGTCGCCCATGCCGTAGTCCTCGACCGAGACCGGTCGTTGCTGCGGCCGGCCGGTGCCGTCCTCCTCGTCGCGCTCGGGCGAGACCGGCAGGAGGTCGACCATCGCGGTGTTGCACAGCTCGGCGAAGCGCCCTTCCGGATCGTAGACGTAGGCGACGCCGCCCGACATCCCGGCCGCGAAGTTGCGCCCGGTCTTGCCGAGGACGACGACGACGCCGCCGGTCATGTATTCGCAGCCGTGGTCGCCGGTGCCCTCGACCACCGCGATCGCGCCCGAGTTGCGCACCGCGAAGCGCTCGCCCGCGACGCCGTTGAAGTAGGCCTCGCCGGCGATCGCGCCGTAGAGCACGGTGTTGCCGACGACGATGTTGTCGGTCGCCTCGCGGTCGACGTGAGTGGGCTGGCGGACGATCACGCGGCCGCCCGAGAGGCCCTTGCCGACGTAGTCGTTGGCGTCACCGACGAGGTCGAGCGTGACGCCGTGGACCAGCCAGGCACCGAAGCTCTGCCCGGCGACGCCCTTGAAGCTGATCCGCAGCTGGTCGGGCTTGAGGCCCGCGTGGCCGTGGCGGCGGGCGATCTCGCCGGAGAGCATCGCCCCGACCGTGCGGTTGACGTTGCGGATCGTGCGCTCGAGCACGATCGTCTCGCCGTTCTCGATCGCCGGGCGCGCGGCCTCGATCAGCTCGTTGTCGAGCGCCGCGGCGAGGCCGTGGTCCTGCTCGATCGTCTGGTGCAGCGGCGCGCCCTCGGGCAGCGGGACCCGGTGCAGCAGGCGCGACAGGTCGACGCCGCCGGCTTTCCAGTGGTCGATCGCCTTCTTCATGTCGATCCGGTCGACCCGGCCGATCATCTCCTCGACGGTACGGAAGCCCATCTCGGCCATGATCCGGCGCAGTTCCTCGGCGACGAAGAAGAAGTAGTTGATCACGTGCTCGGGCTGGCCGGTGAAGCGCGCACGCAGCACAGGGTTTTGCGTCGCGACGCCGACCGGGCAGGTGTTGAGGTGGCACTTCCTCATCATGATGCAGCCGGCGGCGATCAGCGGCGCGGTGGCGAAGCCGAACTCGTCGGCGCCGAGCAGCGCGCCGATCGCGACGTCGCGGCCGGTGCGGATGCCGCCGTCGACCTGCACCGCGATGCGGCTCCTGAGGTCGTTGAGCAGCAGCGTCTGCTGGGTTTCGGCGAGGCCGATCTCCCACGGGCTGCCAGCATGGGTCAGCGAGGTCAGCGGCGAGGCGCCGGTGCCGCCCTCGTAGCCCGAGATCGTCACGTGGTCGGCGCGCGCCTTGGAGACGCCCGCGGCGACCGTGCCGACGCCAACCTCGGAGACCAGCTTGACCGAGATGCGCGCCGCCGGATTGACGTTCTTGAGGTCGTGGATCAGCTGCGCGAGATCCTCGATCGAGTAGATGTCGTGGTGCGGCGGCGGCGAGATCAGGCCGACGCCCGGGGTCGAGTGACGGACCTTGCCGATCACCTTGTCGACCTTGTGGCCGGGCAACTGGCCGCCCTCGCCGGGCTTCGCGCCCTGCGCCATCTTGATCTGGATGTCGTCCGAATTGACCAGGTACTCGGTGGTCACGCCGAAGCGGCCCGAGGCGACCTGCTTGATCCGGCTGCGCAGCGAATCGCCGTTCGGCAGCGGCTTGAAGCGGTCGGGCTCTTCGCCGCCCTCGCCGGTGTTGGAGCGCCCGCCGATGCGGTTCATCGCGATTGCCAGCGTGGTGTGCGCCTCGCGGCTGATCGAGCCGAAGCTCATCGCGCCGGTGGCGAAGCGCTTGACGATCTCCTCGGCCGGCTCGACTTCCTCGAGCGGCAGCGGCTGATCGGCCTTCTTGAGTTCCATCAGCCCGCGGATCGTCAGCAGCCGCTCCGACTGCTCGTTGATCGCCTTGGCGAACTCCTCGTAGGTGGACCACGAGTTGCCGCGCACCGCGTGCTGCAGGTTGGCGACCGTCTCCGGCGTCCAGGCGTGGTCCTCACCGCGCAGGCGGTACTGGTAGATGCCGCCGACATCGAGCATGTTGCGATAGATCGGGTTGTCGCCGTAAGCCGCCGCGTGGCGGCGCACCGCCTCTTCCGCCACTTCCTTGAGGCCGACACCCTCGATCGTGGTCGCGGTGCCGGTGAAGTACTTGTCGACGAAAGCGCTCGACAGCCCGACCGCGTCGAAGATCTGCGCACCGCAATAGGACTGGTAGGTCGAGATGCCCATCTTGGACATGACCTTGAGGATGCCCTTGCCGACCGCCTTGATGTAGTTCTTCTTGAGCTGCCAGACGTCGAGGTCGGGGAACTTCTCCGCCTGGATCTGCTCGATCGTCTCGAAAGCGACGTAGGGGTTGATCGCCTCGGCGCCGTAGCCCGCCAACGCGCAGAAGTGGTGCACCTCGCGCGCCTCGCCGGTCTCGACCACGAGCCCGGTCTGCATGCGCAGGCCCTGGCGGACGAGGTGGTGGTGCACGGCGGCAGTCGCCAGCAGCGCGGGCATAGGGATGCGGTCCGGGCCCTGCGCGCGGTCGCTCAGGATCAGGATGTTCTTGTCGGCCAGCACCGCCTCGGTCGCAGCCCAGCACATTTCCTTGATCGCCATCTCGAGGCCTTCGGCCCCGGATTCGGCGGCCCAGGTGATGTCGATCGTCTCGGTGCGGAACGCGCCGTCGAGCGAGGCCTCGACCGAACGGATCTTCTCGAGATCCTTGTTGGTCAGGATCGGCTGGTCGACCTCGAGCCGCTTGTGCGTGCCGGCGTCGTGCCCGAGCAGGTTCGGGCGCGGGCCGATCATCGAGGTCAGGCTCATCACCAGCTCCTCGCGGATCGGGTCGATCGGCGGGTTGGTGACTTGGGCGAAGTTCTGCTTGAAGTAGTCGTAGAGCAGCCGCGGCCGGCGGCTGAGCACGGCGATCGGTGTATCCGTGCCCATCGAGCCGATCGGATCGTCGGCGTTGAGGGCCATCGGCTCGAGGAACTTGCTGATGTCCTCCTGCGTGTAGCCGAACGCCTGCTGGCGATCGAGCAGCGTGGTCGTCTCCTCTCGCACCGCCTCGCGGTCGGTCTCGATCGCCTCGAGGTCCTTGAGCTTGTACTGGGCCTTGTCGAGCCACTTCTCGTAGGGCGCGGCCTGGGCGAGCTCGGCCTTGAGTTCCTCGTCCTCGACGATGCGGCCCTGCTCGAGGTCGATCAGCAGCATCTTGCCCGGCTGCAGGCGCCACTTGCGGACGATGTCCTCTTCGCGGAACGGCAGCACGCCGCTCTCCGAGGCCATGCAGACGACGTCGTCGCGGGTGATCGTGAAGCGCGCCGGCCTCAGGCCGTTGCGGTCGAGCGTTGCGCCGATCTGGCGGCCGTCGGTGAAGGCGACCGCGGCTGGCCCGTCCCACGGTTCCATCAGCGCGGCGTGATACTCGTAGAACGCCTTGCGCGCGGGATCCATCAGCGGGTTGCCCGACCACGCTTCCGGAATCAGCATCATCATCGCGTGCGCGAGGCTGTAGCCGCCGAGCAGCAGCAGCTCGAGCGCGTTGTCGAGGCAGGCGGTGTCCGACTGCCCGTGCGGGATGATCGGCCAGAGCTTGTCCAGGTCGGCGCCGAGCAGCGGCGATTCCATCGTCCGCCGGCGGGCGTTCATCCAGTTCACGTTGCCGCGGACGGTGTTGATCTCGCCGTTGTGCGCGATCAGCCGGTACGGATGGGCGAGCTTCCAGCTCGGGAACGTGTTGGTCGAGAAACGCTGGTGGACGAGCCCGAGCGCCGAGACGCAATCGGGATCGCGCAGGTCCTCGTAGAAGCTGCCGACCTGGTTCGCCAGCAGCAGGCCCTTGTAGACCACCGTGCGGCTCGAGAAGCTCGGCAGGTACAGATGGGTGATCTCGGGCAGGCCGTGCTTCTCGGCGAGCGCCGCGAGCGGGTTCTGGGTCTGCTTGCGGATAACGATCAGCTTGCGCTCGAACGCGTCCTGGTCGGCACAGTTCTCGCCGCGGCCGACGAAGCACTGGCGGATCATCGGCATCGATTCGAGCACGGCCTTGCCGAGCCCGGCCTCGTTGACCGGCACGTCGCGCCAGCCGATCAGCCGCTGCCCTTCCTTGGCGATGAACTTCTCGAACTGGCCGCAGATGAACTCGCGCGCCTCGTCGTTCTGCGGCAGGAAGCACATCGCCACCGCGTATTCGCCCGGCGGCGGCAGGGTCAGGCCCTGCGATTCGGCCCACTTGCGGTAGAGCGGATCGGGGATCTGCAGCAGGATGCCGGCGCCGTCGCCGAGCAGCGGATCGGCCCCGACCGCGCCGCGGTGATCGAGGTTGGCGAGAATCTCCAGCGCCTGGCTCACGATAGCGTGCGACTTCGCGCCCCTGATGTGGGCGACGAAGCCTACGCCGCACGAGTCATGCTCGTTGCGCGGATCGTAGAGGCCTTGCGGCGCAGGGTACTCGGTCAAACTCATCAATCTTCCTGTTTCGGTCGGGGAGATACCCGCCCCGCCGCCGGCACACCGGCGACGCAGCGAATCACCCGGAGACCGGGTGCCTCGAAAATGTCGCGAGGGTTTCCCATGGCGACAGGAAACAGTTTTGGCAAGTTTCGGCCGTTAGCGCCACAAAGTTGCGCGTCTATGCGGGGAAGAGCAATTTTGCGTCAGGCGCTGCCGCTCATCCTCTGAAGGTTGGCGAGTGCGGCGCGCAGCGCGGCATCGGTCTGGGCCGGATCCGGCTCGGGCGAGGCCGCAGGCCGTGCCGGCGGCGCGCCGAAATCATGCGGGGCCGCCGCATCGCTGTGCACCTCACGGCGAGCAGGCGACGCAGCCCCGCCGATCGCGGTCGGCCGGCCGAAATAGGCTGCCATCGCCTGCGCCGCTTCCTCCGCCGGGGCCGCTTCGAGCTCGGCCGGCAGGGCCGTGGCATTGCGAGCGGCCCATTCGCGGCGCCGTTCGATCGACGCGCGCAGACGCTCGGCAAGATCGACAAGGCCCATCTCTTCGAAAGTTTCGGGCGTCCGGCTTTCGTGCGCGGCGGGCGGTTCGGCGCACTCCGGCTGTTCCACGCGCGGCGCGTACGAAGGCGCCGAGAAATCCACTGACTCACGCTGTTCGGCGGGGGCCGGTCCGCGATCGACGGCCCTTGGCGGGGGTTCAGCGAACGCTTCCGGAGTCGTCGCCACGATCGGCGGCACGGGATCGAAGCCTGACATTCCCGAATCCTCCGTTTCGAAAGCGTGATCCTCGCGCCGCGAATTCTCGTCGGCCGAGGTTGCCCGATCGTGGACCGGCAGGCCGTGAGGGTCGAACACTTCCTCGTCACCGAATTCGTCGCGCACGTTGATCGGACGGCGAACGCCGGAGGGGAAACGGAGTCGCTGCGGCTCCTCGTCCTCCACCTCGTGTGGCGCGGCCACGCGCCGGGCGATCGCCCGGCCTATCGCCGCTCCCGCGATGGCGGCGACGACCGCGACCAGCAAGCGAGCGGTGCCGCCGAGCGGCGGAGCGGCGCCGGGGAGCACTGAGGCGAGCCCCGTGATCTCGACCAATCGGTCGAGCAGCACCGGGGGCAGGATCAGCGAGCCGAGCCCGAGCAGCGTGGCGAACCACGCGGCGACGATCGCCGGGAACGCCGGATGCGTGACGATCGCCGGCCGCTGCATGGCCTCGTCTTCGTCGAAACTGTCGAACATGCTCGTCGCCACCGGTTGTCCCCATTCCTCCAATGACTGTCCGCGCCGCGCGACCAGCCGCGGATCAGGCCGCGTCCGCGAGCCGATCATGTGCCGTGGAGCCTAGGAGGGTTTGGTAAACGTCCCGATAACGCCTGACGTTGCGCGACCAGTCGTGGTTCGCGGCGACGTGGGCGCGACCGGCCTCGCGCAGGGCCGGCCAGTCGGCACGGCGGTCGAGCAGCTCGGCGAGCGCGGCGGCGCAGCGCGCGGGATCGTCAGGGGCGAACAGGACGCCGGTCTTGCCGTCGGCGATCAGCTCGCGGTGGCCGCCGACGCTCGAGGCGGCGACCAGCTTGCCCTGCGCCATCGCCTCGAGCGGCTTGAGCGGCGTGACCAGCTCGGTCAGCCGGCTCGCCTTGCGCGGGTAGGCCATCACGTCGCACAGCGAGTAATAGCGATCGACCTCGGCATGCGGGACGCGGCCGACGAAACGGATCGCCGCGGAGGCCGGTGAGGCCTGGGCGCGCTTCTCGAGGCTGTCCACCATCGGCCCGCCGCCGACCAGCAGCAGGCGTGCATCCGGGTGCCGGGCGATCAAGGCGGGCATCGCCTCGATCAGGTCGTCGAGCCCCTCGTAGTCGTAGAAGCTGCCGATGAACCCGATCACCGGCCCACCGCCGATCCCGAGCTCGGCGGCGAGCGCTGCGTCGCGCGGGAGCGGCGTGCCGAACAGCTCGAGATCGACGCCGTTGGGCATGGTCCCGATCCGCTCGGGGGCGAAGCCGCGGGCAATGAGGTCGTCGCGCAGGCCGCGGCAGATGGTCATGACCGCATCGGCTCCGGCGACGACATGGTTCTCGAGCCCGCGCGTCAGGCGGTAGCGGAGCGATCCTTCACGGCCAGTGCCGTTGCCGACCGCGGCGTCCTCCCAGAACGCGCGAATCTCGTAGACCAGCGGCAGTCTGTGACGCCGCGCGGCGCGGAGCGCAGCGAGGCCGCATAGTGCAGGCGAGTGCGCGTGAAGGACGTCCGGGCGCCATTCGCCGACCAGTGTGCCGATCGCCTCGGCGAGCGCGCCGATCTCGCGCCATTCGCGCAGCAGGGGGAGCCCGGTGACCTTGCCGGGGGTGCGGTGAAAGCGGAGGCCGTCGATGGTCTCGAGCGCCGGGCCGGTGGCCGTGTGCCTGAGGCCCGTTATCCCGCGAACCTCGATTCCGTCAGCCAGCTGGGCCTTCATGATCGCGCGCGTGCGGAACGCGTAGCCGCTGTGCATCGGCAGCGAGTGATCGAGGACGTGGAGGACGCGCAGCATCGCCGCCTGCCTGCCACGACAAGCTTAACGGCGCGTCAACCGCGAGCGCGTAAGGCCGGGCGGAGACTGCCGGGAGCCTGGGCTTGATCGACGTCTTCACCCTCGCGCTGACGCACAGCCTGATCGCGCTCGCGCTGTGGCGCATGCTGTTCCGCGCCGATCTCGACGTCGACGAGACAGCAAAGCCCCCGCCGCCACCGCCATGGCGTCGCCGGCGCCAACCGGAAGGGACCGGGCGTGCTTGACCTCGCGCTGGTCGGCTTCATCGCCCTGTTCCTCGCGCTCGGCCTCAAGCGGCCGTTCTTCTGGGTGCTGGCCTACATCTACATCGACGTCGTCGCGCCGCAGAAGATCGGCTGGGGCTTCATCCAGTCGCTTCCCGTCTCGCTGATCGCGTTTGCCGCGGCCTTCCTCGGATGGCTGTCTCTTGACCGCAAGGAAGGCACGCGATTCACCTTGCGCCAGGGCCTGATCCTCGTGCTCCTCGTGTGGTGTTTCATCACCACGCTCGGCGCCGTCTTCCCCGAGGCCGCGTGGAAAAAGTGGGATTGGGTGTGGAAGGCGCTGATCTTCGCCGCGTTCCTGCCGCTGACGCTGCGCACCAAGCTGAGGATCGAGGCCGCGACGCTGATCATCGTGCTGTCGATCGGCACGATCATCATCAACGGCGGCATCAAGACCGCGCTCGGTGGTGGCGGCTACGGCACGCTCGCGCTGCTGGTGCAGGAGAACGCGGGGCTCTACGAGGGGTCTATCCTGTCGACCGCGACGATCGCGACGATCCCGCTGGTGCTGTGGCTCGCGCGGCACGGCACGATCTACCGGCCGGACTGGATGGTGCGGCTGTTTGCGGCGGCGCTGATCTTCGCCTGCCTGCTGATCCCGATCGGTACCTCGGCGCGCACGGGCCTCGTCTGCATCGGGGTGCTCGGCGTGCTGATGCTGCGCTCGGTGCGCTACAAGTTCGTCTACGCCGGGCTCGCGGGGCTCGCGCTCGTCGCGGCGATCCCGTTCCTGCCGCAGAGCTATCTCGAGCGGATGGGCACGATCACCGCGCATGAAGGCGACCAGAGCGCCTCGACGCGCGTGCAAGTCTGGCTGTGGACGCTCGACTATGTGTCGGAACACCCGCTCGGCGGCGGTTTCGACGTCTATCTCGGCAACAGCTTCACCTACGAGACGCGCCGGGTGACGGGCGAGGAGAACAACCGCACGATCGAGTACGACGTGGTGACCGACGAGGCCCGGGCGTTCCACTCGTCGTACTTCGAGATGCTCGGCGAGCAGGGCTGGCCGGGATTGTTCCTGTGGCTGTGGCTGCAGGGACTCGGCGTCTGGCAGATGGAGCGCCTGCGGTGGTTCTTCGGCCGCAGGAAGGTGGGCGACGAGGGGACGGACGGCCGGGCGACCTGGCAATGGGGCCTCGCCACGGCGCTGCAGCAGGCCCAGATCATCTACATGGTCGGCTCGCTGTTCGTCGGCATCGCGTTCCAGCCGTTCATGTTCCTGCTGGTCGGGCTGCAGTGCGCGCTGTGGAGCTACGTCAAGCGGACCGAGGGACTTGGCGGGCCGCGCAAGGCCCGGCTGGCGCTGGTGGCGCGGCCTAGCGCCTCGTGATTGCCGGCGAGGCGGCGCGCGCCTTGCCGGAAACGGCCCAGCGTTCAGAACCCCAGCGTGCGACGACCCGCTCGGCTGCGGCCTTGCGTTCGCCGCCGAGCGCGTTCCACGACAGGCAATGCCGGGAGGGCCGGGCAAAGCAGGTCTCGCCGCGATCGAGCCGCAGCGAGACAATGCCGAAGCGGTCGTCGACCAGGGCTATTGCCGAGGGTGCCTCGAGTTCGCCGATGTGCATGAACGGGCGCTGCGCGGGGGGCACGGGCGGCCGCCCCGCGATGAGGTCGAGCAGGATGCCGCGGTAGTCGCTGAGCGCGATCGGGCCGGCCAGGCCGCCAAGCGGGCGGCTGGCGACGAGGAAAGTCGCGTACTGCGCATCGTCGATCACGTGGCCGTGCCCGAGGAAGCCGTCCTCGAACAGCGCCTCACCGTGATCGCCAGTGACGAGCAGGATCGTCTCGTCCCAGACGCCGAGCCGCCGGAGCCGATCGATCAGGAGGCCGAGGTGCGTGTCGGCATGGGCGACCGCGTTCCAGTAGGTCTCGGCGACGCGCTCCTTGTTGGCGGCCGTGATCTCGGACCGCGGCAGCGGTTTGCCGACCCGCTCGGACACGCCCGGGTGGTGGTACGGAAAATGCGCCGACTGGAAGTTGAGATAGACGAACCGCGGCTCGCTCCACGCCTCGGATGCGCCGAGCGCACGGTCGAATTCGCGCAGGAGGATCGCCTCGTCGACGAGCAGCGAACCCTGCGCGGCGAAGCTGAACGCCCGCTCGTCGCGCAGCGTCTCGGCGTCCACGAAGACCTCGGCGTTCTCGCGCATCGCCACCGTGTCGGAGATGTCGCCGAAGTCCTCCGGCTGGCCCGAGAACACGCCGATCCGGTAGCCCGCGCGCCTGAGCTCGGCGAACAGCGAGGGATCGCCGCGCCGCGGGGCGAGACGGCCGGCGAAGATCGACTTCAGCGAGGCGGTAGTGAAGCCGACGTGGCTGTAGGCCGGGGCGACCGCCCCGCCCGCGGCGGCCAGCGCCTCGAGGTTGGGCGCGACCGGCCGGCCGCCGATCCGCTTGCCGAGCACGTCGGTGCGCACGCTCTCGAGCACGACGATCACGACGTGGGGCCGGGTGTCGAGCCCGGCGAGCGCCGGCCGCGCTTCGGGAACGGTGACGAGCTGCAAGTCACCGCCGTAGCCGTCCTCGTCGATGCCGTTGCCGGGCACGTCGAGCGCCAGCGGGTGGCGGGCCGGGTCGAACGGATGCGCGTCGGTCGCCAGGCCAACCAGGCCGTAGCCATCGCGGTCGAAGTCGGTGGCGAGCGCGGCGAGGTTCGCGGCCGCCTGCCAGGCCAGCGTGCGCTGGAGGCCCCTGGCGCTGTCCTCGGCGATGCGGGGGACCGCGACCAGCGCCAGTGCGAGCAGCGCGGTGCAGGCGGCCAGCCAGCGGCCGCGCGGCGGCCTTGCCGGTTCGGCCGGCAGGGCCCCGGCAAAGCGCCGGGCGAGGCGCGAGGCCAGCCACCAGGCAAGCGCCAGCGCGGCGAGCGCGGCGAGGCCCCAGGCGATCTCGTTCTTGCCGAACAGCAGCGCGTCGGCGAGGCTGCCGCCGCCGAGCTGCTTGAGCAGTGCGAAACTCACCGCGTCGCTGAAATAGGAATGCAGCTGGTACTGCGCGGTCAGTGCCAACAGCCCGAGCCCGAGATAGAGGAACGCGAAGCCGAGCAGCGCCTGCCAGCCGGGCCGGTTGCGGGCGAGCTTCGCGCAGAGCCACCAGGCGAGGAGCGCCGCAAAGGCCTGCGAGACGAGGTAGCCGGCCGCGAACAGCGCGAGCTCGCCTGGCCGGTCGACCGCACTCGAGGTGCCGAACCCGCTGGTGAACACGCCGTACTTGCGGTCGGCGATGGCGAGCTCGACCGCGCCGAGGCCGAGCGCGGCCAGCGGCACGAGCGGCACGGGCCGCAAGAGGCGCGCGAGACGTCGGCCCAACATGGTTGCCGTCACTCCATCGACCGGGCGTTAACGAGCAGCCCGATTTAGCGCCGCCTGGTTAACCAAGTGCTGGTCCTGGGGGTGTTTCGCGGCGCGTTCCCGGCCGCCCGGCGGCGGATCAGCCGCGCGCGTTGGCGCGGATCCAGTCCTCGACCACAGGCGCGATTCGCCGGCGCCATTTGCTGCCGTTGAAGATGCCGTAGTGGCCGACGTCCTCGGCGAGGTAGTACTTCTTCCTCGATGCCGGCAGGTGCGGCGCGAGGTCGAGCGCGGCGCGGGTCTGGCCGATGCCCGAGATGTCGTCGCGCTCGCCTTCGATCGCGAGCATCGCGGTATCACGGATCGCATCGGGATCGATCGGCTTGCCGCGGTGGACGAACTCGCCCCTCGGCAGCGAGTGCTTCTGGAACACGTGCTCGATCGTCTGCAGGTAGAACTCGGCGGTCATGTCGCAGACCGACAGGTACTCGTCGTAGAACCGCTTGGTCGCCGCGGCGCTGTCGTGATCGCCGAGCGTCAGGTGCTTGAACATCTCGTAGTGGCTCATCAGGTGGCTCTCGAGGTTCATCGAGAGGAACCCGGCGAGCTGCAGGAAGCCCGGGTAGACCGGCCGCCCGGCGCCCGGATAGTTGAGCGGCACGGTGGCGATCACGTTGTTGACGAACCAGCTCAGCGGGCGGCGCACGGCAACGTCGTTGACCGAGGTCGGGCTCGCCCGCGTGTCGATGGGCCCCCCCATCATCGTCAGCGTGACCGGGCGGCACGGATCGTTCTCGGCGCCCATGATGGCGGTCGCCGCGAACGCGGGGACAGATGGCTGGCACACCGCGAGCACGTGCGTCCCCTCGCCGACGAAGCGAAGGAACTCGATCAGGTAGTCGATGTAGTCGTCGAGGTCGAAATGGCCCTCGGACAGCGGGACCATCTTGGCGTCCGCCCAGTCGGTGATCCACACGTCCTGGTGGTGGACCATGCGGGCGACCGTGCCGCGCAGCAGGGTCGCGTAGTGGCCGCTCATAGGCGCGACGATGAGCAGCCTGGGCGCGTCCGCGGGCAGTCCTTCGCGGCGGAAATGACGCAGCGCGCCGAACGGCTTCTCGAGCACGACGGTTTCCTCGACCGCGTACTCCCTGCCATCGACCGTCACCTGGCGAATCCCGAACTCGGGCTTGCCGCGCTCCTCGTAGAGATGGGCGAAGACCTGCAGCGCGCTGGCGATGATCGGGCCGGTGCCGAAGTAGCCCATCGGCAACGCCGGGTTGCTGAACAGCTTCGCGCCGATCGCAGCCCAGTTGCTCGCGCTGTTGAGCAGCGACCGGTGCAGCTCGTAGGCGTCGTAGAGCAAGTCGGCAGAATCCTTTCGCCCCCTATCTGGCGTCTCCGGGGCGATGTTGCAATGCGGCAGGATTCCGGAACGGGCTTTCCCCCGCCGGCTGGCATTGCAGGCACCCCGCGCTTCAATCCCCGGCCCATATCGGCTAACGCCCGCGCGCAATGGCCCGCACCCCCGCAAAGCCCGACGTCAAGCCCGCTTCAACGCTGGGCCCGCTACGGATGATCTTCAGCGCGGCGGCGCGCTATCCGGGCAAGGCCGCACTGGCGCTGCTGGCACTGCTGATCACCGCGGCGGCGACCCTGGCGATCCCCTCTGCCTTCCGCCTGATCATCGACCGCGGCTTTGCCGAGGGAGTGGATCCCGCCGAGATCGGGCGCTGGTTCCGCTACCTGCTGATGATCGTCGCGGTGCTGGCGATCGGGACCGCGTGCCGGTTCTACTTCGTCTCGTGGCTCGGCGAGCGCGTGGTTGCCGACATCCGCCTCGCCGTGCAGCGCAACCTGCTGAGGCTCTCGCCGGGCTTCTTCGAGCACAATTCCCCGAGCGAGATATCCTCGCGCATGACCGCCGACACCGCGCAGATCGAGCACGTCGTCGGGACGACGCTGTCGGTCGCGCTGCGCAACGGGCTGATGGCCGTCGGCGGCGTCGGCTACCTGCTCTATCTCGCACCCAGACTGACGGCGATGCTGTTGATCGGCGTGCCGGTTGTGCTGCTGCCGATCCTCTGGTTCGGGCGCCGGCTGCGGCGGATCTCGCGGGAAAGCCAGGACCGCGTCGCCGATGTCGGCTCGATGGTGTCCGAAGTGCTGGGGGCGATGAAGATCGTCCAGGGATTCAACCAGGAGCAGCGCGAGGAAGCCCGGTTCGCCGTCGCCGTCGAGCGTACGTTCGATACCGCGCGCAAGCGCATCCTCATGCGCTCGACGCTGACCGGCGTGTTCATCGCGCTGATCTTCGGTTCGATCAGCATGCTGCTGTGGCAGGGCGCCGTGCAGGTCGCCGAGGGCACGCTGAGCGGCGGTACGATCGCCGCGTTCGTGCTGACCGGGATGCTCGTTGCCGGATCGTTCGGCTCGCTGGCGGAGGTCTACGGCGACCTGCTGCGCGGCGCCGGCGCGGCCAGCCGGCTCGAGGAGCTGCTGCGAGAGAAACCCGAAATCGCCCCGCCGGCGCGGCCGGTGGCGCTGCCCGAACCGCCGCGTGGGGCGCTCGCGTTCCAGAATGTCACGTTCCGCTACCCGACGCGGCCCGACGCGCCGGCGATCCACGACTTCAACCTGACGGTGGAGCCCGGCGAGACGGTCGCCATCGTCGGGCCGTCGGGAGCCGGCAAGTCGACGATCTTCCAGCTCGCCGAGCGGTTCTACGATCCGCAGGTGGGCACGATCAGGCTCGACGGCGTGCCGCTGACCCAGGCCGACCCGGCCGACGTGCGGCGGCGGATCGCGCTGGTGCCGCAGGAAGGCACGCTGTTCGCCGCGAGCGCCCGCGACAACCTGCGTTACGGCAACTGGGACGCGAGCGAGGAAGCGATCTGGGAAGCCGCGCGCGCGGCCAATGCCGAGGATTTCCTGCGCGCGCTGCCCGAAGGACTCGACACGTTCCTCGGCGAAGGCGGTGCGCGGCTTTCGGGCGGGCAGCGGCAGCGCGTCGCGATCGCCCGCGCGCTGCTGCGCGATGCGCCGATCCTGCTGCTCGACGAGGCAACGAGCGCGCTCGACGCCGAGAGCGAGCGGCTCGTGCAACAGGCACTCGAGCGACTGATGAAGGGGCGCACGACGCTGGTCATCGCACACCGGCTGGCCACCGTTCGCGCGGCCGACCGGATCGTGGTCATGGACGAGGGGCGGATCGTCGAGGAAGGCACCCACGCGACGCTCAGCGGCGCCGGCGGCCTCTACGCGCGCCTAGCCGCACTGCAGTTCGACAGCGCGGCAGCCGCATGAGCGATTCGCTCGCCGTTAATCGACAAAGTATCAAGTGCAACCGACGAAAGGCGCCGCGCCGCGGCGCCGGAACGCTACACCGCGAACACGAGATTGACCGGCAACCACAAGGGCGTGGCCGGCAGACGAAAGGCCTCTTCGCATGATTCGACACATCCTCGCCGCCGGAGCTTCGGCCCTTGCGCTGTCGCTGGCGACGCCGGCATTCGCCCAGGACCAGGCCGACGCCATCGCGCCGCCGACGATGAGCTTCGGCACCTGGGGCATCGATCCGTCGACCATCGACACCACGGTCGACCCGGGCGACGACTTTTTCGCCTACGTCAACGGCAAGTGGGTGCACGAGAACCCGATGCCGCCGGAGTACAGCCGGTTCGGCGCATTCGACATCCTCGCAGAGAAGTCGACCTCCGACGTCAAGCGGCTGGTCGACGATCTCGTCGCGTCCAACCCCGCGCCGGGCACGCCCGAGCGGCGCATCGTCGATGCCTACCTTGCCTACGAGGACACCGCCGCGATCGAGGCCGCGGGCCTGGCGCCCGCGCAGCCCTACCTCGCGCAGATCCGTGAGGCCGCGACGCTCGACCAGCTGGCCGAACTGTTCCCCAAGGCGGGCTTCTCGCCGCTGGTTTCGGCCGGCGTCACCGTCGATTCCAAGGATCCCGACAATTACATCGTCTCGGTCGGGTTCGACGGGATGGGGCTGCCGGATCGCGACTATTACCTGGTCGATTCGGAGCGCAACCGCGAGATCCAGGCGCGCTACAAGGAATTCCTCGCCTTCATGCTCGGCCAGGCCGGCATGGCCGACCCCGCGGCCACCGCCGAGCGGGTC
>Ga0182746_1000989_pt1 | contig 30099 bp, 29 predicted proteins | sample eDN3rd30CBELigOP_FD_128881 | JGI IMG/M metagenome (GOLD analysis project Ga0182746, IMG submission 128881) | Enriched Organic Plus compost microbial communities from Emeryville, California, USA - eDNA 3rd pass 30_C BE-Lig OP (version 2) (version 2) ...
CCCGAGGCGAGCGCCTTGTCGTCGAGCACGGTCACCTTGACGCCCGTGCCCTTGGCGGCGTCCTTCGCCGCGCCCGCGAACGCCTCGGGGTACAGGTCGTTCGGCGCCGCGTTCACGAGGTCGCGGACCAGGTGCACCGACGTCGCGAGGACGCGGGCCCGCTCGGCCGCGTCGCGCGCCGCCTTCGCGTCGGGCACGACGACCTGCACCGTGCCGACCGCGGCCGGCTTCTCCGGGTCGGTCGTGTAGCGGTCGAACGCGTACGCGCCCAGCGCCGCGCCCTCGAGCACGGCGGCCACGGCGGCGTCCGACGCGGCGGGCAGCGCGACGGCGACCGACGCGGTCCCGGCGAGGGTGCGGACCGCCGCGCCGGCGCCGCGGCGCAGGGCCTCGGCGTCCTCGGCGTCGGGGCCCAGCCCGGTCACGACGACCACGCGCGCTGCGACGCCGTCGGGCGCGGGGAAGCGGTGGACGTCGTCGGGCGAGCCGGTGATGCCGAGGGCGGGGGCGAGCGAGGCGAGCCGGGTCGCGGCTGCGGCGGGCAGGGCGTCCGCGAGGACGCGCGGCCCGAGCTCGGTACGGACGGCGCCGACGACGAGGGCGTCGACGTCGAGGGAGGCGGGGGAGTCGCTGGTCACGGTGAGGTCGGTCACCCGGCGATGCTAACGCCCGGCCGCCGGCACGGCTCCGGGCGGATCGGGCACGCCCGGTAGGCTGCGGGGCGTGACCCTCCCCCTCACCGTGCTCGTGGTCGCCGCGAGCCTGGCGCTCGCCGCGTGGGCGGGATGGTTCGTGTACCGGGACCGTCCGGTGATCCTGCGCCAGCTCTGGGGCGCGTCCGTCGTCGAGGCGCTGCTCGTCGTCGAGGCCGTCGTCGCGGGCGTCCTGCTCGCCGGCTCCGAGAGCGTCAGCAGCCCCGGCCTGTTCTGGGGGTACGTCGCGGCCTCGCTGCTCGTGCTCCCGTTCGCGGCCGCCGTCGCGTTCGCGGAGCGCACCCGCTGGAGCTCGGTGGTGCTGCTGCTCGCCGCCGTGACCGTCGCGTTCCTGCAGCTCCGCATGACCCAGGTCTGGGCGGCCTGACGTGCCCCGCCCCGAGCCGACCGACACCGAGGAGACCACCGTGAGCGCCGACCGCCCCGACCCTACGCACGGGGAGGCCCCACCCACCCGGGCCGGGTTCGGGCGCGTGCTCGTGGCCGTCTACGGGATCCTGGCGCTCGCGGCGACGGGCCGCGCGAGCTACGAGCTCGCGACCAAGTTCTCCGAGGCACCCCTCGCGTACCTGCTGTCCCTGCTGGCCGCCGTCGTCTACGTGCTCGCGACCGTCGCGCTGTGGCGTGGCGGCCCCTGGCGCGGCGTCGCCTGGGCGTCGTGCTCGGTCGAGCTCGTGGGCGTGCTCGCCGTCGGCATCGCGTCCCTCGCCGACGCCGACGCGTTCCCCGCCTCGACCGTGTGGTCCGGCTTCGGGTCCGGGTACGGCTACATCCCGCTCGTCCTGCCGTTCGTCGGTCTGTGGTGGCTGTGGCACACGCGGCCGCACGCCGCCCGGGAAGGAATGTCCGCGTGAAGGTCTACGACGCCCTGTTCCAGGGCTTCTTCCGGCACCTCGACCCCGAGCGCGCGCACCATCTCGCGTTCCCGGTGATCCGGGCCGTGGGTGCCGTGCCGGGCGTGCGGACCGTCCTGCGCCGCACGCTCGCACCCTTCGCCGAGAGCACGACGCGCGGCCCCGGGTCGGTGCAGGCGCTCGGCCGCTCGTTCCCCGCGCCCCTCGGGCTCGCCGGCGGGTTCGACAAGGACGCTCTCGCGGTGCGCGGGCTCGCGACGATCGGGTTCGCGTTCGTGGAGATCGGCACGGTGACCGCGCACGCGCAGCCCGGCAACGACAGGCCGCGCCTGTTCCGCGTGCTCGACCAGCGCGCGATCCGCAACCGGATGGGCTTCAACAACCGGGGCGCCGCCGCGGCCGCCGAGCGCCTGCGCCGGCTGCGCACGACCTCCGGCGGGCGTGCCGTCGTCGTCGGGGCGAACATCGGCAAGACGAAGGTCACGCCCGCGGACGATGCCGCCGCCGACTACGCGACGAGCGCGGGGCTGCTCGCGCCGCACGCCGACTACCTCGTGGTGAACGTGTCGTCGCCGAACACGCCGGGCCTGCGCGACCTGCAGTCCGTGGAGACGCTGCGGCCCATCCTCGTGGCCGTCCGCGAGGCCGCCGACGCCGCGACCGCGGGGTCGCGCGCGCCGCGCGTGCCGCTGCTGGTCAAGATCGCGCCCGACCTCGCGGACGACGACGTCGACGCCGTGGCCGACCTCGTCCTCGAGCTCGGGCTCGACGGCGTGGTCGCCGTGAACACGACGATCGCGCACGACCTCGGGCCGGGCGGGCTCTCCGGGCCGCCGCTGCTCCCGCGCGGGCTCGAGGTCGTGCAGCGGCTGCGCGCGCGGCTCGGGCAGGGACCGGTCATCATCGGCGTGGGCGGCATCACCACCGTCGACGACGCCCGGGCCTACCTCGAGGCGGGCGCGGACCTGCTCCAGGGGTACACGGCGTTCATCTACGAGGGCCCGTTCTGGGCGTCGCGGATCAACCGCGCGCTGACGTCGACGTCGCCGGCCGCGCCGGCACTGTGAGGGGGAGGGCGTAGATGATCAGGCCGCAGTGGACCTGGCGGTTCGTCGACGGCGAGGGACGCGCGCTCGCCGAGCCGGTGAGCCCGCTCTTCACCAACCAGTACGACGCCGAGCAGTGGCTCGGGGAGACGTGGCGCACGCTCGCCGAGCAGGGGGTCGCGTCGGCGACCGTGCTGCACGAGGGCGAGCCGGCGGCGCCGGTCGTCCCGCTGCGCGTGAGCTGACCGGCCTCGCCGGCCGGACCGCCGCACCGTGCGCGGGTGCGGCGGCGGACGTCACTCCGGGTAGACGCCGTGCTTGGCGTGCACCGGCTTCGGCATGCGCGACCGGCGCAGCTGGAACGCGCGCATGACCGCGTAGAAGGCAGTGCCCTTGGGGACCTCGCCGAACTTGGTGCGGAGGCGCTTCTTGAGCCCGAACCACATGATCACGGCGTCGACCACGGCGATCAGCACGAGCGCGTAGAGCGCGACGAGAATGACGAACGAGGTCGCGGTGTTGCGGCCCGTCGTGACGATCATCACGACGAAGAACACCAGCGCGATGGGCAGGAAGTACTCGGCGATGTTCCAGCGCGCGTCGACGTAGTCGCGGGCGTACCGGCGGACCGGGCCCTTGTCCTTCGCGGGGAGGTAGCGCTCGTCGCCGGCCTTCATGGCCTGGTACTGACGGGCGCGCGCCTCGCGCTGCGCGGTCTTGGCGTCGCGGCCCGCGGCACGGCGGTCCGTCGGGACGAGCGGGCGCTTGTTGGCGGCCTCGGCGTCCTTGCGCTTGGGCGTCGCGCGGCCCTTGCCGTCGCCGGGCAGCGGCTCGGGGGCCGGGGTCGGCTCGGGGGTCTCGGACTGCTTGTTGCGGAGGAGTGCCACGGGTCCAGGGTAGTCGAGGCTGCTGGGCGTCCGTGCCGGGCCCGGCTCGCCGTCGTGGGCGCGAGGGTCAGCGTGCGGCGACGTCGACGGCGCTCGCCCAGGCGGCCACGTCGGCGGGGAGCTCGGGCTGCTCGACCGCGCGGCCGTGGAGGCCGGCGAGGAACGCGATGACGTCGGGCGCGGGGACGCGGGACCCGTCGCGGTGCAGGAACCGACCGGCGACGAGGCCGCGGGCGCACAGGTCCTCCCCGCGCCAGAACGCCTGCTCCATGTACACGACGCGGTCGTCCCAGCCGACCACGCGCGTGCGGATCTCGAACCGGTCGCCGAGCTTGAGCGAGCGCCGGTACTTCATGGTCGACGCGGCGACGACGGCGTACCAGCCGCGCTCCTTGAGGCCGCCGAGGGCGTCGACGTCCGCCATGTAGTTCGTGCGCGCGACGTCCATCATCTGCAGGTACACGCCGTTGTTGACGTGCCAGTAGTAGTCGAGGTCGCCCGGGTGCACGCGCATCCGGGTGATCGACGGGCCGAGGACGGGGACGGACGGGTCGGCCTTGCGCGGGCGCACGGCGGCGAGCGCGAGCTGGATCTGGCGGGTCACCGGGCCAGGCTACTACCCGAGACTCGCGGTCTCGGGTAGTTCGGGACGTCGGTCGCCGTCAGATGCCGGGGAGCGCGAGCATCTGGTCGAGCGCGACGCGCGCCCAGTGCGCGTCGTCCGCGTCCACGACGATCCGGTTCACGACGCGGCCCTCGACCAGCTGCTCCATGGCCCACACGAGGTGCGGCAGGTCGATCCGGTTCATGGTCGAGCAGAAGCACACGGTGGAGTCGAGGTAGTGGACCTGGAGCTCGGGGTGCTGCGCCGCGAGGCGGCGCACCAGGTTGAGCTCGGTGCCGATCGCCCACGACGAGCCGGGCTCGGCGGCGTCGAGCGCCTTGATGATGAACTCCGTCGAGCCCACCTCGTCCGCCGCGGTGACGACCTCGTGCTTGCACTCCGGGTGGACCATGACGGTCACGTCCGGCACCGCCGCGCGGATCGCCTCGACGTTGCCCGCCGAGAAGCGGCCGTGCACCGAGCAGTGCCCGCGCCACAGGATCACGCGGGCCGCCGCGAGCTCGGCCTCCGTGAGCCCGCCGTCGGGCTTGCGCGGGTCGTAGACGACGCACGCCTCGAGCGGGATGCCCAGCCGCAGCACCGCGGTGTTGCGGCCGAGGTGCTGGTCGGGGAGGAAGAGGATCTTGCCCGACTCCTCGCCCGCGCCCTGCGCGGCACCCGCGGCGTCCGCCTGCTCGAAGGCCCAGCGCAGTGCGACCTCGGCGTTCGACGACGTGCAGACCGTGCCGCCGTGGCGGCCCGTGAACGCCTTGATCGCGGCCGAGGAGTTCATGTACGTGACCGGCACGGTGCGGCCCGCGAGCCCGAGGTCCTCGAGCACGTCCCACGCCTCGTCGACCTGGTCGATCGCCGCCATGTCCGCCATCGAGCAGCCGGCCGCGAGGTCGGGGAGCACGACCTGCTGCGCGTCCGACGTGAGGATGTCCGCCGACTCCGCCATGAAGTGCACGCCGCAGAACAGCACGAACTCGGCGTCCGGGCGGGCCGCGGCCTCGCGCGCGAGCTTGAACGAGTCGCCCGTGACGTCCGCGAAGCGGATCACCTCGTCGCGCTGGTAGTGGTGCCCGAGGACGAACGCCCGGTCGCCGAGCGCGGCGCGCGCGGCGACGGCCCGCTCGACGAGGTCGGGGTCGGAGGCGGCCGGGAGCGCCCCGGCACACTCGACGCCCCGCTCGGAGGCGAGGTCGCGGCCCTGGCCCAGGAGGAGCAGGGGAGAGGGGGCGGGCTCCTGGAAGCCGGCTCCGCCGAACGTCTCGAGCAGCGTGGTCACGGGTCGATCATCGCACGCTGTCCCGGCCCGCTCGCCGGCCTGTCCGGAGCCGGCCTCCGCGCCACGCCCCGGCCGGTGCCGGGGCGTACGCTGGCCCGGACGGCGCCTCCGGGGCGCCGTCGGACCTGGGGCCGTGACGACCGGCTCGGGCGTCCGTCGAAAAGTTCCCGGCGCGTCCGGGAACACGATCGCGTGACGCGCGGTTGACGCTGACGGAGGCGCCTGAGCACGCACCGAGCCGACGCCGAGACCCGGGGCCCTGCCCCTCGCGACCAGCGGAGAACCAACATGAGCGAGACGACCGAGACCGCCACCCACGGCGTGGTCCTGACCGACGTCGCCGCGGACAAGGTCCGCAGCCTCCTCGAGCAGGAGGGCCGTGACGACCTGCGCCTGCGCGTCGCCGTGCAGCCCGGCGGCTGCTCCGGCCTCATCTACCAGCTCTACTTCGACGAGCGCGTGCTCGACGGCGACGCGCTGCGCGACTACGACGGCGTCGAGGTCGTCGTGGACCGCATGAGCGTGCCCTACCTCGAGGGCGCGACGATCGACTTCGCGGACACGATCGAGAAGCAGGGCTTCACGATCGACAACCCGAACGCCGGCAGCTCCTGCGCCTGCGGCGGCTCCTTCAGCTGACGCGAGGCCGGGGACACCGGCGCACGACTCAGGCCGCGGGCGGCCGGTCCCTCACTTCGACGGTGAGGGACCAGGTGCCCGCGGCCTCGTCGTACCCGGAGCCGACGACGACGTGACCCCGCATCCGCGCCCAGGCGGGCACGTCGTGCTCGGCGGCGGGGTCGGTGGCCAGGACGGTCAGGCGGGCGCCCGGCGCGGCGTCGCGCGCCGCGGCGGCCAGGCGGATCACCGGCAGCGGGCAGCGCAGTCCTCGGGCGTCGACGACCGCGGCGTCCTCGGTCACAGCGCCTGCGCCCCGAGCATCGCCCGGACGCGCGCGACGGCCCCCGGCAGCACCGCGAGGAACCGGTCGACGTCCTCGGCCGTGACGTCGCGGTCGAGGCCGAGCCGCACGTTCCCGTGCGTCAGCACGCCCATCGCCGCCAGCACGTGGGACGGCTCGAGCGAGCTCGAGGTGCAGGCGGAGCCCGACCCCACGGCGAAGCCCGCCCGGTCGAGCTCGGTCACGAGCGCCTCGCCGTCCACGTAGAGGCAGGAGAACGTCACGACGTGGGGGAGGCGTGCGTCGGGGTCGCCCACGACCTCGACGTCCGGCACCTCGGCCGCGACGCGAGCCCGCACGCGGTCGACGAGCGCGCGCCGACGCCGGTCGGCCTCGGCGCGGTCGGCGAGGACGGCCTCGAGGGACGCCGCGGCCGCGAACGCGGCCGGCACCGACGGCCCGCCCGGGAACCAGCGGTCCTCGTCCTCGGGGGCGACCGGGCGCCAGCGCACGCCCCGCCGGACGACCAGCAGGCCCGCGCCTGGCACCGAGCCCCAGTCACGCGGGTCGAGCGCGAGCAGGTCCCACGCCGGTCCGACGTCGACGTGCCCGATGCTCGCTCCGCCGTCGACGAGGAGCGGCACGCCGCGCGCGGTCGTGGCGGCGTGCACGGCGTCCGTGGGCTGCAGCGTGCCGACCTCGCCGTTGGCGTGCTGGAGGGCGGCGAGCGCGGTCGGGACGTCGTCGAGCGCGGCCGTGAACGCGTCGGGGTCGACCGCGCCGGTGCGCGCCACGGGCACCCGGACGACGTCCAGCCCCGCGTGCTCGCCCGCGTGGAGCACCGCGGCGCGCTCGACGGCGCTCGCCACCGCGCGCGTGCCGACGCGGCGGCGTCCGGCCGCGGTGCCCAGGACCGCCGCGTGGAGCGCGGCGGTGTGGGACGGGCCCACGTGGACCTCCTCGGTGCGTGCCCCGACGGCGGCCGCGAGGGACTCGCGCGCGGCGTCGAGCAGCGCCCGCGCGCGCCGGCCCTCGGTGCTCAGGCGGCGCGGGTCGGCCCAGCCGTCGTCGAGCGCCTGCTCGAACGCGCGGCGTGCGACCGGGTGGACCCGGGCCGCTCCCGAGGCGTCCAGCCACGCGCGCGCCGGGGCGGCTGCGGGCGCGTCCGCGGTCGTCAGGGGCGCGGGGGACGGGGTGGGATCGGTCACAACGACCACCCTAGACGCGCCGAAGGATCTGACAGATCCTGGGGGTTCGCCAGCAAGGAGGGGTTGTTCCGCGGAATCTCGCAGGCCCGGCAGCCACCCGCCCGATCTGCCGTGATCGTCCGGGGCGGCGCGGGCGCGGAGCCGGGGGAACGCGCGCTAGGCTTCGTGTGTCGAGAACGAAGGTCTTGCGGAGGACTCGTGGAGCCACGGGTCCACCCTGACGTGACGTGAAAGGCCCCCCTTGCACCCGCACACCCCCCGCCGCCGCCGGCGGCAGCTCGTCACCGGAGCGGCCATCGCCGCCTCGGTCGTGCTGCTCGCGTCCGGCTGCTCGAGCGACAAAGTGAAGCGCGGCTTCCTGCCCGGTTACGACGACGGCCAGCAGGTGACCGACCAGACCGCCCGGATCACGCACCTGTGGAACGGCTCCTGGATCGCGGCGCTCGTCGTCGGCCTGATCACGTGGGGCCTGATGATCTGGTGCATCGCCGCGTACCGGAAGCGCAAGGGCGACGACGCCCTGCCGATCCAGACCCGCTACCACATGCCCCTCGAGATCATGTACACGGTCGTCCCGATCGTCATGGTCCTCGTGCTGTTCTTCTACACGAACCGTGACGTCACGGAGATCAAGAAGGTCAGCGGGAACCCCGACGTGACCATCGGTGTCGTCGGCAAGCAGTGGAGCTGGGACTTCAACTACGTGAACGAGGACGTCCACGAGGTGGGCGTCATGGCGCAGGACGTCGGCTCGCTCACCAAGGACGACCTGGTCGACGGCGCCAAGGGCACCGACAAGGCCATGCCGACGCTGTACCTGCCGGTCGGCAAGACCATCAAGTTCGACCTGACGACGCGCGACGTCGCCCACTCGTTCTGGGTCCCGGCGTTCCTCTACAAGGAGGACCTCATCCCGGGCCACCCGAACTCGTTCGAGCTGAAGCCGCTCCGCGAGGGCACGTACGCCGGCAAGTGCGCCGAGCTCTGCGGCGAGTGGCACTCGAGCATGCTCTTCAACGTCAAGGTCGTCTCCGAGCAGGAGTACCAGCAGCACATCGAGGACCTGCGCGCCAAGGGCCAGACGGGTCTGCTGTCGGACGCCTACGACCGCTCGCAGAACGACGGCGAGACGGCGGGCAACATGCCCGCCACGGAAGGTGAGGGTCAGTGATGGTGGCGCAAGCCGAGACGATCCCGGGTCTGAGGACCGGGCGTCAGACGCTCGGGCGGACCGTGGTCAAGTGGGTGACCTCGACCGACCACAAGACGATCGGGTACCTGTACCTCATCAGCTCGTTCGTGTTCTTCCTCATCGGCGGCGTCATGGCGCTGCTGATCCGCGCGGAGCTCTTCGAGCCCGGGCTGCAGGTCGTCCAGAGCCGTGAGCAGTACAACCAGCTCTTCACGATGCACGGCACGATCATGCTGCTGATGTTCGCGACCCCGTTGTTCGCGGGCTTCACGAACGTCATCATGCCGCTCCAGATCGGCGCCCCCGACGTCGCGTTCCCGCGCCTCAACATGGTCGCGTACTGGTTCTACCTGTTCGGCTCGCTCATCGCGGTCGGCGGCTTCCTCACCCCGCAGGGCGCCGCGTCGTTCGGCTGGACGGCGTACGCGCCGCTGTCGGACACGACGTTCTCACCAGGCGTCGGCGGCGACATGTGGGTGTTCGGGCTCGCGCTCAGCGGTTTCGGCACCATCCTCGGTGGCGTCAACTTCATCACGACGATCATGACCATGCGCGCCCCGGGCATGACCATGTTCCGCATGCCGATCTTCACGTGGAACGCGCTCATCACGAGCATCCTCGTGCTCATGGCGTTCCCGCCCCTCGCGGCGGCGCTCCTCGGCCTCGGCGCGGACCGCCGGCTCGGCGCGCAGATCTTCAACCCGGACAACGGGGGAGCGGTGCTCTGGCAGCACCTGTTCTGGTTCTTCGGGCACCCCGAGGTCTACATCATCGCGCTGCCGTTCTTCGGGATCATCTCGGAGATCCTGCCGGTCTTCAGCCGCAAGCCGATCTTCGGCTACAAGGGCCTGGTCTACGCGACGATCTCGATCGCGGCCCTCTCGGTGACGGTGTGGGCGCACCACATGTACGTCACGGGTGCGGTCCTGCTGCCCTTCTTCTCGATCATGACGATGTTCATCGCGGTCCCGACCGGCGTGAAGTTCTTCAACTGGATCGGCACGATGTGGCGCGGCAAGCTCACGTTCGACACGCCGATGCTGTGGTCGATCGGCTTCCTCGTCACGTTCCTCTTCGGTGGCCTGACGGGCGTCATCCTCGCGAGCCCCGCCCTGGACTTCCAGCTCTCCGACTCGTACTTCGTCGTGGCGCACTTCCACTACGTGGTCTTCGGCACCGTCGTGTTCGCGATGTTCGCGGGCTTCTACTTCTGGTGGCCCAAGATGACGGGCCGGATGCTCGACGAGCGGCTGGGCAAGATCCACTTCTGGCTCCTGTTCGTGGGCTTCCACACGACGTTCCTCGTCCAGCACTGGCTCGGCGTCGACGGCATGCCGCGCCGCTACGCGGACTACTCGCCGGAGGACGGCTTCACCTGGATGAACCAGGTCTCGACCATCGGCTCGTTCATCCTCGCGGCGTCGATGATCCCGTTCGTGTGGAACGTCTACACCACGTGGCGCAACGCGCCGAAGGTGACCGTCGACGACCCGTGGGGCTACGGCATGTCGCTCGAGTGGGCGACGTCGTGCCCGCCGCCGCGGCACAACTTCACGTCGCTCCCGCGCATCCGCTCCGAGCGTCCCGCGTTCGACCTGCACCACCCCGAGGTCGCCGCGATGGACCACCCGGACGTGCACCCGTCGCCCGCCGCGCAGGTGTTCGGCGAGGCGGACCGGCGCGGGCACACCGAGGCGGCGGTCGAGCGTCTCGAGGGACGACCTGAGCACGGCACCGGCCGGACGGAGGACACGAAGTGAAGCTCGAGTCGAAGATCTTCATCCTGCTGGCTCCGTTCTTCGCGCTCGTCGGCATCGTCTACGGGTTCTGGAGCCACTGGGAGCCCGTCGGCACGGTCGGCCTCTTCCTCGTCACCGCGCTCGCGGCGATGATCGGTGCCTTCCTCGCCCTCACGGCGCGCCGCATCGACCCGCGGCCCGAGGACAACCCGTACGGCGAGATCGACGAGGGTGCCGGCGACCAGGGCGTGTACGCGCCCTGGAGCTGGTGGCCGCTCGCGATCGCCTTCCCGGCGGCGCTGACCTTCCTCGGTCTGGCCGTCGGGTGGTGGCTGGTGGGGATCGGCGTCGCCCTCGGCGTCGTCGGCCTGATCGGCTGGGTCTTCGAGTACTCTCGCGGCCAGCACGCGCACTGACGCGTCCCGCAGCACGGCCGGGCCCGTCTTCCGCAAGGGAGACGGGCCCGGCCTTTTGTCATCTCCGCAGCCGCAGCCGCAGCCGCAGCCGCAGCCCTAGCCCCAGCCCTAGCCGTGGCCACGGCAGGAGCCGGAGCCGGACGCTCCGGGCCCGTCCTGGCTCCGCTGCGCGTCAGCGCCCTCCCGCGAAGGGCCCGTCGAGCGCCGCCCACTGGAGCAGCATGATCGTCTTCCCGTCGGCGATGCGGCCGTCGCGCACCATGGCGAGCGCCTCGTCGAAGCCGAGCTCGAGCACCTCGATGTCCTCGCCCTCGTCCTCGACTCCGCCGCCCGCGGCGGTGCGGTCGGCGGGGGCGTAGGGAGCCGCGTAGAAGTGCACGCGCTCCGTGACCGAACCGGGGCTCATGTAGACGTCGAACACGTGGGTGAGCGCGCCGACCGTCACGCCCAGCTCTTCGCCAGCCTCGCGCCGGATCGCGGTCCCGGGGTCGTCGTCGTCGAGCAGGCCGGCGGCGGCCTCGACGAGCATCCCGTCGGGGTGGTCGTTGACGTAGACGGGGTAGCGGAACTGCCGCGTGAGGAGCACGGTCCCGCGCTCGACGTCGTGCAGGAGGATCGTGGCGCCGTTCCCCCGGTCGTAGGTCTCGCGCTGCTGCGTCGTCCAGCGTCCGTCCCGCCGGCGGTAGTCGAAGGTCGTCCGCCGGAGGACGTGCCAGCCGTCCGAGGTCACCTCGACGTCGCGCACCACGACGTCCGGGTCTCGGTCGAGGCCGCGCCCCACGGCGTCGAGGCCCGTACGGCCGCGAGAGTCGGGGACCGACGTGCCGGGCTGCCGGCCGACGACGGCGTCGGAGAGGGAGGCTGCCGAAGGTGCTGTCATGCCTCTAGACTATCGGCAAGAACGTGCATGTTCGTGCACGATCAAGAAGTGGCCCCCGAACGGGCCCCGACTCCGGAGGTCTCCCGTGCTTGCCGCCGAACGCCGCGACCTGCTGCTCGCCCGACTCCAGCGAGACGGAAAGCTCGTCGCCAAGGACCTCGCAGCCGAGCTGGAGCTCTCGGAGGACAGCATCCGCCGCGATCTCAGGGAGCTCGCGGCGCTGGGGCTGTGCCAGCGGGTGTACGGCGGAGCGGTGCCCGCCTCCCGGGCGGCGGGCGACTACGCGACGCGCACGGACGTCGAGCCCGGGAGCAAGCAGGCGCTCGCCGCGCGAGCGGTCGGGCTCGTCCGGCCGGGGAGCGTCGTCATCCTCGACGGGGGCACCACGACCCTCGCGGTAGCACGAGCGCTCCCGCGGTCGCTCGAGTGCACGGTGGTCACGCACAGCCCCACGGTGGCCGTCGAGCTCCTCACCCATCCCGGGGTCGAGGTGCTGCTGATCGGCGGTCGGCTGTTCAAGCACTCGGCCGTGACGTGCGGCGCCGCAGCGGCCGAGGCCGCCGCGGCGGTGACGGCGGACGTGTTCCTGCTCGGCGTCACCGGGGTCCATCCGGACGCCGGGCTGACGACGGGGGACGCCGACGAGGCGGCGATGAAGCGCGCCCTCGCCGCCCGCGCCGCCGAGACGTACGTCCTGGCGAGCGCCGAGAAGCTGGGTGCGGCGTCGCCGTACGCGGTGCTCCCGCTCGAGGACGTCGCGGGCGTCGTCACGGACGGCCGTGAGCATCCCGTCCTCGCGGAGCTGGCCGCGCGGGGCGTGCCGGTGCTGGGGGAGGCCGAGAGGGGCGCGTGAGCCGTGCGGACGGCGCGGCGACGCCCGGAGCGCGGCGACGCTCGGACGGCCCGTCGGCGCCCGCACGCCCCGTGGGGAGCGCCCGCCCGTCGCGGACGCCGGCACGGCGAAGGGCCGCACCCGTGACGGATGCGACCCTCCGAGGCGTGTCGACGGCGCTCAGCGCCGGCTGACCGTCAGGCGGGGACGATGAGCCCCGCGGTCTGGGTGCGGGCGCGCTGGAAGCGAGCGTCCGCATCCGCCCAGTTCACGATGTTCCACCAGGCGGTGACGTAGTCGGCGCGCACGTTCTGGTAGTCCAGGTAGTACGCGTGCTCCCACACGTCCAGGAGGACGAGCGGCACGAGGCCGAGCGCGATGTTGCCCTGCTGGTCGTAGAGCTGCACGATGATGAGCTTCTGCCCGATCGAGTCCCAGGCGAGGATCGCCCAGCCGGAGCCCTGCACGCCGGCCGCGGTCGCGGCGAAGTGCTTCTTGAAGGCCTCGAACGACCCGAAGTCCTCGTCGATCGCCGCGGCGAGCTCGCCGGTCGGCTCGCCGCCGCCCTCGGGGGAGAGGTTCTGCCAGAACGCGGAGTGGTTCACGTGACCGCCGAGGTTGAACGCGAGGTTCTTCTCGTGCAGGTTCACCGCGGCGAGGTCGCCGGACTCCCGCGCCTCAGCGAGCTTCTCGAGGGCCGTGTTGGCGCCCGTCACGTACGCGGCGTGGTGCTTGTCGTGGTGGAGCTCCATGATCCGACCGGAGATGTGCGGCTCGAGGGCCGCGTAGTCGTAGGGGAGCTCGGGGAGCGTGTAGACAGCCATGCGTAACTACCTCCTGGATGTGGTGAGGCCCGTCCGCACGGACCCCGGGCGGGAAGCCTGGGACACGTGCGAACGGGCCATGTACCTACTCTGCGACGAACTCAGTGGGACTGCTCGGTGGCGTCCACGGAGTGGTCCGGTGCAACGAGGGCGTGGTCCTCGCCTCCCGGCAGGGCGTCGTGCTCGCCGTGCGAGTGCGACGCCGCGAGCTCCGCGGGGGTCACCGGCTCGATGCGGTCCTCGTAGAAGAACCGGGAGAGCTTGGCCCAGCGCTTCGCCTTCTTGTAGGACTTGTCCTTCGTGCCCTTCGGGCCCGTGGGGGCGGGCAGCTCGAGGGGCCGGTGGGCGGTGTAGTTGACCCGCACCCAGCGCTCCTGCTCGTCGAGCGGGCGGTGCACCTCGATGTACTCGCCGGACGCGAAGCGCACGATCCGGCCGGTCTCGTGCCCGTGCAGGACGAGCTCGCGGTCCTTGCGCTGCAGACCCAGGCAGATGCGCTTCGTGATCCAGAACGCGAACCACGGCCCGACGAAGATGAGCACCCGGAAGAACCAGGTGATCGAGTTGATCGACAGGTGGAAGTGCGTCGCGATGAGGTCGTTCGACCCGGCGAAGGCGAGGATGACGAAGAACGCCAGGAACGCCATGCCGATGCCGGTGCGCGTCGGACGGTTGCGCGGCCGGTCGAGCACGTGGTGCTCGCGGTTGTCGCCCGTGACCTTGGCCTCGAGGAACGGGTACAGCGCGAAGCCGATGAGGAGCAGCACGGGGAGCACGGCCGGCACGAGGACGTTGAGCGACCACGTGAAGTCGCCCCACGAGACGAACTCCGCCTGCCCCGGCATCAGTCGGAGCGAGCCTTCGAGGAACAGCATGTACCAGTCGGGCTGGGCTCCCGCGGACACCGGTGACGGGTCGAAGGGTCCGTAGTTCCAGACCGTGTTGATCGCCATGGTCGCGCCCATGAGGGACAGGACGGCGAACACCACGAAGAAGAAGCCGCCGGCCTTCGCCGTGTACACGGGGAAGAGCGGGAAGCCCACGACGTTGCCGTCCTTGCGGCCGCCACCCGGGTACTGGGTGTGCTTGTGCACGACGACGAACATCAGGTGCAGCGCGACCAGCGCGAGGATGATCGCGGGGATCAGCAGGATGTGGAGCGTGAAGAGTCTCGGGATGATCTGCTCGCCCGGGAAGTCGCCCCCGAAGATGAAGTACGACATGTACGAGCCGATCACCGGGATCGACTTCACGACGCCGTTGGCGATCGCGAGGCCGTTGCCGGACAGGACGTCGTCGGGGAGCGAGTAGCCGGTGAAGCCGGCGAGCAGGCCCGTGAGCAGCAGCGTGAAGCCGATCAGCCAGTTGAACTCACGCGGGCGGCGGAACGCACCGGTGAAGAACACGCGCATCATGTGCGTCACGATCGACGCCATGAAGACCAGCGCGGCCCAGTGGTGGATCTGGCGCATCAGCAGGCCGCCGCGCACCTCGAACGACAGGCGCAGCGTCGACGCGAACGCGTCGGACATGAGCAGCCCGTGCATCGTCGCGGGCTCGCCCTCGTACGTGCTGAGCGTCATGCTCGGCACGAAGAACATCGTGAGGAACGTGCCCGTGATGAGCAGCACGACGAACGAGTAGAGCGCGATCTCGCCGAGGAGGAAGGACCAGTGGTCCGGGAAGACCTTGCGCGCGAACTCCTTGACCGCGTGGCCGATGCCGGTGCGGTTGTCCAGGTAGTCGGACGTGCGTCCGATCGGTGTCGTCGGCTCTGTGGCGGACGGACGGGTGGGGGTTGAGGTCGTCACCGCAGTCGCTCCCAGAAGCTCGGGCCGATGGGCTCGTCGAAGCCGTCCTGCGCCACGAGGTAGCCCTCGGAGTCGACGGTGATCGGCAGCTGCGGCAGGGGCCGCTTGGCGGGGCCGAACACGACCTTGGCGCCATCGGCGACGTCGAACGTCGACTGGTGGCACGGGCACAGGAGGTGGTGGGTCTGCTGCTCGTACAGAGCGACGGGGCAGCCCACGTGGGTGCAGATCTTGGAGAACGCGATGATGCCGTCGTAGGTCCAGTTCTCACGGCCCTTGGCGAACGGCTTGAAGTCGCGCGGGTCGAGCCGGACCATCAGCACGAGCGCCTTGGCCTTCTCGGTGATCCACTCGCCGGTCTGGCGGTACTCCTCGCTGACCTCCGGGATGACGTGGACGGCGGAGCCGATGGTCACGTCGGACGCCTTGATCGGGCGGCCCGTGGGGTCGTAGGTGAGGCGGGTGCCCTTCTTCCACAGGGTGGTGCGGAAGGTCCCGACGTTCCAGTCGCCACCGACCGAGCTGATCAGCGGGACGGCGATCGTCAGCGGGAAGAGCGCGAGCGCGGAGATCACGACGCCCTTGAGGACGCCGCGGCGCCCGATCCCGGAGTCCTTGATGCCGTCCGCGAGCTTCTGGACGGCGATCTCACGGACGTCGTCGGGGCTGCGCGTCGCGTGACGGTCCTCGACGACCTCGTGGTCGGACATGAGCGTCTTGGCCCAGTGGATCGCGCCGACGCCGATCCCGGCGAGCGCGAAGAAGATCGCGAGGCCCAGGACCATGGTCGAGGTCCGGACGCCGCCGACGGTGCCGTCGGGGCGCACCGCGAAGTACGCCCACAGGGCCACGATCGTGCCGATGACGGAGATCGTGAAGAGGACCACGACCTGGCGCTCGGCGCGCTTGTCGGCCTTCGGGTCGATGTCCGCCTGGCGGTGCTTGTGCTCGGGGATCCCGGGGTCCGGGAAGCGCTCGAGGTCGCCGTCCTGGTGCGGGACGGTCACGTCGGTCGTCTTGCTGCTCACGAGGACTTCGCTCCGATCCACACGGCGGCGCCGATCAGGAGACCGAGGCCGACGACCCACGCCCAGATGCCCTCGGAGACCGGGCCGAGCGAGCCGAGGCTCGCGCCGCCCGCGCTGCCGTGACGCTGGGCCTCGAGGAACGCGATGACGTCGCGCTTCTCGTCCGGCGTGATGTTGGCGTCGTTGAACACCGGCATCGACTGCGGGCCGGTGAGCATCGCCTGGTAGATGTTGCGCGGCGTCGTGCGCTCGAGCGAGGGCGCGAACTTGCCCTGGGAGAGCGCGCCGCCCTGGCCGACGGCGTTGTGGCACATCGCGCAGTTGGTGCGGAAGATCTGGGCGCCGTTGGCGGGGTTGCCCTTCGAGCCGTCGACCTGCTCGTCCGTCGGGATCGCCGGGCCGGCGCCGAGCGACGCGATGTACGCGGCCAGCTGGGACGTCTGCTCGTCGGTCATCTGACGCGGCTTGGCCTGGGCCTGCGGGCCGTCCATGGCCATCGGCATGCGGCCGGTCGAGACCTGGAAGTCGACCGCTGCGGCGCCGACGCCGATGAGCGACGGCGCGTTGTCGGTGCCCTGGGCGTCGAGCCCGTGGCACGTGGCGCAGTTGGCCTGGAACAGCTTCTTACCGGTCTCGATGTCCTGCGTGCTGGCGGAGTCCGCCCGCGCCTGGCTCGGCGCGAGGACGGCGTAGACGCCGCCAGTGACCAGCAGCGCCAGCAGCAGCAGCACGACCGGCGCGAACCGGTGGTGCCTGCGGGCGGCGAGTGCCTTCACGGGTGATCCTCGTCTCGCGGTGGGGGGATGTGTGGTTCGGGTGTCTGGTGCGTCAGCGCAGGAGGTAGATGACGCTGAACAGCGCCACCCACACCACGTCGACGAAGTGCCAGTAGTACGACGTGACGATCGCCGAGGTCGCTTCGTGGTGTCCGAACCGCTTGGCGGAGAAGGTCCGGCCGAGCAGGAACAGGAACGCGAGGAGACCACCGAGCACGTGGAGGCCGTGGAAGCCGGTCGCGAGGTAGAACACCGAGCCGTACGCGCTCGAGTGGATCGACAGACCCTGCTCGACGAGCTCCGAGTACTCGGTGACCTGACCGGCGATGAAGATCGCGCCCATCACGTAGGTGACGGCGATCCACTCGACCATGCCCCACTGGCCGACCTGCCACAGCTTGCCGGTGCGCCGCGGGCGGAACCGCTCGGCGGCGTACGTGCCGAGCTGGCAGGTGAACGACGAGAGCACGAGGATCGTCGTGTTGCCGGCGGAGAACCAGACATTGAGCTTGTCGGCCTGCGCCGACCACTCGCTGGCCGGCATGACCGAGCGGGCCGTGAAGTACATCGCGAAGAGACCCGCGAAGAACATCAGCTCGCTGGACAGCCAGACGATGGTCCCGACCTGAACCGGGTTGGGCCGGTTGACGGTCACGTGGGTGTGGGGGGTAGCCGTTGCGGTCGACACGGCTTCATTATGGCCGACGGGCGGGTGGTTTGGTTCACGAAGCGGCCGTCTCGGCGAGGTCGAATCTCACACTTCCTTGACATTCTGCGCTTCACCTCCCCACCTCATGACGGAAGTCGCGAAGGTGTCACCAAACGGGCCGCGGCTGCCGGCGACCGGATCCCGGGACGCGAGGGCTCGCGCGCGCCGTCGCTGGCATCATGAGGAACGCGGCCCCGGGCCGCCCCAGTCCTGCGACCCGCCGTGCGAGGAGACCTTGTGACGACCCGACCCACGCTGCCCGCTGCGGCGGGCGCACCCACCTGGCCCGCCCTGCTGCAGGCGCTCGTCGACCACCGCGACCTCGCGGCCCACGAGACGGCCTGGGTCATGGACCAGGTGATGTCGGGCGAGGTCTCCGCCGCCCGCCTCGCGAGCTTCCTCGTGGGCCTGCGGGTCAAGGGGGAGACGGTCGACGAGCTCGCGGGCCTCGCGGACGCGATGCTCGCGCACGCGCGCCGGTTCGAGGCCCCCGCACCGTCGGTCGACATCGTCGGCACCGGCGGCGACCGCGCCCACACGGTGAACGTCTCCACGATGGCGGCGATCGTCGTCGCGGGGGCGGGCGTGCGTGTCGTCAAGCACGGCAACCGGGCCGCGACGTCGTCGTCGGGCTCGGCGGACGTGCTCGAGGCGCTGGGCGTCCGGCTCGACCTCGACGTCCCGCGCGTCGCCGAGCTCGCGACCGAGGTCGGGATCACGTTCTGCTTCGCGCAGGCGTTCCACCCGTCGTTCCGGCACGCGGCCGCGGCGCGCGGCGAGCTCCCGATCCCGACGGCCTTCAACTTCCTCGGCCCGCTCACCAACCCGGCCCAGCCGCGCGCGACCGCGATCGGGGTGGCGGACGAGCGCATGGCCCCCCTGGTCGCGGGCGTGCTGGCCTCGCGCGGGACCTCCGCGCTCGTGTTCCGCGGGGAGGACGGCCTCGACGAGCTGGCGGCCACCGCGCCGTCGCGCGTGTGGCTGGTGGACGGCGGCGAGGTGCGCGAGCACGTGCTCGACGCGGCCGCCGACCTGGGCCTGACGGCGATCACGGTGGCCGACCTGCGCGGAGCGAGCGCCGAGCACAACGCCGGCGTGGCGCGACGCGTCCTGGGCGGCGAGCAGGGCCCGGTCCGCGAGACCGTCCTGCTCAACGCCGCCGCGGCGCTCGTCGCCGACGGCTCGCTGCCGGGCACGGGCGAGGGCACGCTCGTCGAGCGGCTGCGCGCCGGCATGGGCGAGGCGGCGGCGAGCGTGGACTCCGGGGCGGCCGCGCAGGTCCTCGAGCGCTGGGTCGCTGCCTCGCGGCGCTGAGCGCCGGGACGCTAGTCCTCCAGGCCGATCTCGAACGCCTGCTCGAGGTCGACCTGCGAGTACGCGCGGAACGCGAGCAGCGTCTCCGTCCGCACCACGCCCGGGACCTTGCTGATGCCGTCCGCGATCACGTCGGCGAGCTTGTCGTGGTCGCGGACGCGGACGATCGCGACGAGGTCCGCGCGCCCGGTCACCGAGTACACCTCGCTGACCCCGGCGAGTCCCGCGACGGTGGCCGCGACCTCGGGGATGACGTCCGGGGCGGTGTCGATGAGGACGATCGCGGTCAGCATGGGGCGGGGCTCCTCGGCTAGGGGTGGGGCGTCGACGCGGACACCGGCTGGTCCGACGGCAGGGTGCCGTCGCCCAGATCGTAGGCCGACACGACCTGCGACGCCCGGGCGAGGTGGCGCGCGCGGTCGCCCAGGTGGACGGGCAGCGCGAGCGGGTCGGTGACCTCCACGATCCGCACGTCCGGCGCGTCGAGCCAGCCGAGCACCAGCTCCGCCTCGTGCGGGTGCGCCGCGGGGGCCGGCGGGACGGGCGCCTCGACGTGCTCCGCGGTCGCGACGAGCGCGCGGACGGCCGCGACGGCGTCCTCGTCGGGGGCGGTGCGGGTCGTGGCCGCCAGGCGGGCGTGCCGGACGACGGCGAGCTCCCAGCCGCCGCCGGCCGGACGGGCCGCGACCAGCTGGCGGCAGGCCGCGAGCGCGCGCAGGCGGGCCCCGCGCTCGACGCCCGTGCAGAACGCCTCGAGCCGCTCGGCGACGTGCTGCGCCTGCTCGTAGCGCTCCTGCGCCGCCAGCGAGGCCATGCGCTGCGCGAGCGCCTCGACGACGGGCGACGGGTCCTCGAGCAGCGCACGGCGGACCTCGTCGACGGTGCGGGCGTAGGGCGCGGCCGCAGCCGGGTCGACGCACGGCGCCGCGCACCGGCCGAGGTCCGCGAGCACGCACGACGACGCCCCGGCCGCGGGGACGAGCGGCAGACGCCGGGTGCAGGTGCGCAGCGCGAAGGTGTCGGTCACGGCCTCGGCGGCGGCCTGCGCCTGGCTCTGCGACGCGAACGGCCCGACGTGCGCGGCGACCGTCCCGTCGGCCTCGGCCCGCACGTCGCGCACGACGGACAGCCGGGGGTGGGGCTCGGCGGTCAGCCGCAGCCAGGGCATGCGCTCGGGGTGCTTGGACCGCCGGTTGTAGCGCGGCTCGTGCTCGGCGATGAGGCGGAGCTCGCGGACGGACGCCTCGAACGCGGTGCCGCACACGACCACGGAGACGCTCGCGGCGAGCCGGACCATCTCGGCCATGCGCCGCCGCTTCTCGCCCGCCGTGAAGTACTGCCGCACGCGCGAGCGCAGGTTGCTGGACGTGCCGACGTACAGCACCTCGCCGTCGGGCGCGTGGAAGAGGTAGACGCCGGGCGCCTGCGGCAGGCCGTCAGCGAGGTACCGCTTGCGCCGCACCTCGGGGGGAACCGGGTCGGTCGCGTTCGCGAGGTCCTCGAGGTGCGTGACACCGAACGCGGCGTGCCGCTCGAGCAGCGCGTGCAGGACGTCGACGGTCGCGCGGGCGTCGGCGAGGGCCCGGTGCTCGGGCGTGACGCGCGCGTGGAAGAGCTGCGCGAGCGTCGACAGCTTGTGGTTCGGGGCCTCGTCGCGGGTCACGACCCGGCGGGCCAGCGCGACGGTGTCGACCACGGGGTAGCCCGGCCACTCGTAGGTGCACGCGCGCGCGGCGGCGCGCAGGAAGCCGACGTCGAACGGGGCGTTGTGCGCGACGAGCACCGAGCCGCGCGCGAACTCGAGGAAGCTCGGCAGGACGAGGTCGATGGTCGGGGCCGTGGCGACCATCGCGCTCGTGATCCCGGTGAGGCGCGCGATGAACGCGGGGATCGGCCGACCCGGGTCGACGAGCGACTGGAACTCGCCGAGCACCTCGCCGCCGCGGACCTTGACGGCGCCGATCTCGGTGATGCCGCCCTCGCGGGCCGAGGCGCCGGTGGTCTCGAGGTCGACGACGACGAACGTCACCTCGTGCAGCGGCGTGCCGAGCTCGTCGAGCGTGGGCTGGTAGGCGACCGACGGCTGGGGCGCCTGGCCGGGCGCGGCGGCGGGGGAGCGGGTGGTGCGTGCGGTGCCTGCCGTGCCGGTCGTGCTCATGGCCGCGACGGTAGTCACCGTCACCGACACCACCCGTCCGGGGGGTCAGAAGCCGCGCTTGCCCGCGTCCGCGTAGAGCGCGTCGACCTCGCCCGCGAAGTCCTCGAGGACGAGGAACCGCTTGACCCCGAGCTTGTTCGACAGGTAGCCGTTCTCGACCGTGAAGTCGGTCGCGAGGACGCGGAACTTCCGGATCGACTCCGCCCGGGACACCGCCAGGTTGGCGCGGTCGACCGCCTGCTGCAGTGCCGCGAGCACGTCGGGGTCGGTCGCCGCCTGCTCCACGGTGAGCTCGGGCTTGCCGTGCACGGCGAGCCAGCCGGGCAGCGCCTCGGCGTCGAGCGTGATGAGCGCGCCGATGAACGGGCGCGCGTCCCCGACCACCACGCACTGCGAGACCAGCGCGTGCGCGCGCACCCGGTCCTCGAGCACGGCGGGCGCGACGTTCTTGCCTCCCGCGGTGACGATGATCTCCTTCTTGCGCCCCGTGATCGTCAGCATCCCGTCGGCGTCGAGCGCGCCGAGGTCGCCGGTGCGGAACCAGCCGTCGTCGAAGGCCTCGCGGGTCGCTGCCTCGTTGCCGTGGTACCCGCGGAACACGCCGGGCCCGCGCACGAGCACCTCGCCGTCGTCGGCGATGCGGACGGCCGAGCCGGGCAGCGGCGGCCCGACCGTGCCGATCACCACGTGCCCGGGCACGTTGACCGTCACCGGCGCGGTCGTCTCGGTGAGCCCGTAGCCCTCGAGGACCGTCACCCCGACGGACCGGAAGAAGTGGCCGAGCCGCTCCCCGAGCGGCGCCCCGCCCGAGATCGCCCACTGGGTGTTGCCGCCGAGCGCCTCGCGCAGGCGGCGCAGGACGAGGGCGTCGGCGATCCTGTGCCGGGCGCGCAGGACCGGGCCGGGGCCGCGGCGCGCGTCGAGCGCACGCGACCACCGGATCCCCGACGCGACCGCCCAGTGGAAGATCTTCACGCGGCCCTGCTCCGCCGCCCGCTGCTCGCTCGAGTTGTAGACCTTCTCGAACACCCGCGGCACGGCGAGCAGGAACGTGGGCCGGAACGAGGCCAGGTCGTCGAGGAGCGTCGCCGTGCTCGACGCGTGCGCCAGCACCGAGCCCGCGGGCACCACCACGACCGAGATGAACCGCGCGAACACGTGCGCCATCGGCATGAACAGCAGCGTGCGCGAGCTCCCGGCCAGCACCTCGTGCATCTTCGCGATCGCGTTCGCGCACAGGTCGACGAAGTTCCCGTGGGTGAGCTCGACGCCCTTGGGGTTCCCCGTCGTGCCGGAGGTGTAGATCACCGTCGCCACGTCGGCGAGCGTCGCGAGGGACCGGCGTCGCGCGATCTCCGCGTCGTCCACGCGCGACCCCGCCGCCTCGAGGGTCCCGAGCGCGTCCTGCGACAGCGACAGGACGTCGTCGAGCGTGGGCACCTCCGCGCGGAACGCCGCGACCGCCGCGGCCATCGCGTCGTCCTCGACCACGAGCAGCCGGACGTGCGCGTCCTCGCACGACCACCGCACCTGCTCGGCGCTCGACGTCTCGTACAGCGGCACGGGCACCAGCCCGGCGGCCCAGCACGCCCAGTCCAGGACCGACCATTCGAGGCTCGTGTGCGCCATGATCCCCACGTGGTCGCCCGGCTCCAGGCCCCGCGCCACCAGCCCCTTGGCGACCCGCACGACCCGCGCGTCGAAGTCGCGCGCGGTCACCGGACGCCAGCCGCCCTCGCCGTCGCGCTCCTCGAACAGCGCGCCGTCCGGCCGCTGCGCGACGCGCTGGGCCAGGAACGCGTTGAGGTTGGACCCCGGGTCGACGTCGACCAGGCGGGGCGTGCTGGACTCGGGCATGCGGCTCCCATCGCTGGACGCCCGGGCCGGTCGGCGGGCGCGCGCTCGCGGTCACGAGACGTCGGGAAGTCTACTGGCCGGGCGGCCGCGCGCCTCGGAGCGTGGACCGGCTCGTCGGGGAGGCCCGCCGGGTTATAGCCTGCACGCGGCGTCGCCGCCGCACCCGGCGACCGCGCCGGGCCGGCACCCGCCGGGACCCGCTCGGTCCCGACGTCGCCACCACCCCGTGAGCACCGGACCGGCCCGACCGGTCACCACCCCGAGAACACCTGAGGACACCATGTACGCAGTCGGCGTCGACATCGGAGGCACCAAGATCGCGGCGGGCGTCGTGGACGAGGACGGCGCGGTCGTCGCCAAGACGCGCCGCACCACCTCGCCCGACGACGTCGCGAGCATCGACCGCGCGATCGCGGAGGTGTACGAGGAGTTCCGCGCCGACTACGAGGTCGGTGCGATCGGCGTCGCCGCCGCCGGGTTCGTGAGCAACGACCGCACCTCGGTCCTGTTCGCCCCGAACATCGCGTGGCGCGACTACCCGCTCGGCGAGAACGTCCGCGCGCTCCTGCAGGACGACGTGCGCGTCGTCGTCGAGAACGACGCCAACGCCGCCGGCTGGGGCGAGTTCCGCTTCGGCTCCGCCAAGGACGCCGACGACATGCTCATGCTCACCCTCGGCACCGGGCTCGGCGGCGCGATCGTCGTCGACGGGCGCCTCGTGCGCGGACGCTGGGGCTTCGCCGCCGAGATCGGCCACATGCGCGTCGTGCCGGGCGGCTACCTGTGCGGCTGCGGCCACCGCGGCTGCTGGGAGCAGTACGCGTGCGGTTCGGCGCTCGTGCGTGACGCCCGCGCCGCCGCCGCCGCGCAGCCCGAGCGCGCCGCGGCGCTGCTGGCGCTCGCGGGCGGCGACCCGGGGGCCATCAGCGGCCCGCACGTGACCGCCGCCGCGCAGGCCGGCGACGCGCTCGCGCGCGAGCTGTTCGCCGAGCTCGGCCGGTGGGTCGGGGAGGGCTCGGCGTCGGTCGCCGCGCTGCTCGACCCCGAGCTCATCGTCCTCGGGGGTGGCGTCGCCGACGCGGGCGACCTGCTGTTCCCGTCGGTGCGCGCAGGCTTCGAGAACGCGCTGTCGGCACGCGGGCACCGGCCCGAGGCGCGGATCGTCGCGGCGGCGCTCGGCAACGACGCGGGCATGGTCGGCGCCGCGGACCTCGCGCGCGTGGAGTGAGCCGAGCGTACTGACCCGCGCCCGGCAGGCGCGTCGCAGGCTGCCGCGCGCGCACGGCCCGGGTGACGTCAGACGACGGCGCCCGGGTCGTCGTCGTCCTCGTCGCGGCGGTGCGGCATCCGCCAGATCAGCGTGCCGAGCCCCGCCAGGAACGCGACGCCGGCGATCTGGCCGACGAGCACCGGGAAGGGCCGCACCACGACCAGGAGGACCAGGACGAGGAGCGGCGCGAGCGCGACGAGCGCCCACGCGAGGTTGAGCAGCGGGTCGTGGCTCAGCACGGGCGGCGGCTCCGGGGGCACGAAGTGCGACTCCTGCTCCTCGAGGTCCTCGACCTCCGGGCCGGCCGGCCAGTCGCGCGGGCCCGGGGCGTGGACCCAGGGCGCGACGTCGATGGTGCGGGCCGGCGGCCCTGCGGCGTCGTCGGCGGAGCCGGGCGCGGGGACGTCGGTCGCGGCCGGTCCCTCGGGCGGCGTGGGGCGCGCGGGCTCCGTGCCCGACGCCGGCGCCTCGAGGTCGGCCACGAGCGACTTCCACTGCTCGTCGGCCCACGCGTCCGTCCAGGACGACTCGTCGGGGCGTGACGCGCCTGACCCGGCCCCCGTGCCGGGGTCGCCGGGCGTGCCCGGCTCGCGTGCGCCGTCGTCGGGCACGGGCCCCGCGTTGGGATCGACCATGGAAACCACTCTAGAGTCTTGTGCACACGCCGGGGGAGGACCGCGGCTCCTGGGGAGGCGAGACGGTGTTCTACTGGCTGATGAAGATGATCGTCGGGCCGGTCCTGCGGCTCGCGTTCCGGCCGTGGTCGCGCGGCGCGGAGCACGTGCCGCACGAGGGTCCTGCGATCCTGGCGAGCAACCACCTGGCCGTCATCGACTCGTTCGTCCTGCCGCTCACCGTGCCCCGCAAGGTCCAGTTCCTCGGCAAGTCCGACTACTTCACCGGGTCCGGGCTCAAGGGCCGGCTCACGGCGGGCTTCATGAAGGGCGTCGGGACGGTGCCCGTGGACCGCAGCGGCGGGCGGGCGTCGGAGGCGGCGCTCCGCACCGGGCTCCGGCTGCTGTCCGAGGACGAGCTCCTCGGCATCTACCCCGAGGGCACCCGTAGTCCCGACGGCCGCCTCTACCGCGGCAAGACGGGCGTCGCGCGCCTCGCCCTCGAGTCCGGGGCCCCCGTGATCCCCGTCGCGATGATCGGCTCGGACGTCGCGCAGCCCCTCGGCAGGACGATCCCGCGCCCCAAGCGGATCGGCGTCGTCTACGGCGAGCCCCTCGACTTCAGCCGCTACAAGGGCATGGAGGAGGACCGCTTCATCCTGCGGTCCGTGACCGACGAGATCACGTACGCGATCATGTCGCTGTCCGGCCAGGAGTACGTCGACATCTACGCGGCCACCGCGAAGGCGCGCCTCGCGCAGGGCGTCCCCATCGAGGCGGACGGCGCGACCCAGGCCGGCGCGCCCGGGGGTCGTCCCGTCCCCGACGTCGTCCTGCCCGAGCCGCTCGCCGAGAAGGACGACGCCGCGGACGCCGAGACGCCCGCGGACGACCGTCCCTCGGACGACGGGCCGCAGGCCCCGCGGTCGTCAGTAGACTGACCGCGACCCGGGCCGGCGGCCGTCCCGGACCTGGTCGGCCGCGGGCACGTCGCGGCCGGGAGCGTCCGGCACGTGCGTGCTCCAAGCGCAGCATCGCCCGCGCACCTTCGCGCGAGCAGCACCGACCCCAGTACCACCGGTGCGAGGGCGACCACCCTCGCGCCCCAACGAGAGGTTGATCGCATGTCGGTCCGTCGCGTCGCCCTGCTCACCGCGGGGGGCTTCGCCCCGTGCCTGTCCTCGGCCGTCGGTGGCCTCATCGAGCGCTACACCGAGCTCGACCCCGAGATCGAGATCATCGCCTACCAGTACGGCTACCACGGCCTGCTGACCGGCACGAAGGTCGTCGTGGACGCCGAGGCGCGCGCCAAGGCCGGGATCCTGCACCGCTTCGGCGGCTCGCCGATCGGCAACTCGCGCGTCAAGCTCACCAACGCCGCCGACTGCGTCAAGCGCGGCCTCGTCCAGGAGGGCCAGGACCCGCTCAAGGTCGCGGCCGAGCAGCTCAAGGCCGACGGCGTCGACGTCCTGCACACCATCGGCGGCGACGACACCAACACGACCGCCGCGGACCTCGCCGCCTACCTCGAGGAGAACGGCTACCACCTCACGGTCGTCGGGCTCCCCAAGACGATCGACAACGACGTCGTGCCGATCAAGCAGTCGCTCGGCGCGTGGACCGCCGCCGAGGAGGCCGCCGGCTTCGCCGCGAACGTCATCGGCGAGCACCGCAGCGGGCCCCGCATGCTCATCGTCCACGAGGTCATGGGCCGGCACTGCGGCTGGCTGACCGCCGCCGCCGCCCAGAAGTACCGCGAGTGGCTCGACCTGCAGGAGTGGGTCCCCTCGATCGGCCTCAGCAAGGAGCGCTGGGACGTCCACGCCGTCTTCCTGCCCGAGCTCGCCCTCGACATCGAGGCCGAGGCCGAGCGCCTCAAGGGCATCATGGACGAGCAGGGCAACGTCAACATCTTCCTGTCCGAGGGCGCCGGCATGCACGAGATCGTCGCGCAGCTCGAGGCCGCGGGGGAGACCGTCGAGCGCGACCCGTTCGGGCACGTCAAGCTCGACACCATCAACCCCGGCCAGTGGTTCGCCAAGCAGTTCGCCGAAAAGCTGGGCGCCGAGAAGGTCATGGTCCAGAAGTCCGGCTACTACTCGCGCGCCGCGGCCGCGAACGCCGAGGACCTGCGCCTCATCAAGTCGATGACCGACCTGGCCGTCGAGTGCGCGCTGCGCGGCGAGTCGGGCGTCATCGGCCACGACGAGGAGGACGGCGACCGCCTCAAGGCCATCGCGTTCCCGCGGATCGCCGGCGGCAAGCCGTTCGACGTGTCGCAGCCCTGGTTCGGCGAGCTGCTCGCCGGCATCGGCCAGCCCCTGGTCACGGCCCAGGCATGAGCGTCGGCGTGCTCCCCGGCGTCGGCCTCGAGTCCCTCGACGCCTACCGCGCCAAGGTCGCGCTCCAGCAGCCGACGTGGCCCGACGCCGGGGCGCTCGCCGCTGCCACCGACGAGCTCGCCGCCGCGGCGCCCCTCGTGGTGCCCGCCGCCGCCGACCGGGCGCGCGAGCGCCTCGCGGCCGCCGCGCGCGGCGAGGCGTTCCTGCTCCAGGGCGGCGACTGCGCCGAGTCGTTCGCCGAGGCGGGTGCCCTCCGCATCCGCAACAAGGTCCGGACCCTCCTCCAGATGGCCGTCGTCCTCCAGTACGGCGCGTCCATGCCCGTCGTGAAGATGGGCCGGATGGCGGGCCAGTACGCCAAGCCCCGCAGCTCCGACACCGAGACCCGCGACGGCGTCACCCTGCCCGCGTACCGCGGCGACATGGTCAACGCGTTCGAGTTCACGCCCGAGGCGCGCGTGCCGGACCCGTCGCGGCTCGTCCAGGCGTACCGGATCTCCGGCGCGACCATCAACGTCGTGCAGGCGCTCAGCGAGGGCGGGTTCTCCGACCTGCGCCGCGTCCACGAGTGGAACCAGGGGTTCATGCGCAACCCCGCCTACGCGCGCTACGAGTCGACCGCCGCCGAGATCGACCGGGCGATCCGGTTCATGGCCGCGTGCGGCGCCGACTTCGAGGCCCTGCGGACCGTCGAGATCTTCGTCGCCCACGAGGCGCTGCTCCTCGACTACGAGCGCGCCCTGTCCCGCCTGGACCCCCGCACCGGCGCCGCCTACGACACGTCCGCGCACTTCCTCTGGATCGGCGAGCGCACCCGCCAGCTCGACGGCGCGCACGTCGACTTCCTGTCCCGCGTCGCCAACCCCATCGGGGTCAAGCTCGGCCCGACGACGCAGCCCGAGGACGCCATCGCCCTCATCGACAAGCTCAACCCCGACGGCGTCGCCGGACGCCTCACGTTCGTCGCGCGCATGGGCGCCGGCAACGTCCGCACGACGCTGCCCCCGCTCGTCGACGCCGTCCGCGCCGACGGGCGCCCCGTCGTGTGGGTCACCGACCCCATGCACGGCAACACCATCACCAGCGCGTCCGGGTACAAGACGCGCCGGTTCGCCGACGTCCTCGACGAGGTGTCCGGGTTCTTCGAGGTGCACCGCGCGCTCGGGACCGTCCCCGGCGGCCTGCACGTCGAGCTCACCGGCGACGACGTCACCGAGGTCCTCGGCGGGAGCGAGGAGATCGACGACGCCGGGCTCGCGCGGCGGTACGAGACGCTCGTCGACCCGCGGCTCAACCACCAGCAGTCGTTGGAGCTGGCGTTCCAGGTCGTGGAGATGCTGCGGCGCTGAGCCGTCGTCGTGGGCCGGTCTCGCTTCGGTTGCGGCGGGTGGTGCGGGTTGGGGCGGGTGGGGCGGGAGGGGTGCGCGCGGTCTTCCATCCGCCTCGCTCGTTCCTCGCTCGGCTTCCCGCCCACCCGACCACGACCGCGCGCACCCCTCCCGCGCCACCCTTCGCGGTGCCGTCACCTCCGCAGGCGCTCGCCCGCCCCAACGCCGACGGTGACGTCCCGTTCGCCGACGGTGACGCTGGGTTCGCCGGCGGTGACGCTGGAGTCGCCGACGGTGACGCGCCGTTGGTCGACCACACGATCAGCTCGCCACAGGCCGAGGTGCTTCAGCGCATGCTCGGCGAGGCACGCGGGACGCCGCCCCGCGCTCGGCGGCGCGAGTGGTCACGATCTACAGCGTCCGAGCAGCGGGTTCGATGCCGAACATGACCGGTCACGACGCCGGGCCGCGGGGCGCGCCGGCGAGACGACGGTCGAGCGGGCGGGTGCGGGGAGGTGTCGAAGGACGTCAAGGAGTGCGCACGGCCCCCAGGGCCGCAGCACGACAGTCCGAGACAGCTCGCCGCGCCCGCCCGCGGCCCGACCACGCGGGCTTCGTCCGGGCCACGCAAAGACGGGTCAGAAGATCGTCAGCGAGACCGTCGAGCCCTTCGGGGCCTTCTTCTTCCCGTCGGGGTCCTGGAACCGCACGGTGTCGAGCACGCCGCCGAGGAACTTGTGGAGCTTGACCTTGAAGCCCTTCGCCTCGAGGAGCTTCTTCGCCTCGTCGGTGTGCTTGCCGGTCACCGACGGCACGACGATCATCTCGGGGCCCTTGGACACCACGAGGTGCACGGTGTCGCCGCGGTGCAGCGTGGTGGACTGCTGCGGGTCCTGGCTGATGACGGTGCCCTCGGGGACGTCGTCGGAGAACTGCTTCCTGACCTGGGGGACGAGGCCGGAGCTCTTGAGGGTCGCGACGGCGTCGTCGGCGCTGCTGCCCTTGACCTGCGGCACGGTGACGGGCGCGGGGCCCTCGGACACGACGACCTGGATGGGGTCGTTGTGGGGGACCGAGGTGCCCGGGTCGACGGACACGGAGATCACGCGGCCGCTCGGCACGTCGTCGGAGTAGTCCTCGACGGGCGTGGGGACGGCGTCGAAGCCGGCCTTGGACAGGCTCGCGAGGGCCGCGGCAGACGTCTTGCCGACCAGGCCCGCCGGGACGGTCGCGTGCTCGACGCCCTTGGAGACGGTGACCTCCACGGTGCCGTTCTTGCGGACCTTGTCGCCCTCGCCGGGGTCGAGGCTGACGACGTCACCGCTCGGCACGACGTCGTCGAACGCCCGCTTGGTGTCGGCGTGCAGGTCGACCGACGCCAGGGCGGCGTCGGCGTCCTTGGCGCTCGACCCGACGATGCCCGTGGGCACGACGGTGTACGCGCCGGGGCCCGAGCTCATCCACCAGGTCCAACCGGCGAACACCCCGACGACGGCGAGCAGCAC
>Ga0182746_1000992_pt1 | contig 30069 bp, 24 predicted proteins | sample eDN3rd30CBELigOP_FD_128881 | JGI IMG/M metagenome (GOLD analysis project Ga0182746, IMG submission 128881) | Enriched Organic Plus compost microbial communities from Emeryville, California, USA - eDNA 3rd pass 30_C BE-Lig OP (version 2) (version 2) ...
CGCGCATCGTCAACTTTTTTCGGCATACTTCGCAATTCTCGATTTGCGCGCCCCGCGCGCCCACCCCCAGCAGGAACCGCCATGGATTTCAGCCAGTTGAACGTCAACGCCCTCATGGAAATCACGCAGCGCCCGGACCTGGCCTTCGTGCGAGGCCGCGGCTCCTGGCTGGAGGACCACGCCGGCAAGCGCTACCTGGACTTCGTGCAGGGCTGGGCCGTCAACTGCCTGGGCCACTGCCCCGAGCCCGTCTCGCGCGCGCTGGCCGAGCAATCCGAACTGCTCGTCAACCCCTCGCCCGCCTTCTACAACCTGCCCTCGATCGCGCTGGCCGAGCGGCTGGTGGGCGCGTCCTGCTTCGACCGCGTGTTCTTCGCCAACAGCGGCGCCGAGGCCAACGAGGGCGCCATCAAGCTCGCCCGCAAGTACGGCCGCGTGCACCTGGGCGGCGCCTACAAGATCATCACCTTCGAGCACGCCTTCCACGGCCGCACGCTGGCGACCATGTCGGCCTCGGGCAAGCCGGGCTGGGACACCCTGTTCGCGCCCCAGGTCGACGGCTTTCCCAAGGCCAGGCTCAACGACCTGGAATCGGTGCGCGCGCTGATCGACGACCAGACCGTGGCCGTCATGCTGGAGCCCGTGCAGGGCGAGGCCGGCGTCGTGCCGGCCGAGGAAGACTTCCTGCGCGCCCTGCGCGCGCTGACGCATGAGCGCGGCCTGCTGCTCATCGTCGACGAGGTGCAGACCGGCATGGGCCGCACCGGCGCCCTGTTCGGCTACCAGCTTTCGGGCATCGAGCCGGACATCATGACGCTGGGCAAGGGCATAGGCGCGGGCGTGCCCCTGGCCGCGCTGCTGGCGCGCGAAGCGGCCTGCTGCTTCTCGCACGGCGACCAGGGCGGCACCTACAACGGCAACCCGCTGATGACGGCGGTGGGCGTGGCGGTGTTCGACGCGCTGACCGGCCCGGGCTTCATGGACGCCGTGCTGGCGCGCGGCGGCCAGCTGTCCGAAGGCCTGCTGTCGCTGGCGGCCAAGTGGGGCATGCCGGGCGAGCGCGGCCGCGGCCTGCTGCGCGCCCTGATCCTGGACCGCGACGACGCCCCCGCCATCGTCGAGCGCGCCCGCGCCATGGCGCCCGAAGGCCTGCTGCTGAACGCGCCGCGCCCCAACCTGCTGCGCTTCATGCCGTCGCTGAACGTCACCGAACAGGAAGTCGCGCGCATGCTGGAAATGCTCGACGAGGCGGTGGCCGAGCAGCGCCGCTGAGGGGCGCGCCGCCTTCCCGCGCCGTGCGGGCTGCATGTGCCCGTTCTGCCGCTCCTGGCGGGACGGGCTGTGCAGCTAGATTTGCCTGAATCGGGCGCTCGCGCGCCAGGGGATTTCCAGCGCCGTGCCTTCGATGGCGCGGGCCTGCTCGACTATCCGTGGCCACCACAGCACGAACTGGGCAGTCTTTTCCCAGTAGCGGCGGCTTGCCCACGAAGGTTGCAGGACGAAGACGGACAAGCCGTATTTGCGGATGACCTGTCTTTCGGCGCCTTTCTTCTTGCGAAAGGCATCGCCGGAGATGACCGCCCAATCGTGGGCTTCCTCGCCCAGCGATTGCAGCCATACGAGGTCCGGCGTGCCGGAGGGGAAGCGCTCGCTGATGTGGCAGACCGTGGCCACGGACGCGGAAGCGAAAGCGCCCCGGCTCGCGGCGGCCACCAGGGCCGCCCAATTGGGCGGCAGGTTGTGGTCGATGAAGAAGTTCAATGGGCCTGCCGCAGCCGGCTTTCGAACCTGACGGCGGATCGCACGAAACGCGCAGGGACGCCATATACGCCAGCCGTCTGCGCGATGGCGTGATCGTTGCCGCCTTCGGCCAGATAGGATGCATAGAGGACGTCGGTGGGGGTGCCGGTGTCCTCGATGATGGGGCTGCCGAATTGCCTGGCCGGGTCCAGCACGACGTGCTCGCGCCGCGAGGCGGGATACCACTTCGCCGCCTGGTCCTGGTGGTATTCGATGCCCGCGTAGAGCGACGGGCTGATGATGTCGCTGAAGACGACTTGCCGGTTGCGCAGGTCGACGAGTACGCCTTCCTTCTCGGCCTGGCGGACGGTCTCGCCGAATATCGTCCGGCCATCCGTCTTGAAGCGCAGGGTCGTGAAGGGATACTTCACGCCGTAGAGTTGCTGCGCGGATTCCAGGCAGCGCCGGACCACGATCAGGGGCAAACCCTGGCGCACGAAGGCGTTGACGAAGCGGGCCTCCAGGAGATCGTGGAAACCGATGACCTTGTCCTCGAAGCCTTCGCCGGCCAGTTGCGGCGTCCATAGCGGCGCGGACCACAGGCGAGCGCGTTCGCCGCGCCGTTCCTTCGGATAGTGGTAGCCGAAGAGCCAGCGGTTCAGGTGCGGGGCCGGGACACCGATCAATCGTGCCGCCTCGCCCAAAGAGTACATGCCGGTGCCTGAGTACATGATGGCTTCGCGTCGAGGTATTCGGGGCAGTTTACCCGGGTGATCACCCGTCCGGAGCAGGGCGTGACAATTCTGTCACGTGCATCACGCGTCGTTGGCGCTTTCCCGCAGCGTGGCCAGCTCCGCCCCTTCGGCCACCTGGTCGCCCACGGCGTAGAACAGCTCTGCCACCACGCCGTCGGCGGGGGCGGCGATGGTGTGCTCCATCTTCATGGCCTCCAGCACCAGCAGCGGCTGGCCGCGCGCGACGGTCTCGCCCGGGCGCGCCAGCAGGGCGACGATCCTGCCGGGCATGGGGGCGGCCAGGCTGCCTTCATTGCCGACCTGTTCGCCGGCGCTGTGCGCCAGCGGGTCGGGCAGCGCGAGCTGGGCGGAAGCGTCGCCGGCGTGGACGTGCACCTGCTCGCCGTGCCGGATCACGGTGCCTGCCAGCTGCCTGCCGCCCAGCGTGAGCCGCAGGCGGCAGGCTTGCGCCTCGCCGCCGGGGCCCTCCTGCCGGTCGTAGCGCTGCGGCGTATCGCAGCGCTCCACGTGCCATGTGCAACGCCGCGGACCGTCGCCCGCATCCAGCGTCCAACAGCTGCCGCTGCCGCTGCCGCTGCCGCTGCCGCTGCTGTTGGCGTTGCTCTTGCTGCCGTGGTCGCCTTTGTCGCTGTCGTCGCAGGTGTTGCCGCGGCCGTCGCTGGCACCCCCGCGCGACAGCACGACGCTGCGCGCTTCGCCCCGGTCAAGGAAGTCCAGCGTGCGGCGGTAGACGCCGCCCACGCGCCAGCCGTCCAGCGCGTGCCAGGGCGACAGCGCCGGCGGGCGCAGGGCGTGTTCGCGCGCTTCTTCCAGCGCCAGGACGCCCGCCGCCGCCAGGGCCAGCAGGTCGTGAGGGGCGGGCGCCGGGGGCGGCAGCAGCGACGCGCGGCGGCGCTCGATCAGGCCGGTGTCCAGGCCGCCGGCGGCGTAGGCCTCGTCGCGCATCAGCCGCGCCAGGAAGGCGGCGTTGGTCTGCACGCCGACGACGTGCACGTCGGCCAGCGCGCGGCGCATGCGCGCCAGCGCCTGGGCGCGGTCGGCGCCGTGCACGATCAGCTTGGCGATCATCGGGTCGTAGTGCGGCGTGATCGCATCGCCCGCGCGCACGCCGCCGTCCACGCGCACGCCGTCTATGCCGGCGCTGATGTCGGCCCCGTCACCGGCATTGGCGAAGGCAGTATGCGCCGGCAGGCCCAGGTGGACCAGCGTGCCGGTCGACGGCAGGAAGCCCGTGTCCGGGTTCTCCGCGTACAGCCGCGCCTCGATGGCGTGGCCCTGGATGCGCAGGTCCTCCTGCGCGAGCGGCAGCGCTTCGCCGGCGGCCACGCGCAGCTGCCATTCGACCAGGTCCAGCCCGGTGATCATTTCGGTGACCGGGTGCTCCACCTGCAGGCGGGTGTTCATCTCCATGAAGTAGAAGCGGCCGTCAGGCTCGGCGATGAACTCCACCGTGCCCGCGCCCACGTAGGACACGGCGCGCGCGGCCGCCACCGCGGCCTCGCCCATGGCGCGGCGGCGCTCGGGCGTCATGCCGGGGGCTGGGGCTTCCTCGACCACCTTCTGGTGGCGCCGCTGCACCGAGCAGTCGCGCTCGAACAGGTGCACGCAGTGGCCGTGCGCATCGGCGAAGACCTGGATCTCGATGTGGCGCGGGCGCTGCAGATAGCGTTCGATCAGCACGGTGTCGTCGCCGAAGGCGGCGGCCGCCTCGCGCCGGCAGGCGGCCAGCGCGTCGGCGAAGCCGCCGGCCGATTCGACCGCGCGCATGCCCTTGCCGCCGCCGCCCGCGCTGGCCTTGATGAGGACGGGGTAGCCGATGGCGTCGGCCTCGCGTTGCAGCCGCGCCGGGTCCTGGCCGGCGCCGTGGTAGCCCGGCACTAGCGGCACGCCGGCCTGCGCCATCAGGGCCTTGGCGGCGGACTTGCTGCCCATGGCGGCGATGGCCTCTGCCGGCGGGCCGACGAAGGCGATGCCGGCCTGCGCGCAGGCGTGCGCAAAGGCGGCGTTCTCGGACAGGAAGCCGTAGCCGGGGTGGATGGCCTGGGCGCCGGCGGCGCGCGCCGCCGCCAGGATGGCCTCGCCGCGCAGGTAGCTGTCGCGCGGCTCGGCGCCGCCGATGCGCACCGCCTGGTCGCAGGCGGCCACGTGCGCGGCCCGCGCGTCGGCGTCCGAATACACGGCCACGGTGCGCAGGCCCATGCGGCGCGCGGTGGCGGCGACGCGGCAGGCGATCTCGCCGCGGTTGGCGATGAGCAGGGTGTCGAACATGGCGGCGTCCCCTACATCCGGAACACGCCGAAGCGTGTTTCGTCGATCGGCGCGTTCAGCGCGACAGCCAGGCCCAGCGCCAGCACGCGGCGGGTGTCGGCGGGCGCGATGATGCCGTCGTCCCACAGACGCGCGGTGGCGTGGTAGGGGTGGCCTTCGCGCTCGTACTGCTCGCGGATCGGCGCCTTGAAGGCTTCCTCTTCCTCGCGGCTCCAGCTGCCGCCGCGCGCCTGGATGCCGTCGCGCCGCACGGTGGCCAGCACGCTGGCGGCCTGCTCGCCGCCCATCACCGATATCCGCGCGTTGGGCCACATGAACAGCAGCCGCGGCGAGAACGCGCGCCCGCACATGCCGTAATTGCCCGCGCCGAAGGACCCGCCGATCACCACGGTGAGCTTGGGCACGGCCGCGGTGGCCACCGCGGTGACCATCTTGGCGCCGTGCCGGGCGATGCCTTCGTTCTCGTACCTGCGGCCCACCATGAAGCCGGTGATGTTCTGCAGGAAGACCAGCGGGATGCGGCGCTGCGCGCACAGCTCGATGAAGTGCGCGCCTTTCTGCGCCGATTCGGAGAACAGGATGCCGTTGTTGGCGACGATGCCGACCGGCATGCCGTGGATGTGCGCGAAGCCGGTCACCAGCGTGGCGCCGAAGCGGGCCTTGAATTCGTCGAAGCGCGAGCCGTCGACGATGCGCGCGACCACTTCGCGCACGTCATAGGGCTTGCGCGTGTCGGCCGGGACGATGCCGTCCAGCTCGCGCGGGTCGTAGCGCGGCTCCTCGGGCTGCGCGGGAACAGGCGTCCATGCCTGTGCCTGCTGTGGCTGTGGCAGTGCCTCTGCTGAGGCCAGGGCCGGCGCCTGCGCCGCCGCGGGGCCGTTCAGCCGCGCCACGCAGTCGCGCGCCAGCGCCAGCGCGTGCAGGTCGCTGGCGGCCAGGTGGTCGGCCACGCCGGACAGCCGCGTGTGCACGTCGCCGCCGCCCAGGTCCTCGGCGCTGACTTCCTCGCCGGTGGCCGCCTTGACCAGCGGCGGGCCGCCCAGGAAGATGGTGCCCTGCCCGCGCACGATGATGGACTCGTCGCTCATGGCCGGCACGTAGGCGCCGCCGGCGGTGCACGAGCCCATCACCACGGCGATCTGGGCGATGCCGCGCGCCGACATCGTGGCCTGGTTGTAGAAGATGCGGCCGAAGTGCTCGCGGTCGGGGAACACTTCATCCTGGCGCGGCAGGTTGGCGCCGCCCGAATCCACCAGGTAGACGCAGGGCAGGCGGTTCTCCGCGGCGATCTCCTGCGCGCGCAGGTGCTTCTTGACCGTCATGGGGTAGTAGGTGCCGCCCTTGACGGTGGCGTCGTTGCACACCACCACGCACAGCCGGCCGGCGATGCGGCCGATGCCGGCGATGATGCCGGCCCCGGGCGCCTCGCCCCCGTACATGCCGTGGGCGGCCAGCGGCGACAGCTCCAGGAAGGGGCTGCCCGGGTCCAGCAGCCTTTCCACGCGCTCGCGCGGCAGCAGCTTGCCGCGCGCAGCATGGCGGGCGCGCGCCTCTGCGCTGCCGCCCTGCGCGGCCCGCGCCAGCTGCCGGCGCAGGTCGTCGACCAGCGCCCGCATGGCGCGCGCGTTGCCGGCGAATTCCTCCGAGCGGGGGTTGATGCGCGATTCGATCAGGGGCATGTCTCCACCGTTCTTCTTCGGGTCTGCGCCCTGGCGTCCCGCGGCGCTGCGGACGGGAGCCGCGGCGCCGCCGGCGCGTCAAAGCATTTCGATCGCCATCGCCACCGCCTCGCCGCCGCCTATGCACAGCGTGGCCACGCCGCGCTTGCCGCCGGTCTTGCGCAGCGCGCCGACCAGCGTGGTCAGCAGGCGCGCGCCGGAGGCGCCGATGGGGTGGCCCAGTGCGGTGGCGCCGCCGTGGACGTTGACCTTGCCGTGCGGCAGGTCGTGCTCGCGCATGGCGGCCATGGTCACCACCGCGAAGGCCTCGTTGATCTCGTACAGGTCCACGTCGCCGGCCTTCCAGCCGGTCTTGGCGTACAGGTTCTTGAGCGCGCCCACCGGGGCGGTGGTGAACCAGGCCGGCTCCTGCGAATGCTGGGCGTGCGCCACCACCCGCGCCAGCGGCTTCAGGCCGAGCTTCTCGGCGGTGGAGGCGCGCATCAGCACCACGGCGGCCGCGCCGTCGGAAATCGACGAGGAATTGGCCGCCGTCACCGTGCCGTCCTTCTTGAAGGCGGGCTTGAGCGTGGGCACTTTCTCCGGCATGGCCTTCTGCGGGCCTTCGTCGGTGTCGACCACCGTGTCGCCCTTGCGGCCGGCCACCGTCACCGGGGCGATTTCCCACTCGAAGCTGCCGTCCTTGGTGGCGGCGCGCGCGCGGCGCAGCGATTCCAGCGAATAGGCGTCCTGCTCCTCGCGCGTGAAGCCGTACTTGGCCGCGCAGTCCTCGGCGAACACGCCCATGGCCTTGCCGCGGTCGTAGGCGTCTTCCAGGCCGTCCATCGCCATGTGGTCGTAGACGGTGGAGTGGCCGTAGCGGTAGCCTTGGCGGCCCTTGAGCAGCAGGTAGGGGGCGTTGCTCATGCTTTCCTGGCCGCCGGCGACGATGATGTCGGCGCTGCCCGCGGTGAGCAGGTCGTGGGCGAACATGGCCGCCTTCAGGCCCGAGCCGCACACCTTGTGCACCGTGGTGCAGGCCACGCCCAGCGGCAGGCCCGCGCCCAGCGCCGCCTGGCGCGCCGGCGCCTGGCCCTGGCCGGCCTGCAGCACGTTGCCCATGATGACCTCCTGGACCTGCTCGGGCGCAATGCCGGCGCGCTCGACCGCGGCCTTGATGGCGACCGCGCCCAGCTGGTGCGCGGCCAGGCCGGACAGGCTGCCCAGCATGCCGCCCATGGGGGTGCGGGCGACGGAGACGATGACGACGGGATCGGACATGGTGTGGCTCCTTGGGTAGGGTGCCGGGCCGCTTGCCCGGAGCGGGCGGCCGGCCAGGGTGTCTGCCGCTATCGTAAGGGAATCCGCGCCGCCGTATCTTGCGCTGCGGCAAGCCCGCGTGCCGGCCCCTGCGCCGCGCCCGGGGAGGGGCCCGCGAGGCGGCGCACCCATCGCCGCTCCGGACCGGCCGGGGGGCAGGCCTGCTACGCGGTCTCCTCGAACAATTCCCGGCCGATCAGCATGCGGCGGATTTCGCTGGTGCCCGCCCCGATTTCGTAAAGTTTCGCGTCGCGCCACAGGCGCCCCGCGGGATAGTCGTTGATGTAGCCGTTGCCGCCCAGTATCTGCACGCCTTCGCCGGCCATGCGGGTGGCCTGCTCGGCGCAGTACAGGATGAGGGCCGCGCAGTCCTTGCGCAGCCGGCGCGCGTGCTGCGCCCCCTGGGCGTCCAGGTTGCGGCCCACGGCGTAGCAGTAGGCGCGGCTGGCCTGCAGGGCGGCGTACAGGTCGGCGAGCTTGGCCTGGATCAGCTGGAATTCGCCGATGGGCTGGCCGAACTGCCGGCGCTCGTGGACGTAGGGCACGACGGTGTCCATGACGGCCTGCATGATGCCGACCGGGCCTGCGGCCAGCACGGCGCGCTCGTAGTCCAGGCCGCTCATCAGCACCTTGACGCCGCCGTCGACTTCGCCCAGGACGTTCTCGGCGGGCACTTCGCAGTCCTGGAAGACCAGTTCGCCGGTGGGGCTGCCGCGCATGCCGAGCTTGTCCAGCTTCTGCGCGACGGAAAAGCCGGCGAATCCCTTCTCCACCAGGAAGGCGGTGATGCCGCGCTGGCGGGCCTGCGGGTCGGTCTTGGCGTAGACGACCAGGACGTCGGCGTCGGGCCCGTTGGTGATCCACATCTTGCTGCCGTTCAGGACGTAGCGCTCGCCTTTGCGGTCGGCGCGCAGCTGCATGCCGACGACGTCGGAGCCTGCGCCCGCCTCGCTCATGGCCAGGGCGCCGATGCGCGCGCCGGTGATGAGGCCGGGCAGGTATCTGCGCTTCTGCTCTTCGCTGCCGTTGCGGTGTATCTGGTTGACGCACAGGTTGGAGTGGGCGCCGTAGGACAGGCCGACGGCGGCGCTGGCGCGCGAGATCTCCTCCATGGCGATCATGTGGGCGAGGTAGCCCATGCCGGTGCCGCCGTACTGCTCGCCGACGGTGATGCCGAGCAGGCCGAGGTCGCCCAGCTTGCGCCAGAGGTCCATGGGGAAGCGGTCGCTGCGGTCGATCTCGGCGGCGCGGGGGGCGATCTCGCTGCGGGCGAAGTCGTGGACGGCGTCGCGCAGCATGTCGATGTCGCTGCCCAGGTCGAAGCTCAGGCCGGGGATGTTCATGGCTGTCTCCCTGTGTCCGTGCGGGGGGTGGCCGGGATCGGGCCGGTGCCGCGCAAGGTCGAGGATATCTTTGCCTCTCGGGGGCGGATGTGAGGGCTTTTCCTAGGATAAATGACGTTTACGTAAACGTAAACTTGGAGCACGGGCAACGAGGATTGGGGGCGCGGGTCCCGGAAGCGGACGCCGGGCCCTGGAATGCGTCAAGGACCGGGTTCGGGCGGAGGCTGCATCAGGTCGGCCATCGGCGTCTCTCCCTCGCCGCGCAGGCCTTGCGCGGCGCCCAGGCGGTTGGGCTCGGGCTGGTTCTGGCCGGCTTTCCACTTGCCTTCCAGGCGCTCGACGGTCATTTCGATGCCGACGATGGCGGCGACCATGGACTGGATGTAGTCGGGCGGGGCGTCCGTGACCGCCCAGGGCGGGGTGCGGCGGTTCTCGTGCTCGGCGGTGAGGGTGGCGACGAAGCTGCGCAGCCATTGCGGGTCGTCGATGGCGCGCAGGCGGCCGTGGGCGTGGACGACGGCGTAGTTCCAGGTGGGCACGACCTTGCCGGTCTGCTGCTTGCCGGGATACCAGGAGGGCGAGATGTAGGCCTGCGGGCCGTGGAAGATGGCCAGCGCCGGCACGCCGTCGCCGAGCTGGCGCCAGAGGGGATTGGCGCGGGCGACGTGGCCGCGCAGGAGACAGGGGCCGTCGCCGTCCTGCTGCCAGAGCAGGGGGATGTGGTTGGCGGCCAGGCCGTCGGGGCCGTGGACCACCAGGGTGGCCAGGGGGTGGTCGCGCATGAGTTGCTGCGGGGCGTCGGGGCCGGGCGGCTGGAAGTGGCGGGGCAGGTACATGGGCGGGTCCGGATGGCGGCAGGCGGGGCGGGAGCGGGCGCCGCTCAGGCTTCGCGCGCGAGCAGTTCGCGGCAGGCGGCTTCCTGGGCGGCGATTTCGGCCAGGGTCTCGTCGATGTCGCGGCGCTGGCGCTCCAGCTGCCCGCGGTGGCGCTCCAGCACGGCCAGGTACTCGCGCAGCTGCGGGCCGCTGGTGCCGGGGCCGTCGTACATGTCGATCAGGGTGCGGATCTCGGCCAGCTGCAGGCCCAGGCGCTTGCCGCGCAGGGTGAGCTTCAGGCGGGTGCGGTCGCGCGCGGCGTAGATGCGGTGGCGGCCCGAGCGGCGCGGGCTGACGATGCCCTGGTCCTCGTAGAAGCGGATGGTGCGCGGCGTGATGCCGAACTCCTGGGCGAGCTCGGAGATGGTCCAGGTCGGCGTGGGCATGGCGCGTTTGGCAGTTGACGTAAACGCAACTTATGATCCCCGGCAAGCCTAGTCAAGCATCGGAGCAGACAATGAATCCCCTGGAGCACCAGTTGGAGTACCCGTGGGGCGACGAGCAGCCCGCGCCCGGCCGGACGCGGGAAGTCGCGCCCGGCGTGCGCTGGATACGCATGCCGTTGCCGTTCGCGCTGGATCACATCAACCTGTGGCTGCTGCGCGACGAGATCGACGGGCGCGCCGGCTGGACCATCGTGGACTGCGGCATCGCGCGCGACGAGGTCAAGGCGCTGTGGGAGCAGATCTTCGAGCAGGAGCTGGAAGGCCTGCCGGTGCTGCGGGTGGTGGTCACGCACATGCATCCCGACCACGTGGGGCTGTCCGGCTGGCTGTGCGACCGCTGGCAGGCGCCGCTGACCATGACGGCCACCGACTACGCCATCGCGCGGCTGTGGTCGCAGGGGCCCGGGGCGGGCGCGGGGGCGGGCGGCGACGCCGCGGTGGCGCACTTCGCCCGGCACGGCCTGACCGACCCGGCCGCGCAGGAGCAGATCCGCGCGCGCGCCACTTACTACCCCGGCCTGGTGCCGGCGGTGCCGCCGCGCTTCGTGCGCATGATGCACGGCGACGTGCTGCGCATCGGCGGGCGCGACTGGCGGGTGATCGTGGGCTACGGCCACGCGCCCGAGCATGCCTCGCTGTACTGCGCCGAGGCCGGCGTGCTGATCTCCGGCGACATGGTGCTGCCGCGCATTTCCACCAACATCAGCGTGTTCGACTACGAGCCCGAGGGCAATCCCCTGCCGCTGTACCTGTCGTCGCTGGAGCGCTACGCCGGCCTGCCGGGCGACGTGCTGGTGCTGCCCTCGCACGGCCGGCCCTTCCGCGGCCTGCACGAGCGCATCGCCCAGCAGCAGGCGCACCACGCCGAGCGCCTGGACGAGGTGCTGCAGGCCTGTGGCGAGCCGCGCAGCACGTCGGACATCGTGCCGCTGATGTTCAAGCGCAAGCTGGACCTGCACCAGCTGACCTTCGCCATGGGCGAGGCGCTGGCGCACCTGCACGCGCTGTATTTCGAGGGCAGGCTCAAGCGCCGCATGGACGGCGACGGGGTGATCCGCTTCGTCGTCGCCTGACTGCATTCCGCCGCGGAATCGCGATGACAACTCTTCATCCGCGGCCCCCTCGACTTGTGCCATAGTCTTCGGCAGGAAGACGCCACAGAAAACGCCCCCACGCTGCGCCGTCGGCTTGCTGCCCCCCCGGGGGGCTGTTTGCCTTGGGGCGGCCCGGCGGCAAAAAACGCCACGAAGGCACAAGGAGACTCCCCATGCCCACCCTCATCGCGTCGTCGCGGCTGCGCGCCGCCTGCGCCAATCTTGCCGGCGCGTTCGCCCTGCTGGCCGCCGCCGGCCCCGCGCTCGGCCAGGCCTGGCCCGAGCGGCCGGTGCGCGTCGTCGTGCCCTATGCGCCGGGCGGCATCGCCGACATCGCCGCGCGCGCCACCGCCCAGAAGCTGGCGCAGAACACCGGCCAGTCCTTCATCGTCGAGAACAAGCCGGGCGCCGACACGCGCATCGGCACGGAGTTCGTCTCGCGCGCCGAGCCGGACGGCTACACGCTGCTGCTGGCCGGCGGCGGCTTCGCGGTCAACAACGCGCTGTTCCCGGGCAAGCTGCCCTACGACACGGCGCGCGACTTCCAGCCGGTGGGGCTGGTGGTGTCCAACCCGCTGCTGCTGGTGGTGGGCTCGGTGCAGCCCTACAAGTCGGTGCAGGAACTGCTGCAGGCCGCGCGCGGCAAGGACAAGCCGGTCACGCTGGCCTCGGGCGGCAAGGGCACGCTCAGCCACATGTCCATGGAGCTGCTCGCCTCCATGGAGGACGTGCCCATCACCCACGTGCCCTACCGCGGCGGCTCGGCGCACACGGCCGACGTGGTCAGCGGCGTGGTCACCGGCATCTTCGAGAACCCCAGCTCGGCCCTGCCCATGGTGAAGGCCGGCAAGTACCGCCCGCTGGCCGTCACCGGCGCGCAGCGCAATCCCGCCCTGCCCGACGTGCCCACCATGCAGGAAAGCGGCGTGGACGGCTTCGACGTCGTCAACTGGTTCGGCCTGTTCATGCCGGCCGGCGTGCCTGCGCCGGTGGCCGGCCAGGTCGCCGCGCAGCTGGCCAAGGCCTTGTCCGCCCAGGACCTGAAGGACCGCTTCGCCGGCGAGGGCGTGTCGGTGGGCGGCCCCAGCCAGGCCGAGTTCGGCAAGTTCGTCGCCGACGAAACCGTAAAATGGGGCGAGATCGTGCGCAGCCGCGGCATCAGCGGAAACTGATCCCCGCGTCCCGACGACCCCCGCCCGTGCCGGCGCCGCGCCAGGGCGGCGCGAAGAAGAATCCGGAGCCGTTTTCCATGCAAGCCGCCATCGACCCGCAGTTGCAGCAGGTGCTGCGGGACGTCGCCGCCGTCGAGGCCGACAGCCGCAACTGGAAGCTGCCCGAGCCCGAGCGGCGCCGGCTGGTCAGCGAGCTGTCGGCGCAGCGCATGCCGGCGCGGCGCATCGCCGGCATGCGGCGCACCGACGCCTGCGTGGGCGGGCCGGGCCGCGAAATCCCCCTGCGCCTGTACCGCAGCGCCCGCGCGCCCGAACGGCCGCGGCTGATGCCCTACTTCCACGGCGGCGGCTGGGTGGTGGGCAGCATCGCCACCCACGACACGCTGTGCGCCGAGCTGGCCGAGCGCACCGGCTACCTGGTGGCCAGCGTGCATTACCGCCGCGCGCCGGAAAACCCCCACCCCGCGCCGCACCAGGATTGCTGGGACGCGATGGGCTGGCTGCTGCGCCACGCCGCGCAGCTGGGCGCCGACGGCGCGCGGCCCATGGCGCTGGGCGGCGACAGCGCGGGCGCCCACCTGGCGCTGGGCTGCGCGCTGCGCGCCGAACGCGAGGCGCCGGGCCGGGTGGACCGCATGCTGCTGTTCTACCCCGCGCTGGACCCGGACCTGGCCAGCCCCAGCGTCGGCGCCCACGGCGACGGCCCGGGCCTGACGCGAGCCGCCATGCAGTATTACTGGCAGGCGCTGCTGGGCGGCGCCGCGCCGGCGCAGGCCGATCCGCTGGCGCTGCCGCTGCAGTGGCCGGCCGCCCAGCGCCTGCCCGCGGCCGTGCTGGTCACGGCCGAGACCGACCTGCTGCGCGACGAGGGCGAGGCCTACGCGCGGCGCCTGGCCGCGGCCGGCGCGCGCGTGGCCCACTGGCGCGCGGCGGGCATGATCCACGGCTTCGCGCGCATGCTGGCGGCCAGCACGGCGGCGCGCCGCCACGTGCACCGCGCCTGCCGGGAACTGGTGGGACTGGTGCCGGACGGCGGCCGCTAGCCCTTGTCCGCGTAGGCCACCGGCGGCCGCGCCGCGGCCAGCCATTCCTGGGCCAGCTCGTCGGCGCGCGCCTTGAGCCAGTCGCCCACCGTGCGCACCGCCGCGCTGGGCGAGGCGGTGTCGCGCAGCACCAGGTAATAGCCGCTCGACCCCATCATCACCTCGTTGAAAGGCGCCGCCAGCTCGCCCGAGGCCAGGTACTTGCGCACCAGCAGGCGCGGCATGATGGCCACGCCCAGCTGCGCCTGCACGGCTTCCAGCATGACCGCGTAGTGGTCGTATTCCTGCCCGCGCCCGGCGTCGGACTGCAGCGCCACGCCCGGCGCCAGGGTGGCGTTCCATTCCGCCCACGCGGTCGGGTAGAGCACGTGGCGCAGCAGCGGCAGGCGCTGCAGGTCGGCGTAGTCGCGCAGGCCGCGCTTGCGGCACAGCTCCGGGCTGGCCACCACGCACATTTCGCGGCCGAACAGGTATTGCGCGCGCACGCCCTGCCAGATGCCGCTGCCGAAACGGATCTCGGCGTCCAGGTCGGTGCGCGAGGCGCGCGAGCTGACCAGGCGAGGGCTCAGGCGCAGGTCGATATGGGGATGCTCGGCGGCGAAGCGCGGCAGCAGCGGCACCAGCCAGTACTGCAGCACCGCCGGCGGCGCCAGGAAGGCGACCGATTCGGGCGAGGGCGGCGCGCGGCGGCCGATGCGCTCGACCGCGCGGGTGATCTGGTCCAGCGCCGGCTCGACCTCGTCGAGCAAGGCCTGGCCCGGCTCGGTCAGCGCCACGCCGCCGGCGCGCGTGAACAGGGACACGCCCAGCCTGTCCTCCAGCAGGCCGACGTGCTTGCTGACCGCGCTCTGCGTCAGGTGCATGGCCTCGGCCGCGCGCGTGAAGCTGCCCAGCCGGGCGACGGCGATGAAGACCTGCAGGGTGAGCAGCGAGAAGGGAGGACGCAAGGGTTTCATGGCGCGGCCCGGGCGATGCGGCCGGCCCGGCGGACCCGGCGGACCCGGCCCATGGGCCGGGCGGCCGGCGCGCCGCGTCCGAGCCGTGCGCGGCGTGCGTGTTATTCCGTTATCGTTGGTCCCTCTTGTACCACGAGGACGGACCATGGATTCGACCGGCGGACCCGGCAGCGCACCCCCTCTTTCGCCAGCCGGCGCGCCCCGGTCCTCGCCCGACGCGGCATTGCAGGCCCTGCTGCAGGACCGCCGCAGCTGCCGCGCCTTCCGGCCCGATCCGGTGCCGCGCGAGACGATAGCGCGCATCCTGGAGCTGGCGCGGCGCACGGCGTCCTGGAGCAACTGCCAGCCCTGGCACGCGCACGTCGCCTGCGGCGAGGGCACCGAGCGGCTGCGCGCGGCGCTGGTCGCGCACTTCGAGGCGGGCGGCGCGTCCGAGCCGGATTTTCCCTTCCCGCGCGAATACCGCGACGTCTACCTGCAGCGCCGGCGCGAATGCGGTTTCCAGCTGTACGACGCGGTGGGCGTGGCGCGCGGCGACCGCCCCGCCTACCACCGCCAGCACCGCGAGAACTTCCGGCTGTTCGGCGCGCCGCACGTGGCCGTCATTTCCAGCGACGAGGCGCTGGGCACCTACGGCGCGGTGGACTGCGGCGGCTACGTGTCCAATTTCATGCTGGCCGCGCAGGCGCTGGGCGTGGCCAGCATCGCCCAGGCGGCGCTGGCCATGTACGCGCCGCTGCTGCGCGAGCTGCTGGGCATCGGCGCGGATAGGCGCATCGTCTGTGCGATATCCTTCGGCTATGCCGATCCGTCGCATCCCGCCAACGGCTACCGCACGCGCCGCGCACCGCTGGAAGAAACCACGACCTGGGTCGATGCCTGAACCCACACCCCCCCGCCACCGAGCAAGGACGCCAGCGTGACGCATCACCTAGACACCCGCCTGCTGCACATCGGCAGCGCCCCCTACGACCCGGCCAGCGGCACCGCGCCGGTCAGCCTGCCCGCCATCCGCACCAGCACCGTGCGCTTCGCCTCGATCGAGGCGCTGGAGCGCGCGCAGAAGCTCAAGGGCGACGGCGAGCGCGCCATCACCTACGGCCGCTCGGGCATGGACACCCACCGCGCGCTGGAAGACGTCTTCACCCAACTGGAGAACGGCGCGCGCGCCTTCCTGGCGCCGTCGGGGCTGGCGGCCATCACCACCGTCTTCCTGGGGCTGCTGCGCGCCGGCGACCACGCCCTGGTGGCCGACTGCGTCTACGGCCCGCTGCGCCACCTGGACCAGACGCTGCTGCGCGGGCTGGGCATCGAGCTGACGTATTTCGCACCCGGGCGCGACGACCTGGACGCGCTGGTGCGGCCCAACACCCGCATGGTCTACCTGGAATCGCCCGGCTCGCTGCTGCTGCAGATGCTGGACCTGCCGGCGCTGGCGCAGGCGGCGCGCCGGCGCGGCCTGACGGTGGTGGCCGACAACACCTGGGGCTCGGGCTACATCTACCGGCCGCTGGACCTGGGCGCGCACGTCAGCGTGGTGGCGGGCACCAAGTACGTGAGCGGGCATTCCGACCTGATGCTGGGCGCGGTGGTGGTGGGCGACGACCCGGCCCTGGCCGCGCGCCTGGACACCGTGCAGTACGCCATCGGCAACTCGATCAGCGCCGACGACGCCTGGCTGGCGCTGCGCGGCGTGCGCACGATGCCGGTGCGCATGGCGCACCAGGCGCGCAGCGCGCTGCAGGTGTGCCACTTCCTGGAGCGGCATCCGCTGGTGGCGCGCGTCTACCACCCGGCGCTGCCGTCGGACCCCGGCCATGCGCTGTGGCAGCGCGACTGCACGGGCTCCAACGGCATGCTGTCGGTGCAGCTCAAGCTGCCCGCGGCCGCCGGCCGGGTGTGCGCCGATGCGCTGCAGCTGTTCGAGATCGGCTTTTCCTGGGGCGGCTACGAAAGCCTGGTGCAGTGGGTGACGCCGGGCGCGCTGGCCGGCCACGCCTACTGGCAGCCGGCCGACCAGGCCGTGCTGCGGCTGCACGTGGGGCTGGAGTCGGTCGACGACCTGATCGCCGACCTGTCGCAGGCGCTGGAGCGCGCCGCGCAGGAAGCGGCCGCCTGAAGAAGCGTCCCGGCCCGGGGCGGCCGGGACCCGGCCCGATGCGGCCGCCGGGCCGCGCCGCCGCCTGGGCCGCGAGCCTTACTTGCCGCTGCGCACCTGCTTGACCAGGCGGTCGGCCTCGTCGATGGTCTGCTGGTAGCCGTGCGTCATGCTCGGCGAGGTCACGTAGCGGCCGGCGACGGCCAGCGTGGGCGTGCCTTCGATGCGGTAGGCCTGCATCAGCTGGTCGGCGCGCGTCACGCGCGACTGCACGCCGAAGGAATCGAAGGCCGAGGCGAAAGTATTGCGGTCCACGCCCTGCGCGGCCACCCAGTCGACGATGTCGTCCTTGCTGACCAGGCGCTTGCGCTCCTGGTGGATGGCCTGGAAGACCTTCTCGTGCAGGTCCATGCGGCCGAGCGCGGCCAGCGCGTAATACAGCTGCTGCTGCGGCTTCATGCCGGCGTTGAAGCCCACCGGCACCTGCACCAGCACCACATCGTCGGGCAGGCCCTTGGCCCAGGACTGCACGAGCGGCTCCATGGCGTTGCAGTGCGGGCAGCCGTAGGAGAAGAACTCCAGCACCTCGATCTTGCCCGGGGTGTCGCCGGGCTGGGCGGGGTCGAGCGTGACGTGGCCCTGGGCGTTCTGGGCTTGCGCGGGCGCGAAGGCGAACGCCAGGGCGAGGGATGCGGCGGCCAGCAGCCGGGAGAGCAGGGGATGCAGCATGGAAGGATTCCTGGTGAAAGGCGGTCAGACCGGGCGGGCGCGGCCGAGTTCCACCCGGCCGGAGCGCCGCGCCCTACTGCCGGACCACGGTTGAGACGATGTTTTCCTGGCCCAGCCGGGCGCGGCTGCGGTTCATGTCGTCCAGCCGGGCGAAGGGGCCGACCCGCACCCGGTTGATCTGCTGGCCGTTGACCTCGGCGCGCTGAATCTCCACCGGCATGCCCAGCAGCAGGATGCGCGCGCGCAGGGCCTCGGCGTCCTGCTGGCCGCGGTAGGCGCCTACCTGCAGGTAATAGGTGGCGCCGGGCGCGCCGGGCTGGGCGGGCGCCGCCGCGGGCGCGGCCGGCGCCGGGGCGGCCGGGCGGTCGCGCGGCGACGGCGGCGCGGCGGGCCCGTCCATGGGCGGCAGCGTGGCGATCAGGTCGCCCAGCGCGTCGCCGGGAGGCTGGGCCGGCGGCTGGGCGGGGGTGATGCCGGGCAGCGGCGCGGGCGCGCTGGCCGTCGGGCCGCTGGACGGCGTGCCGGCCGGGCCGTCGCGCCCGTACAGCGCGCTGTTGGGATCGGGGGCGTTGCGCGGGTCGGGCATGGGCTGGCGGGCCGGCTCGCGCGTGGCGCGGTCCACGAAGGGCATGGGCGCCCGCGTCACGTAGAAGGCCACCGCCGCCGCCACGATCAGCCCGATCAGCAGGCCGGCCAGGACGCCGTACAGCGTGCTGCCGCCGCCCTGGCGCTGGCTGGAGGAACGTTTGCTCTTGGCCATGGGGCGATGTTACATCCGTTCCGGCGCCGACACGCCCAGCAGCGCCAGGCCGTTGGCCAGCACCTGGCGCGTGGCCGCGGCCAGGCGCAGGCGGGCGGCGCGCAGGGCCGCGTCGTCGACCAGCAGGCGCTCGGCGTTGTACCAGGCGTGGAAGTCGGACGCGCAGTCGCGCAGCCAGAAGGCCACCTGGTGCGGCGCCAGCTCGCGCGCGGCCAGGCCGACCATGGCCGGCAGCTCGGCCAGGCGCTGCATCAGCGCCAGCTCGGTGGGCGCGTCCAGCAGGGCCGGGTCGGCCTGCGCCACGGCCTGCGCGTCCACGCCGGGCTGGGCCAGCACCGAGCAGATGCGCGCGTGCGCGTACTGGACGTAGTAGACGGGGTTTTCCTCGCTCTGCGACAGGGCCAGGTCGACGTCGAAGACGAACTCGGTGTCGGCGCGGCGCTGGATCAGGAAGAAGCGCACGGCGTCGCGCCCCACCCAGTCGACCAGGTCGCGCAGGGTGACGTAGCTGCCGGCGCGCTTGGAGATCTTGACCTCCTCGCCGCCGCGCATCACCTTGACCATCTTGTGCAGCACGTAGGCGGGGTAGTCGGCCGGGATGCCCAGGCCCAGCGCCTGCAGGCCGGCGCGCACGCGCGCCACCGTGCCGTGGTGGTCGCTGCCCTGGATGTTGACCGCGCGCCGGTAGCCGCGCTCCCATTTGGTCACGTGGTAGGCGACGTCGGGCACGAAATAGGTGTAGCCGCCGTCGGACTTGCGCATCACGCGGTCCTTGTCGTCGCCGGTGCCCAGCTCGGTGGTGCGCAGCCACAGCGCGCCCTCGCTCTCGTAGGTGTGGCCGCCGGCGATCAGGCGCTGCACGGTGTCCTCGACCCGGCCGGAGGTGTAGAGCGAGCTTTCCAGGTAGTAGTTGTCGAAGGCCAGGCCGAAGGCCTGCAGGTCCAGGTCCTGCTCGCGGCGCAGGCAGGCCACCGCGAAGCGGCGGATGTCCTCCAGGTCGTCCACGTCGCCGCTGGCGGTCACGGGCTCGCCGTCGGCGGCCTGCACGGTCTTGCCGGCGGCGTAGTCGCGGGCGATGTCGGCGATGTAGTCGCCCTTGTAGCCGTCGGCCGGCCAGTCCGGCGCATCGGGCGCGATGCCGCGCGCGCGCGCCTGCACGCTGACGGCCAGGTTGTGGATCTGGTTGCCGGCGTCGTTGTAGTAGAACTCGCGCGTGACCTCGTGGCCGGCCGCCTCGTACAGGCGGCAGATGGCGTCGCCCAGCGCCGCCTGGCGGGCGTGGCCGACGTGCAGCGGGCCGGTCGGGTTGGCCGAGACGAACTCGACCATGACCTTCTCGCCGTTGCGCGGCGCGTGCCCGTAGGCCTCGCCGCGCGCGGCGATCTCGGCCAGCACGGCCTGGCGCGCCGCCTTGGCCACGCGGAAGTTGAGGAAGCCGGGGCCGGCGACCTCGGCCGCGTCGATCAGGGCGCGCGCCTCGGGGTCGGCCATCAGCGCGTCGGCGATGGCCTGGGCCAGCTCGCGCGGGTTGCGCTTGGCCGGCTTGGCCAGCTGCATGGCCACGTTGCTGGCGGCGTCGCCGTGGGCGGCCACTTTGGGCCGCTCCAGCAGCACCTGCGCCTGGGCGCCGGGCAGCAGGGCCTGGACGGCCGCCTGGATGCGGGAGACGAGTTTTTGCTGTTGCTCGGGGAGCATGGGGGAATTCGGACGGAAAGCCGTGCGGCGCGTGGCGCGCACGCGGCCGGCGTGGAAGGGGATGGCGGTACGTAAGGTCCCAGATGATAGCTGATTCGCTCCGGCGGGCCTGCGCCGGCCCGGTCCCGAAGCAGCCGGTCCGAGTCGGCCGGCCCGGCGCGAAGCGCCGCGGCCGCGCGTCAAGGCGCGCCCGCGTAGCCCAGCTCGCGCTCCAGCCAGCGCCGGTAGGCCTGCATGTCGACGCGGCCCACCACCGTGCCCTGGGCGTTCATCCAGCCGGGCAGGCGGTCGATGAAGGCCTCGGCCTCGCGGCGCGCCTGCGCGCCGTAGCGCGGGTGGCTGTCCTGGCGCGCGACCAGGCGGTCGCCGGCGGCGTCGTCCACCCGGCGGTCGCTGTCGCTGGGCAGGCCGCCGGGCAGGTCGTCGCGGCGCAGGCCGGCCGGGCGCGGGTCGTGCAGCAGCGGGCGGTCCACCCGGCGCTGCGGCGGCGGCAGGTCCTCGACGGGTACGCCGGCCGCGCGCGCCTGCCAGTGCATCCAGTTCAGCGCCACGTCGGACAGGTCGCCCTGCTCGTCGGCGGGCGCGCCGGCCTCGGGCAGGTAGCCGCCGCCGATGTCGGCGTGCGCGCCGACGAAGGGCGCCTCGACGGCGTTGCCGCCCGGCGAGCCGTCCAGCGAGCTGAGCGGGAACAGCCAGCGCCGCTCGTGCAGCGCCACCGCGTGCGCCACCCACTGCCAGGCGTCGGCCACCGTCAGGTCGTAGGCCGCGTCGCCGCTGCCCAGCACGCCGAACTGCGCCACCGTGTCGAACAGCCCCATGAAGCGCAGGTCCACGCAGGCGGTGACCACGCCCAGGCCGGGGTCGCGCAGCCAGAAGCGGCCGCGCCGCAGCCGCTCGGCGATCAGGTTGCCGAAGTGGCGGGCCAGCGCCGCGCCGCGCGAATAGCCCAGCAGGTCGATGGCCACCGGCCCGGCCGCCAGCCGCGCCGCGGACAGGTCGGCCAGCAGCCTTTCCCACTGCACGGCCAGGATGCGCGCGGCGGATTCGGCGGCGATGGCGTCCCAGTCCACCCGGCCGGGCCGGCCCGGCCCCGGCTGGTAGCGCACCGGGCCGTCGGCGTAGGCCTGCGACAGCAGCCAGACGTTGGTCAGCGAGGAGGGGTCGTTGCGCGTGCCGTCGAAGGCGTACAGCAGCAGCCCCAGCGGATCGGCCAGCCGGCGCGGCTGCTGGGCGGCGTAGCCGTAGGCCTGGCTGCCGGGCAGCGGGCCCAGCGGGTCGGCCTCCAGGTAGTGGCCGGCCGCGGGGTCGTAGGTGCGCAGGCCGTTGTGGTGCCAGCCGGTGGCGGGGTCGTGGACCTGGCCGGGCAGGCGCAGGTCCAGCCGCAGGTCGCCGGCGACGCGGCGCGCCCGGCCGAGCGCGTCCAGGTCGGCGCGCCAGCGCACGCGCCCGGCCTCGTCGGTGACCGCGCGCGGCGCGCCGACGGCGTCGGCGTGGATGGCGTAGACGCGGGCAACGGGGGCGCCGGCGGCCAGGCGGGTGGGGGGGTGGGTCGCAGATGCCTGCGCAGGGCAGGCCGGGCCGGGCGCTTGCCCTGCGGCGTGCGGGCAGGCGGCGCGCGCCGCGCCGGACGGGCCCGGGACGCCGACGGGCTGCGGCCGTGCATAGTCGATCATCGCCACCGGCGTCCAGCCCGCGTGGACGTAGCGGCGCACGATGCCGGTCCGGCCCGCCGCGGTGCGCGCCTCGGCGGCCAGGCGGCCGTCCACGTACAGGTAGTGCGTGTCGCCGCCTGCGTCGCGGCGGAAGATGCGCTGGCCGTGGGCGTTGTGGCGCTGGCTTTGCAGCAGGCGCGGGCCTGCGCGCACGGCCTGCAGGCGGCGCAGGGCGTCGTAGTGCAGGCTGCGGCCGGCCAGCGACGCAGGCAGCCCGGACGCGTCGCGCCGCGGCGCGGCGGCGTGCAGCGCCGAGCCGTCGCCGCGCCAGGCGTAGAAGCGGCGGGCCGTCGCGGCGTCTGCGCCGGCCCGATCCGTTCCGCGCGATCTGCTCGGATCATCGCTGCCATCCGCGCTGCGGTCGCTTTCCCCGTGCGTGCTTGCGGTCCCGCCTTCGCCTTTGCTTGCGTCCACGGCCTGCGTGCCCTTGGGCCCGCCCGGGCGGCGATGCACTGCCATGGCCAGCCGGGACTGCGCATCGTAGGCGTATGCGGTGGTTCCGCCGAAGCGGCCTTCACCGTTTTTCTTTCCCAGCATGCTTTCCGGTGTGATGTGCACGTTTTCCTGCGCGATGCGGCCCTGCGGGTCGTAGGCCAGGGCCTGGGCGAACACGAGCCCGCCTTCGGGCCGGCCCACGGCCAGGCCGGCGAGCCGGCCCGCGCGCAGCCAGCCCAGGGTGCGCAGGCCGTTGCCGTGTTCGTAGCCGGGCCCGCCGCCGCGCGGGCGGCGCAGCAGCACGCGGGTGCGGCCGGCGGCATCGGTCCAGGCGATGCGCGCCAATAGCGGCCCGTCCCATGCGTAGTCCAGCGTGCCGCCCTCGGGCAGGCGGTGGCGCAGGATGCGGCCCTGCGCGTCGCGCCGGTAGCTTTCCTCGTAGGCCAGGGCCGCGCTGCCGTCGCCGGTGGCCGGCCGCATCACGCGCAGGCCCTGCAGCAGGCCTTGCGCGTCGTAGCGCCGGTATTCGCTTTCGTGCGGATGGGCGGCGGCGGCCAGGCGCCCGGCGGCGTCCCAGGCGAAGCCCAGCGTCAGCGCGGGCGCCTGGGCACGGCGGGTTTCCGCGCGCACTTGCGTGGGCCGGCCCCGCGCGTCGTGGCGGTAGCGCCAGCGGTCGCCGCCTTCATGCAGGCGCAGCCGCGTGCGGCCGGCCGCGTCCAGGACGCGGCGTTCCCCACCTGCCCTGGCAGACCATGCGACCAGCGTGCTGCCGCTTGCCGGCCCTGTCCGTGCAACTGCCCCGTAGCGCAGGCGCAGGCCCGGCCAGCCGCCGTCCTCGCGCGCCAGCGCGGCGATGCCGCCCTGCGCGTCGCGCTCGATGGCCAGGCCGTTGATGCGCGCAAGCCGGCCCTGGTCGTCGTAGTCGGCGCGGCTGCCCGGCTCGGCGCAGCCCGGGCAGCCCGGGCCTTCGACGCTGCGCAGCAGGTAGCGGCCGGCCACCTGCGCGGTATGCAGCAGCGTCGTGCCCGCGGCCGTCTCCACGCGCGTCACGCCGTCGCGGCCGGGCTGCGGCGGCTGGTAATGCAGCCGCATGCGGCCGGCCGCGGCGGCTGGGCTGCCGGCCACCGCCACACGGCCCTGCGCGTCGTAGGCCCAACCGCCCAGGGGCAGCGTGCGGCCGTCGGCGTCCTGCAGGGCGACGCCGGTCAGCGCGTGCGCCGGCGCGCCGCCCTGCAGCGCGGCGTCGTGGAAGTAGCGGCGCAGCATGCCGTCCGGGCGCCGCGCCGCCGTCAGCCGCCAGCCATCGCCGGCCGGTTCGTGGCTGTAGCCGTATCGCCCCAGCGGCGTGTCGATGCGCGCCAGCCGCGCGCCTTGCGCGTCGGTCTCGTAGTGCATGCGCAGCGTCATGCCCGAGCCGTCGGCCACCGACAGGATTTCGCCCTGCGTGGGCCCGGGCCGCGCATCGCGCTCGATGCGCACGGCGATGCCCGAGGGATGGACGATGCCGATCAGCCGGCCCGCGGCGTCGAAGTCCAGCCGCCGGCCGTCCGGCCACAGCCAGTGCCAGCCGGGGCCGTCGCGCTGCAGGCGCCCGGCCGCCGGCTGCTGCGCGGCGCAGGAGCCGGCGCCGTCCTCGGGGCCGAAGGCGAAACGGCTGCCGTCGGCCTGCACGACCTGCGCCGCGCCGCCGCGCCAGTACAGCCGGGTCTCGTAGGACAGCGCCCAGCCGCCGCCCAGCGGCCCGCTGCGCGGGTCCAGCGCGTTGTAGTGGCGCACGATCTCCAGGCCGGGCGCCTGCGGCAGCGCCGGCATGTCGGTGTCGCGGCGCGTCTTGTTGCCGGTGACGATGTGGACGGGGTTGCCCGCGCCCAGGTTGAGCGCGGGCTCGTCCGGCGCCATGGACGCGGCGCCCGGCGCGGGGCAGGGCTGGCCGATCTGCGCCGGCGGGCAGGTGCCGGCGGCGCGGGCCGCCGGCCACGCCGCGCAGGCGGCGGTTGCGGCGAGCAGGATGGCCAGGATGCGCCCTTGCGGCAGGTGGCGCGACGGCAGGCGGAGGGCGGTCATGGAGCGGGCAGCGGATGGCGGCGACCGGTCCATCATGCCGGTTGGCACCCCCTGCGCGCATGGGTTAGTGTATGAATCCGTCCAGCGAGGAAACTACGATATGCTGCTGACCTTCCGCTCCAAAGCCGCCGCCGACGTCCTGATGCTGTCCGAGCATGCGCTCGTGCTGCTGCGCGCGGCCGGCAAGTCCGTCGATCCCGTGCCCGAGCGCGGCGTATTCACGCCCGAGCAACTGCCCGCGGCCATCTCCGGCATCGAGCGCGCCATCGCGCTGGCGCCCGCGCCCGACGAGCAAGAGGACGAGGACCAGCCCAAGCCGCACCCGGTGTCCGAGCCGGTCAGCCTGCAGCGCCGCGCCTATCCCCTGCTGGACATGCTGCGCCGCGCACAGGAAAAGGGCGTGGACGTGGTCTGGGAGGCCGGCTCGGCCTGGTGACCGCCCGGCGGCGGCGCCCTGGTCCGTCGCAGCGCCAGCCTGCGCCCGGCCCGGCCTGCTCAATCGCAGGCCCCAAGTTCCGCTAGAACGGATACGGCCCCTCGTAGTCGCCTATCGCCACGTGATGGGTGACCAGTTCCCCATCCTCCCAGGCATGCAGGTGCAGGCCCGGCGGCTCCATCGTGAAAGTGGCCGGCGCGTCCGGCAGCAGGTCCAGCGTGACCTGGTGGGCGGGCGACGGACAGGTGGATGCGACGGTGCCGCCGAAGCTGCGGAACATCGTCCGGTGCACGTGCCCGCACATCACGCGCACCACGTTGTCGTAGCTGCGCAGGATGGATTCCAGCCGCGGCGCGCCTTCCAGCAGGCCGATCTCGTCCATGTGGGCGATGCCCGTGCGGAACGGCGGGTGGTGCATGGCGACCGCCGTGGGCCGGTCCGGCTGCTCGGCCAGGCGCCGCTCCAGCCAGTCCAGCCGCGCCGGGCACAGCGCGCCGTGGCCGTGGCCCGGCACCACCGTGTCCAGCGCCAGGACGCGCAGCGCATAGTCGTCGACGGCGTACTGGATGTAGCCGCCCTCGCCCGCCAGGTAGGCGTGGTCGGGGAAGGCGGCGATCAGTCGCGCGCGGTCGTCGTGGTTGCCCGGCATCAGGTAGCAGGGCAGGTCCAGCGCCCGCAGCATGCCGCGCAGGTGGCGGTATTCGGCGGCCCGGCCCAGGTCGACCAGGTCGCCGGTCAGGAAGACGCAGTCGGGCCGGGGCCGCATCCGGGCGAGCCGGGCCAGCGCCGGCGGCAGGAAGGTGTCGGTGGCGACCACGCCGTAGGCCTTTTCGCCCGGCGGCAGGACGTGCAGGTCGCTGATCTGGGCGATGAGCATGGCGTCCTCCCTTCGTCCCTCGCCTATCCGGCGCGCGCTTGCCCCGCCGCCCGGTTCCCGGCCGGGGCGAGCCCGTACTGTTCGCCCCGGCCGCAGCCATCCAGGCGGCCGCCATTGCGTGCGTCCTGGCAGGCCTGGTGGGACTCAGGCCGCTTCCGCCTGCGCCGCGCGCGCGGCCGCTTCGCCGGCCAGGTGGCGGTTGACGGCGCTGAGCACCGCGCGGAACGACGCCGTGACGATGTCGCGGTCTATGCCCACGCCGAAGCCCGTGGGCGAATTGCCCACGCGCATCTCGACGTAGCAGGCCGCGCGCGTGTCGGTGCCGGTGCCGATGGAATGCTCGTGGTAGTCCATCACGCGCACCGGCACGTCCAGCGCCGCCACGAAGGCCGAGATCGCGCCGTCGCCCTTGCCGCGCACGATGCGGCGCTCGCCGTTGTATTCCAGTTCGGCCTCGATGCTGAAGTGCTCGCCCTCGCCCGCGCCCGGGTCGCCGTCGATGCGGTGGCGCACCAGCTTCCAGGGCGTGTGCTGCTCCAGGTATTCGCTGCTGAAGATGCCGTAGACGGCGCTGGCGGTGACTTCGCGGCCGGTCTCGTCGGTCACGCGCTGGATGGCGCGGCTGAATTCGATCTGCAGGCGGCGCGGCAGCGCCAGGCCGTGCTCCTGCTCGAGCAGGTAGGACACGCCGCCCTTGCCGGACTGGCTGTTGACGCGGATCACCGCGTCGTAGCTGCGGCCCAGGTCGGCCGGGTCGATCGGCAGGTAGGGCACTTCCCAGAGCGCGTCGGGCTTCTGCTGGGCGAAGCCCTTCTTGATGGCGTCCTGGTGCGAGCCGGAGAAGGCGGTGAAGACCAGGTCGCCGGCATAGGGATGGCGCGGGTGCACGGGCAGCTGGTTGCAGTACTCGGCGCAGCGGCGCACTTCGTCGATGTCGGAGAAGTCCAGGCCGGGGTGCACGCCCTGGGTGTAGAGGTTCAGCGCCAGCGTGACCAGGTCGACGTTGCCGGTGCGCTCGCCGCTGCCGAACAGGCAGCCCTCGATGCGGTCGGCGCCGGCCATCACGGCGAACTCGGCGGCGGCCACGGCCGTGCCGCGGTCGTTGTGGGGGTGCACGCTCAGCACGATGCTGTCGCGCCGGGCCAGGTTGCGGTGCATCCACTCGATCTGGTCGGCGTACAGGTTGGGCGGGGTGGCCTCGATGGTGGCCGGCAGGTTGAGCACCATCTTGTTCTGCGGCGTGGCGTCCCATTCCGCGGCCACGGCGTCGGAGACCGCCAGCGCGAACTCGGGCTCGGTGGTGCTGAAGACCTCGGGCGAGTATTCGTAGCGCCACTGGGTGCCGGGGTGCTGCGCCATGTACTTCCTGACCAGCCGCGTGCCGGTGACGGCGATGTTCTTGATCTCGTCCTGCGACATGTTGAAGACGATCTTGCGGAAGGCCGGCGCGCAGGCGTTGTACAGGTGGACCATGGCCGTGCGCGCGCCCGCGGCGGCCTGCACCGTGCGCTCGATCAGGTCTTCGCGCGACTGGGTCAGGACGATGATGGTGACGTCCTCGGGAATGCGCTTTTCGTCGACCAGCTTGCGCACGAAATCGAAGTCGGTCTGCGAGGCGGCCGGGAAGCCGACCTCGATTTCCTTGAAGCCGATCCTGACCAGCTGCTCGAAGAAGCGCAGCTTGCGCTCGACGCTCATGGGCTCGATCAGCGACTGGTTGCCGTCGCGCAGGTCGGTGCTCATCCAGATGGGCGGCGCGGTGATGCGGCGGCTGGGCCAGGTGCGCTCGGCGTAGTCCTGGGCGAAGGGGACGAAGGGCTTGTACTTGGCTGCGGGGTTGCTGAGCATCGTCATCGTGTTACCTCGGGCATCTTGGGAACCCGCCGCGGCGGGCGCGCCGGCATGGCGCTCGCGGCGTGCGGCCCGGCAGGGCGACGGATTCCGGAAAAAGGAAATGCAGGGGGAATGCGGGTGGCAAGCGGCTGCCGGACTGCCACGGGGCCCTAGGCCCGGCAACCGATCGGTAGCGCTAGCGATAGCAGGGCGACGCGCAGCGCGCGCAGGCCGGCGCCCGGGAGGCTGATGCTCCCGGCGGTGAACTCGAGGGGGGTACGAGTCTGGGCCATAAGCCGTAAGTCAAACATATTTTTGCCGGCCGCGCAATCGCAGCGTGGCCCCGGATGGGCCTCCATGCCTGTCGAGGGCGCCGCAACGCATGCCCGCGGCCGGCGCCTGGCGGCCTGCGGAGCCCTAGGCGCGCCCGCCCGGGCCGGGCGCCGGCCGCGGACCGTCCAGCGGGCCCAGGTGCGGTTCCACGCCCGCCTGCGGCTCGGGGCGGAAGGGCTGGCTGCCGGCGGCGGGGGTGCGGGCGGCGGCTGCCGCACGCGGGGCCCTGGCCGCGTGCCCGGGCGCCGCCGCGCCGGGGGCGGGCGCGGCAGCGACGCCGGCCTGCGCCAGGGCGCTTTCCTGCTCGCGCGCCAGGTACATCTTGGCGACCCGGCCGCTGCGGATTTCCCGCCGCGTGGCGATCAGGTCGCCGATGGTGAGGGGCTCGCCGCGGTCGCGCCAGATCCAGCCCAGCACGTTCAGCGAGTCGGCCGACAGGCCCGCGGCCAGCTCGCCCAGCACCCCGGCCTCGACCGGCCGGGCGTGGCCGGCGGCGATGTCCGAGGCCAGCCAGGCGCGCAGGCCGAAGAAGGCGGCCAGGCTGACCAGCGCCGCCGCGGCCCACCACAGGTAGGGGTTGATCCGGCGCAGCAGGTCGACGGTCTGTTCGCCCAGCGTGAGCAGGCTGTCGTAGCGCAGGGTGGCGCCGAAGGCGAGCAGCCAGCGGCAGACCGCCAGCCAAAGTATGATCGCCAGCACGATGACGCCGCCGCGCAGGAGCAAGCGCGGGGTGGCCAGGTTGAGCAGCGTGCGGCCCAGCAGTCGGCTGTCCTGGCGCAGCCGGTCGGGCGATGTCGGCGTCATCATGCAAAATATTGTACCCATGAGCCGTGCTTCCCTAGAACTACGACACAGCCAGCACCTCGCGCTGACGCCACAATTGCAGCAATCGATACGATTGCTGCAATTGTCGACGCTCGACCTGGAGGCGGAGCTGTCCCAGGCGCTGGCCGACAACCCGCTGCTGGAGAGAGACGACGGCGCGGGCCAGGAGGCCGCCCCCGAGCCCGGCGCGCAGGAGCGCGAGGCCGGCTCCGAGCCCGACGAGCGCGAGGGCTACGCCGAGTCCCTGCCCGCCTCCGGCAGCGGCCAGGGCAGCGGCCACGACGAGGACGACCCGGGCTTTCCGGAGGCCTCGCAGCCCGATACCCTGCGCGGGCACCTGCTCGGCCAGCTTGCCGTGACGCGCGCCGGCCCGCGCGACGCGGCGCTGACCGCGCTGCTCATCGACGAGCTGGACGAGAACGGCTTCCTGGCTTCGCCGCTGGAGGAAATCCTCGGCTGGCTGCCCGACGATTTCGAGGCCGACATCGACGAGCTGCGCGCGGCCCTGACCCTGCTGCAGTCCTTCGACCCGCCCGGCATCGGCGCGCGCGACGTGGCCGAGTGCCTGCTGCTGCAGCTGCGCCATCCCGACGCGCAGCGCCTGCCCGAGGCGGCCGACCCGCAGGTGCTGGCCGCCGCGCGCAAGCTGTGCGCGCACCTGCCGCTGCTGGCCGCCGGCAACCCGGCCCGGCTGCGCGAGGCGCTGGGCTGTGACGACGCGGTGCTGCGCGCCGCCCACGCCCTGATCGTGCGCCTGGACCCGCGGCCCGGCCGCGCCTGGACCGTGCCGGCCGCCGACTACGCCGTGCCCGACGTCATCGTGCGCCGCACCCGGCGGGGCTGGCAGGCCTCGCTGAACACCGCGGTCATGCCGCGCCTGCGCATCAACAACCTGTATGCCCAGGTGCTGGCCAACCAGCGCTCGGCCAGCCATGCGGCGCTGCAGTCGCAGCTGCAGCAGGCGCGCTGGATGATACGCAACGTCGAGCAGCGCTTCGACACCATCCTGCGCGTGGCCCAGGCCATCGTCGAGCGCCAGGAGGACTTCTTCTCGCAGGGGCCGGCGGCCATGCGCCCGCTCATCCTCAAGGACATCGCCGGCGAGCTGGGCCTGCACGAATCGACGATCTCGCGCGCGACCACGCAGAAGTTCATGCTGACGCCCTACGGCACGCTGGAGCTCAAGCGCTTCTTCGGCGCCGGCGTGGCGACCGAGGCGGGCGGCGCGGCCTCGGCCACCGCCGTGCAGGCCCTGATCCGCGAAATGGTGGCCGCCGAGAACGGCGCCGCGCCGCTGTCGGACAACCAGCTCATGCAGCAGCTGGCCGAGCGCGGCATCGTGATTGCCCGCCGCACGGTGGCCAAGTACCGCGAGGCGCTGCGCATCGCGCCGGCCACGGTGCGCAAGGCGCAGGCCCAGGCGCAGGCCCGCTGACGGTCACGCGTCGGACGGATCCCGCACCTTCACCAGCAGCGCGAAGGCGCCCACGCTGAAGGCCGCCGCCATGAAGAGCGCGTAGTCCAGGTGCCCGGTCAGCCCGGCGACCAGCGAGAACAGGCCGGGGCCGGTCATGTTGGCGGTGTTGAACATGATGCTCGAAC
>Ga0182746_1000993_pt1 | contig 30058 bp, 19 predicted proteins | sample eDN3rd30CBELigOP_FD_128881 | JGI IMG/M metagenome (GOLD analysis project Ga0182746, IMG submission 128881) | Enriched Organic Plus compost microbial communities from Emeryville, California, USA - eDNA 3rd pass 30_C BE-Lig OP (version 2) (version 2) ...
CCACGATACGGAAACGGCTCGTGCGGGACGAGCTTTGCCAGCTCAATATCCCTTCCAATGCACGGCTTTCATGCAAGGTGTACCGATAGCTGATCCCCGTAGCACTACCAAAGCGCACACCGACAGCATGTTGGGTGTCCAATTGGGCGTATGAATGTTGGCAAAAAAAGAAGAATACAACAGCAAAAATGGAGAAACGTAAGTTATTTATCATACAAAGTTGTTTTTTTTATATTTTCAGTATCCATGCAAACTTAGATAAATTGTCTTTTATATGCAATATAATTGCATTACATATAAAAGCAATTATTCATGATTGTATGTTTCCAAAGGTATTCATGAGCACTTCGTGGTTTATCGATTTACCTGCGGTGAGCTCGCAAGCTCGGTTCTCCTCTGCCATTGAAAGCTTACTTTTAGAGGAAATATACAATTCTACAATTTCATAAAGACAAAAACCATACCTAAAAGTAGAGGCGCGATTTAGTCGCGCCTCTACAAGTTTACTCCCTGATCGTCAATACCACATTTTCCGAGTGGGCTTGTACCGACGGATCGTACATACACGCTACGGTCGTGATGCCCGAATTGAACACTCCCGCATTGTTGGCCTTGACTTCATATTCAAATTCACGCTTGCCTTTGCCCAGATGGTCAAAGAAGTAATTGGTAGAAGCATCTTTCATCGTAAAATAATACCCTTGCCACCATTGGTAACCCGAAGGACGATAGACCTGCTCGACGCCGGATGGCCGTGCATCTTTCAGATGTACGTACTGCAACTCTGCATCGTTGATCACGGTCAATTTGACCTTGATGCGTTCACCCAATTTTGCTTCGGTAGTTGCGACCCAGGCCCCGTTTCGTTCGACAAAATATTGCTTTTGCACCGAAATCGCCTGTGTAGAGCGCTCGACCTTCTCCAACGGCAGAAAATATTGGTGCACGATATTTCCGTAGACTGTACGGTCATTGTTATTCTCCACCCGGACATCTTTGTCGGACTGTAATTCTTCCTTATCGAATGACTTCGTGAATTGCCCCAACACCAGCTTATTGGCTTTGGTTTCTTGCTGATCCACATATACCTTTACGGTATTTTCCATCGCAAAATCCTGTGGATTATTTGCCAACAATAGGGCGTACACCGCATCCACGGTCATCCAGGTGGTATGCCAGTGGTTCGCTTGCTTGCTGTAGTAAAGCCATTGTGTGATCGCCTGCAATTTGCTTGGGTCATGCAGCTTATAGGCTTCGACCATATAGGACTGTAGGCTCGTACTATTGTACCAATTCGCATTGGATTCCCAATACAGCCCTTTGTTTTCGTCCGAAATAGCCTCTTGTACGATACGGTTCTTGAGTTCGCTAGACGTCTTTCCCTGTCCAAAAATCTGGCTGACGATCCATGCTTTTGCAGCAACACCGGCCGGACGTTTTGCCGTCGTCTCGGAGGATTTGGCCAAGACATCTTGTAATTTATGGACTTTGGCCGTATCCACGCCGACGTACGCATTCCAGTACTGTCTTGCATACAAGTAATCCAGCCCGGCCGAATAATGTGCCTTCGGGCCGAACATTGCACTGTCCCTATCCAGGTATTTGGTCAGCTTCTCGGCGGTACTACGGATATCAGGCGTGATCAATGTCTTGTCCAGATACAGTACTTTGCCCAGTATCTCCAGAATACGCGAAGAAATGTAGGTATTTTCTTTTCCCCCCTCAAACCAGGAGAATCCACCACTCGGCAATTGGTTTTTCAGTACCTTGCTTTCAATGACTTTTATTTCATCCTGTATATTGCTGTTGAAAAGAGCAGCAATCGCATGGAGTTTGGCCTCATCGCCTTGGATATCACGCAGCCAAGGCATCTCTTCCAGCTTAAGCTCGCTCAGCGATGAATTGTCTTCGAGCCTGCCTGTTGCTTCGGCCGTGTGTAGGGACTTGAAATAGTCCGCTATGGCCGGGTAATGCTTGGCAATATATTGCACCATTTTCAATCCAAACCATTTGCTCGTACTTTGTTCGCTGCACTCGTAAGGATAGTTTTTCAAGTAGTCCAATGCCGAAATGATTTCCAGAATGGGATTGCTCTGCACCTGTATCCTAGCGTGTAGATTATCCTTTTGCGCGGCATGAATAGGGTAAGTTTTTGCTTTCTTGGCTTTCAAAACGATCTTCTCCGTGTCGGAAACCAAGATACGGTTTGGAAGGACAGGCACTTCTTGCATCTCGCCATCCGAAAACTCGTCGGAAGCTGCTACAATCTTGATGTGCACCGATGGATAGTCCTTGGGTACGGTGAGCTGCCATTCGACAATGGTATTGTTGGCCGACTGTGCCTCAAAGGTTTTGGTGCTGTTCTCCGTCATAAAATGTGCCGTAATCACCTCATTATTTTCGGGATTCAGTATCTCGATGCGTGCACTTCCTTTTTGGATGGCTTTACTGAGATTCTGGATCTGTGCTTTGAGCGTGATCCTATCGCCCTCCCGGAAATAGCGTGGAAGATTGGGCCGTACCATCAATTGCTTCTGGGTCTGCGTAAACAACGTTGCCGAGCCGGCTTCCAGATTTTTGCCATGGGCAAAGAGCAACAGTTTCCACTTGGTCAAGGCTTCGGGCGAGTCAAATTCAAAAGATACATTGCCGTCGGCATCCGTGTACAGTGTCGGGTAGAAGAAAGCTGTTTCCTGTAGGTTAGTGCGTGCCTGGACATTATCCAGCTGTTCCTGCTTTTCCTTTCCTTCCTTGGTGGTGATCACCACAACGCCATTGGCACCTCTTGATCCATAGATAGCGGTCGCCGCCGCATCTTTCAATACCTCAATGTTGTCGATCAGACTTTGGTCTATCGAAGCTTGATCAAAGTTTTCGACGATCTCTCCGTCGATCACATAAAGAGGAGCAGTACCTCCTACAGAAGATGTCCCCCTAAGCATGACACTCGCGGATTGGGCTTCGACACCCGCCACGGCTCCCGTCAAACTCATCTTCTTTTGCGTCCCATACCCTACTACGACAACCTCATCCAAGACATTATTTCCGTCAAAATTTGTTCGGAAATAATACCAAGCTCCCGGTTTCCACAGATCATAGCTACGCACAATAGAAAGCCTGTTGTCTCTACTCCTATAAGACAGGGATTTGCGGAATGAAGTGTTGCTGGACGTACTCTGTCTGAATTCATTCAATAAATAACGAAAATTCAGACCGCTATAATAAGGCCTGTGGATGGCAAAATTGCCCGGAAAATTGTTGGAAGCAAATACATCCAATGAGCTGTCGTACATCGTGGCTAATAGCTCGGCCGCCACGTTTTGGTTTTTGTGGCTGACCGTAAAGCTCCATTTTTCCTTTTGTCCGGGTGTGATCTTATCCCTAAACGTCACGGTCTTGATCTCCAGCCCCTTGTCCGTACGCACGACAGGAATGCGAATGCTGACCTGTGCAGCCTGATTGTTGCGGACAAAGAGTGCCGAAAATTCGACCGTAGGCGAGATCATGTCCTCGCGTAGCACAAAGCTATAGGAGGCTTGACCATCCCGCCAGGTAAGTACCTGCGTATCTTCTTTGATATTGCCTATGGACGGGAACAAGAAAAGATTGTCGGCACCGGCTACATCGGTATAAAAACGTATGGTCACCTTGTCTCCTATGGTATAGCTGTCTTTGTCCAAGGCATAACTGAAAAACTGGTTTTCATTCGTTTTGCGGGTCTTGGCATCATAGACATAGGTCGTCGCCGAAGCCCGGACCGTATCGTTTCCCTGTACTGTGAATGCTTCAATGCTGTATCGTCCTTTGGTAAATAGATTGGAGTCCAACGCTACCAAAGATGTATCCCGGGTATCGAACGTATAGGACTGCATGTATTCTTTGGTGCCTTTCCTTAGGGTAAGCGCATCAAAATAATGGGGAAAGTAACGTTCGTACTCGTCATTGTCCAGCAAGTGGTATTCGGTATTCTGGAAATACCGCTCATAGACATCGGACAGTGGCTTTTGGTGTTCGCCGATTTTATATATATTGACCTTTCCGGCAAATTTCAAAGGCTGACCATTTTGGTTGGTCGTTCGGACATGCAATGTGCTCCACCGCTTCTCTTCAACACTGTATGCCGACTGGATGGCTATCCGCCAGGGCTTGGTCGAAAAAGAATACGACCCCGATGCACTTTGCATCTCGCCCGAGGGAGTGCTGACCTCAGCGGTATAAGACAGTGAGAAATCGGTCAAACCTCGAAATATGGTATCCATCAAAGGAACCACGATCTTAAACCTACCATCTGCATCCGTGATCGTGACCGTATCGAGATAATCGATGGTGTTGTATTTGTATTTTTGGCCGCCGTAAAATTTGACCGTGTACCGTACCGTCGCATCCGGCAGCTTGGCTCCGGCGAGAGATTCTGCTTTTCCGACAAATACAGCTGTATCCTTCAGCGTATACGTTTCCTTATTGGGTTCAAACTCCACTTTGAACGTCGGTCGTTTGTATTCCTCTACCCGCAGATAATGGGTATCGCTGCCTCCTTCTTTGGCTTTGACCTCTAATCGAAATGTCCCTGCCAATGTTCTGTTGGGCAACTTGAATGTACCGTTTGCCGAACCAAAAGCATTGGTAGTCAATTGTAAGGAATCGATCTTTTGACGGTTGGCATCATACAAAAATATATCTATTTCCTTGTTGTCCATGACCTTCCCGGTCAGCTCATGGTTGTTGTATACGATGGTCTTGAAATAAACCGTCTGTCCCGGACGATAAATAGCACGATCCAGCATTGTCCGAAAACGTGTACTGCCTTCTTCTGTATTATTCTTTTCGTTGTAATGTTCGGGTATATCGTCCAATTCCATTAAGGCAATGAGCTGATTTTCTTCGGGCAGGAACAACTCACAGTCGTCCAGATCTTGTTTGGATTTCCGATCGTTCGCTTTGTACACAAATTCACCCTTTTGATCTGTCTGTAAGGACTGGATCAGCTTAGGGGTTTTCGACTCCGTATCGTAGAGCTGCACCTTTTTATGGGCATGGGGTCGCCCTGTTTTGCGATGGACCAAAAGCCCTTTGTATAAATCAAACTTTTCCGTTTCCTTGTCCATTGAAGCACTAATAAACAGATCCGTCACAACAAGCGTCGAGCTGACGACTGTTCTTTGTTCGCCATCATTTTTGAATTCTTTATTATTGGATGCAAGTATGATATAATTGCCATAAGGCAGTGGATTCAGTTTGTAAATGGTATGATGCGCTTTGTGGTCATCAAATGCCTTCAATAACTTTTGCTCCTCGTATTGGACGGAGGCATCCACCGATGTCAGGAAACTAACCGAGTCGTATTTGACAGTATATTGTTTGTAGTTGTCGGGCGTATTGGTCGTATTGTACACACGTATATACAAGGTATCTACATTTTGAGCAGTTAGTTTGATCGGTGTATATTCCTCGGAGGGTGCAAATACGGCATGGTCTAATGATAATGTTGCCTGCTTGATCTTTTTTTCAAGACCTTTGCTGTTGGCTATCCACGACGATTTTGGATATTCGTCCAATGCGCGATGGATATATTCCAGTGCCTTTGCTTTGTCACCCTTTGAATCGTTATACCATTGTGCTATCTGATAAAGCAGGTAGGCATTATAATGAGATTTATGGTTTTTGATTACCTCTTCATAGGATTTAATAAAATCTTCTGATCCATATACAATATCGCGGGTGAGCAGATACGAAGTCGCACTACGATAGCCGTATTTTTTATTGACGGCCAACAAATGCCCGTCCAATGCTTTGACTTTGTCCATGGCTTCTTGCCTGTCGGAAGACTGTTTCAGAAAACCTATATATTGGTAGGCCAGGAAATGGTATATCGTGGGGGTGAGAATGAGGTTATATCTTTTCTCCAACAGTGGTGTCCAATGTTTGATAGAACTCCCGATCAGTAGATCCTTTTCTTTGAGAGACAGGCTGAATAAAGAATCTACGATCCGGTATTTTGTCTTGACATCTGCTGCAACGAAATCATCTGAACTATCGGATAGGTACCGATTGGCATTGGACCATAGAAACAGTGCGTAGAAATTTTGAAGGACGGCTTTTTCCAAGGTATCGCCTTGACGGATGGCTTCCTCCAAATGCTTTCGGGTCTTGACAAAGGTCGTATCGTCCGTATTATTGACCTTCATCACGCGGCTTTCGGCCAATACCGCACGGATCCATTCGGCCTTATTGCCATTTTTACGGGCAGCGGCTTTGATATCGGCCAGGATAGGCTGTGTCTGTTCGTAGTTTTTGATGGAAATAAGCCTTTCCACCTTTTCCCATCGTTCGATGTTTGTTTGGTCGGCATGATCTTGGGCTACGAGGGCTAGAGGAAATAAAAAAATAAATAATCCAATCAGTTTTTTCATGATGAGGCAATAAGTTGTCAAAGTATAAAAAAAATCATTATCGAACAAGGGATGCAGGAATGTTCGGGATTCCATAATGGAAAAGGAAAAAATATATTCATTTCATCTGTACTTTGTAGAGACGCAATGCATTGCGTCTCTACGGCTAGCAATAGGAATGATAATTGCTATATCATATTAGTATTATTACTTTTTTTAGTATTTTTATGTATTCAAGCCGCACGGCCTGACATCATTTATAAACGATATAATCGCAGAGATATGGGGACAACACGCAGACTATTTGACTTATTAAAAGGTAAAGAGGCTTCGTCGGCAGAAGTTTTATTGGCCAATAGGTCGGAAAATGGCTGGAAAGAATATCGACGAGACGAGATCCTCGATATTGTGGACAATACCAGCAAGGGGCTTCTATCGCTAGGTCTTGTCAAAGGTGACCGTGTAGCCATCATGTCGGGCAACCGACCGGAGTGGAATTTTGCAGACTTCGCCTGCAATCAGCTTGGCATAGCTACCGTTCCCCTCTATCCTACCCTGTCCGAACAGGACCTGGCCTATATCCTGAACGATGCCGACATCAGATTAGCATTCGTCAGCAACCAGGAATTGACCGAAAAACTGGAAAAAGCCATACGGGAAAAAGAGCTCCACATCGATATCTATACTTTTGATCAGGTTGCAGGTCACAAAAATTTCCTGGAACTGTATGAAGCGGGCAAGCAACAGTCTGTCGATCTCCAACCTTACAACGAGGCCGTACATGAAGACGATCTCTTGACCTTGATCTATACTTCGGGGACTACCGGAAAACCAAAAGGTGTCTGTCTGACCCACAAGAATATCATCAGCAACGTAGATGCTTGCCGCCATCTATTGACAGAAGAATACCCTAAAGCATTGAGTTTTCTTCCGCTCTGCCATATTTTCGAGCGCATGGTCGTGTACCTCTACATTTCCGAAGGGCTACAGATCTACTATGCCGAAAATCTAGACAATATCGTCGCTGACATCAACGAAGTCAAACCGGATGTCTTCACGACCGTACCGCGTGTGCTCGAAAAAGTGTACGACAAGATTGTCGAAAAAGGAAAGGCATTGACCGGTATCAAAAAAGCCCTGTTCTTTTGGGCACTCAGCCTCGGACACCAATTTAAGGAACCTCCGCTAAACAGTGGCTGGTATAATTTTAAACTGTCCATCGCCCGTAAGCTCATCTTCTCCAAATGGAAAGATGCATTGGGAGGCCATATAAAACTCATTATTTCGGGTGGCGCAGCCTTGCAGGAGCGTCTTGCGAGGATATTCTGGGCAGCAGACATCAAGGTACTGGAAGGCTATGGCCTGACAGAGACCTCGCCTGTCGTGGCTGTCAACTCCTGGGCAGAAACCGATGTCAAATTTGGCACAGTAGGTCGTGTGTTGGCAAACCTGGATGTCAAGATCGCCAATGATGGCGAAATCCTCGTCAAAGGGCCGTCCATCACGCCCGGATACTACAAGAATGAGGAAGCTACCAAAGAAACCATCGATAGCGAAGGCTATCTACATACCGGGGATATCGGCGAACTGACAACAGATGGTTTTTTACGGATTACAGACCGTAAAAAAGAAATGTTCAAGACTGCGGGAGGAAAATATGTGGCTCCACAGGTATTGGAAAACAAACTGATGGAATCTACGCTGATTGGTCAGGTGATGGTACTGGGCGAAAACCAACGCTTTCCTTCGGCACTGATCGTGCCGGCTTTTGAAGAGCTGGAAAAATGGTGCAAGCACAAGGGGATACCATTCGGCGACAAGCAGGAAGCCGTCAAAAATGAACAGATCATCGCCAAATACCAACAGATAGTAGACAAGGCGAATGCCGACTTCGGACAGTGGGAAAAAATCAAGAAATTTGTGCTCTTACCCGCAGAATGGACAATAGACAATGGTGAACTGACTCCAAAATTGTCACTCAAAAGAAAAGTAATCCTTCAAAAGTATGCGGACATAATCACGGATATATATGCAGAACACCAATAGTACCACAGAACAGAAACAAGAAGAGACCGTCATCGATAAGCTAAAGGGGTTTGGCAAATTACTTCTGGACTCCGGCAATGCATTCATGGAAGACAACTGTATGAAACTCAGCGCATCTCTTGCTTACTACACCGTTTTTTCCATTGGCCCACTGATCATCATTATGATCTGGGCATTGGGTTTCTTCTACGGACTGCACCTTGAAGGTTCGGAAGATGCCCAAGTGCAGGTCTTTGAGGAACTGAACAGCATATTTGGCCCTGATACCACGAAATTGCTGCAAGATGCCATCCAAAAGATCTCTTTTGAAAATAGGTCAAACATCGGGCTTATCATCGGTATATCCACATTGGTCATCACATCCACAACCATCTTTGTGGACATCCAAAATTCCATCAATACGATCTGGAAAGTAAAGGCCAAACCCAAAAAAGGGTGGCTGAAACTGATTATCAATCGGCTGATTTCATTTTCGATGATATTGGGGCTGAGCTTCCTGTTGATGGCTTCCCTGCTCATCAGTAGCATCATCGGGGTATTCACCAAACGCATAGAATCGTTTTTGAGTGATTGGAACATTGAGCTCTGGGGATGGGTCAACACAGGAATTACTTTTGTCGTCATTGCCACCTTATTTGGTTTTATATTTTCCTTTTTGCCGGATGCAAAAGTTCGTTTTAGGGATATTCTGGGTGGATCGCTGTTTACCTCTCTACTCTTTATGCTTGGTAAATACGGGATTTCGCTCTATCTCTCCAACAATGCGACAGCTACGGCCTATGGAGCAGCCGGATCGATCATCATCCTGCTTGCCTGGGTGTACTACTCAGCAGCTATCTTATATTTCGGTGCAGAATTTACCAAAGAATATGCCATTAAATATGGTAAAGGCATTATGCCTGCTTCGTTTGCCGTCTTGGTCAAGCAGACCGAAATGGAAATCGATACGGACACAGGCAAACGTGAAGTCGTCAAAAAGCATAACGACCCTATTCCATAATAATTGTGTAGAGACGCGATTTATCGCGTCTCTACATATTATCCCTACAATCCCCTCACATCCCTGTCTATTGCGATATCCGGGTGGACTGTACCGATGATCCGTCCGATCCGAATCTGTATTTGGCAAGGTTCACATTCCCGACCTCCACATATTGGAATGATTTTGATATTATAGATGCCGTCTTGTACAAATTGGTACGGGAAAGCCTGCCCTGTACCGATGATCGTCTGACTATCGCCGACTCGCTGCACCTCCCACCGATAGGTTGGCGTACAGCTTTCGGGTGTACATCCAAAGTTGGGTGCGGTCAGTACATAGGAACCCTTGTTCAACGTGGTCTTTTCACCGCATCGTGTGATGATGCCCATATTGATGTTGGCAGCTCTCTTCAATAGACTATCCCCTCTTTCGAACTGTATATGGCCACTATCAGCAGCTATGACCTGCGTGATCTTCACATCCCGGCTTAGCCACCTGCCGCAGTCGCACCGTGGCTCACAACAGGTTATCGTAAACCGTTTACTGCTGATCATACAATCTGATTTGGGATCTTTGATGACGATATACCACTGTTGATTGCCTTCACAAGGGAAGTCAGCAGGCAATGTATAAGTATAACTGTTGATGCCATTGCTCACCCCCGTCGCGATGACATGGTAATTGTTAGGATTGGCCGCATTGACCAGGTAAATCTCCACCCCACCCGAAGGGCTGCTTCCTGACCAGGTAAACGATATCGTCTGGCCCGGGCAGATACGCCCCGGACTCGTGAGTTCCAAACCAGCCAGATCGCAGGGTGGTTCAGTCGGTTCGGACGTGTAGCAAATGGTCTTCTCACAGACATTACAATTCACGTCCTTGACACGGACCTTGATACAGAAGGTCAGCTCAAATTCACAACATGGGATATCCAAGATAGCCGGATGGGTAATCTCCAGTTCAATGGCATTACCATTGATAACCGAAGGAGTTCCCAAGCCCCACGAGAGGCTTCCGGCAGGCATGAATCCATTGCTCAACAACAGGCCGCCTAGCGTATTAGCCGTTGTCGAAAGCTGACCAAATACACCCATATTGGCGGGTTTACAGTCCGGAGAACTGTATTCCACATGAAAATCGAGCATCGTCACATCTACTTCCTGTAGCGGTACTGCACCACCTGTGATATGCAAATAATATCTACCGTTCTGCTGTACCAATTGTGCTTCAAAACCTTGTACATCACAGCATTCTACACTACGCACACAGGCTGCAGGTTCGAGCTCTGTACCCGAGAAAGAAGTGAGAAATTCATCGGTCGTCACCGAACGAGCCGTAGCAGATGCCGTGACATTACAGCATGTGGCACCCGACACCTTTTGCACAGGAATGGTGACGGTAATCGTACCACCCGGTGCCAACTGCTCTGTCGGGGACAAGGTGAGCTGTACATTACCTGTGATCGTATAAGGAACGGTATTGCCTAAAGGATTTTTGACCACAATATCACCGGCACGTTGTACACAGCCGGGCAATGCATCGGTCAGTGTGATATGGTGTAACCCGGTACTGCCTAAGTTATTTATTTCGATGATATAATTAAAGGTTTGCCCATTTTCTACATAATCCTGATCCGCTCTCTTGTTTACTTCCAGATAACCTTTATCGTCTATGCTATACTGCACACTATGCTGTAGATTCGTATGACCGGGTGTAGACAACACTGCCGTATTGAGCTTATTGTTGCCATACATCTGTGGCAAGACCAGTGCGTCAAAAGTGATCTCTAACATCGTCGCACGTTGCAACAGACAGTTGCCTGGCATATTCGTGAGGTGAAATGTCGGATTTTGAAGATCTGACGTATTGGCTATGACCTGGAAAGGAACATTCGGCTCCGGAACGGTCTGATGATTACAGTTGGTCATCTCACCTGTCACGGAGACGTTGGTATAATACGCATATTGTACAGAAGACGGAATAATCTGAAGATTTTGATTCGGCGTATTCAAAGCATCACTGACAACACTGCTCAGCGGAGCTGCACCGGAATTGCCAACCTTGATCCGAAAACGTATCACATCACCTACCTGGTAAATGGGTGGTTGGCTACCGTTAGGTGGATTGACAATACATTTTCTGATATGAGGAATAGCACGGGGCTGCTCCACCTCAAAAGATACACTATCCGTTTTGTTGTGGATAGATGTATCGATCTCAGGACAGTTTACTCCCGGACAAGGGGTACCTGTGCCTCCCGAACCCGAAGAACTACTACCCTGACCGACAGCCTGGTATTGGACTGTAGCCGTATTGGTGATCGTAGATCCCGGTGTCGCCAGAGGATCAATGGTAAATGTGATCCTGATCGTTGTACTCTGTCCGGGTAGCAATACATTATTGCCAAAAGAAAAAGTATACGTATTTCCGGTCAGTGACCACGTCCATGATCCAGATGGCGAAAATAACGGTGGGTTGACCGGCTGTATGTGTACAGGAAGTACATCGGTGACGACAATATTGGTCCAGGGAACATTCCCATTGTTAGAAACCGTGATACTATATTGTCCCTGACAGCCCGGAGCGAGGTTTGCGGCGACTCCGGCCATCTGTTTTGTAAAGGAAAGATCAGCATTGGGACTGATCATAGGCGGTGACTGTGCCGTGACTGTTCCCTGCATACGGCCACACTCATTGGTCACGCTGCCTAGTACCAAATCGTAATCTACCGCATTGGTAATAGTCGACCCCTCCGGTACACAGTTTTGTACAATGAACTCCTTTTCTTTTAATCCATTATAATGCAGCGCATAATTGACCGTATGTATGCTTGGTGAAACCACAGGCAGTCCTGTACTCTCAGACACTGTCCCATGTATAGCATAGGTACCCAATCCACTGGGATTAGGGTTGTTGTGCCACAGATTCACCTTCCATAGTGATGTACCACAAGTCAGGTTGCCGGAGACAAACTCTTTCTCTACTGTCCAATAATTGCCTGCCCGGGCAATGACCTGTACCTGTTTATTACAGACTGTTACCTGTCCGTCACAATCCATTTCTACCCGCACATCCAATGTACCCACGGCACCATTACAAGTGACATATCCCGGAAATTTGAAATGCACATTAAAGAGCGGGTTATCATTGCTTGGAAACGGATTTACCGTCTCGTACACATTATTACCTACATGCTGAAACGGGTATGCCGAGCTGACAAATTCCAGATTGGAGCTTGCCGTAATGAACACCTTCGTCAAGCAGTTTGATGAGGAGGATCCCTGTAGATTGATGCGCAAAGGTATATTATTGCCGGTCAGTGCTTCCGTAGGAACACTCAGCGTCACGGTGCCTCCACTACCTAACTGACAAGTAGCCACCTGAGGGGTCTCATTCACCTGTATGGGTGCAAACTGTGCGGCACCTTGCTTGGTCGTCAGAAGCGCCAAGACCAATAGGCAACAGATTCGTATAGTTGATATCAAAAGTTTCATGATCGTAAGATTTATTGGTTGTCAAATTGGAAACACTTCGTGAATACACAGGACTTACAGCTGTTTTCATCATAGTACACGACCACCCGGAAGCAGACTTCGTAGTTCAGTCGGCAGCAGGAGGCATCAAATCCGGCCAATGGCCCGGGTAGCCCTACGACGATATTCAACGGAATATTGCCGGTCATCGCGCCCGTTCCCTGGTACTTGACGACTTTGGAAGCATTGCCGTTGGCATTCGGATGGGCTGTACTGTTCATAAACTGTAGGGACGAACTCGAATTGATCGTTGTACCGGGACGCAGTATCATCCCCGACTCTTCCAATACGGACACACCGGATGAGCAAGGCGTTGGCTGTGCGGTATAATCGAAGGACAGCACCTGTACTTCAACTGCATACAATGGATGGTTGGCCACTATATCTCCTGCAAACTGGAATTGATTGCCTTGTCCATTGTAAGGTGTGATCTGCATATTCTGTATATCCATGGTCAGCTCATCGCATTCTTTACAGATACATTCGGGCAGACTATCCAATGCCAGAGCCACACCCGGTTGGCACAATATCGGACTGGGATCCAGATCATCGCCCTGCAGGCCGAGGCCAATACTTGTTACCGATGGCGGCACCAATACTTCTACACAGTACTGTACAGAAGATAATGTACTACCGACCTGTGTCTGCAAAGTCGTGTTGGGAGCCACCAAGGTATAGCTCAACGGATTATAATTCTGGTCAAATAGATTAAGGCCGGAACCTGGCTGTGTATAGGTCAGATCACCGGATGAACTTTGGTATTCCGAATCAAAACATATTCTGTATTTTCTATTCTCGCCTTCATAACCCAGGCAGGTAATTGTATCATTTTTGATCTCAAACTGAATCTGGCAACTCCCCACCGAAAAGAACTGGGGTGTAGATACCAAACCGGTACCGACTTCTTTTACCTGCCAGCGGTACGTTCCGTCGGGCAATGTACCTTTGGTCATTTGTTCGATAGGGATGGACAACGTTTCGGAGGTCGCATGGTAGCTCTGTTGTGAACGCCCTTTGGCATCCACACGTTGCAACTCTACCACATACTTAGGGGAAGGGATTTTGCTTCCAAGGAGCTGCCAGCGGAGTTCTTTGGCAGGTTTTTCCTGGGAAAATCGTGTATTATTCTTTGGTAGCATCGGTTTTATAAACCTTTTTTCATTAGTTTTTTTGTCCGATAACGGCTTTTTCTCCAAAATAGAATTATTCCCTGTTTTTGTACTACCGGTATAAACAGGTGTTATATTCTTTGTGGATTTAGGTCGTTTTGTTTTGCCCAACTGAAAACTCACACCCAATTGTAGGGCGGAAGTATTCCAGTTTTCTTTTGTTTCACGATCAACAGATTGGGCCTCCACAAAGTTTCCCACTGTCTTTCCGTCGATGACTGTACCAGCTGGAAAGTTCAGAGCACGTTCTTTCACATGAATAGTCGAGGTCATTAGACTACCCTCTGTCCAGAGGTGTATCCTATTCGAAAGCGGATACGCTATGCGCAAACGGGGAGAAACCATCCATGATGATGATTTGACTTCTTCACGGGCATAGATCATTTTGCGAACAGGTTCTCCCGCAGCTCCTGCTACTTCCTGCTCCAGGCTATAATCCGATTGGTTCCAATAGGACTGTCCAGCTTGCAAAATTCCCGACAGCAGAAATTTTCCGGCCTGTATATTAGCCTGTGGTCCTACGCGCCACCCATAGTTCTTTTGTTTGGATGAACTGCTGCTACTTTCGAACAGTGCAGACGAAAATTCCGGATGGACTTCGAATCCTGTCCTTGTTATAGACGATGCAGCTCCGTCTATGGAAAAGGCATAGTCTGCACCGATAGCCGGGCCCAAACTAAAATTTCCTTTCTTGAAAAACGGGTAATAGAAATTTAATTGTGTCCCATAAGCATTCGAAAGATGCTCTTTCTTCGCAGGAAATTGAAATCCTCCTCCTACTCCTAGGCTAGGCAACCCTTGTCCAAACAGACCGGGAAGCGGAAGTATAAAAAGGATACAGATAAGGTAAACGTACTGTTTCATAATCAAAGATGTTTTGGTGAACATCTTTATATCCACAGTATGGATGAATTGTTACCTATCGTATGAGAAAAAATTTCGAAGTTTACCGCTATGTATAGAGTGGATTGCAGGATGGGCGAAGTGTTCATTAAAACAACACTTCCTATAAAAATAGTAGAGACGCGATAAATCGCATCTCTACTTGCCTAATCAGGAAGGATACCGGGTAATCCCGGCATCAACGGTATATCTTGTTACTTTAATACGTACGGTTGAGTATATGCATTACCATCTTCTGAAATTGTAAGTGATTCATCTGCTATAACTTTTCCTCCCTGTTCGATTTTATAGTTGAGGTCAAAAGATCCAGAGACAGAGAAAGCCGCCACATTGATCTGAACCTGACTATAATTACCTACAGTTTCAAACGTATATGTTTTGCCTCCATTAAAATAAGCGTACGGATTCTTCTGGCATACTATGTTACTTGACGTTGTAATAAAACTCCTTACGCCCCAAGCGCCCCGTATCGTCCATTCCCTCCACGACAACCTTATATCTGCCATTGCCGTCCGCATTATAATAATCGAGCGTTACTTTTCCATTTTCATCCAACTGTACATCGGGATTCCAATAGATAGTCGTACGGTAATCATTGGTCGCCTTACTTTGTGACGTATCATACTTCGGCAGATAAAATTTTCGCTCTTTGATATACCCCAACGGGAAGATATCGATCACATTTGTTTTAGGGATCAATGCTTCGATCTGTGACAGCGTCATCCGTGGTCCTTTTGGTTTCTCTTTCTTGGTAATGATAGATACCACTCCGTCATTTTGATACATCCGACTGACTGTACCCAGATCATCCCGCAAAAAAATCTCTACAGCCTCTATTTCATGTGGTTGGACAGAATTGAGCGTATTTTCGTCTATAGGCATACCATTCAGAAAAAACTGTACCGGCACGCGAGAACCTTGATTGTAATTTCGGGTCACATAATATTTCAACGTATTGTTGTCATAGGTGATACCCGTCAATAAAGTACTCAAACACATGGTCAATACGTTACAGCCGGAGAAGCGATCTCCTTCTATCCTATGCTCGGCCATGGACAGCCCTGACAGCGAAGAAAACTCCTTACTTGTCCGAGAAGTCTGTACCGTGCGCGAAACAACTACTTCATCAATCAATATCGACTTTCTATATTCATTTTTACTGTTTTCCAAATAAGGTGTCAACTGTTCATCAATGTTCAACACTTCATTGGCTGTATAGGGATTGCGCTCATCAATAGCCGGAAAGTAGGTTTGATCCAGATTGATGACCAGGCTTCTGTAGTTGTCATTCCCCCGGGCATTTATATTGACCTTTGAGGAGTCGGGAAACACCAGGTTTTCAAACATAAACCTTCCATTCTGATCGGTGTACACGTCTTTGCGATACGCTCTCGAAGGAATAGACAGCAGCAACCCACCATTTGGAAACGGTCTGCCCGTATTCAATAGCAGTGTACCGGACAAGCTGATGCCCTGTTCGGGCAAATAACTCACTTTGGGAAGCTTTTCGGCAATCAAATCAGCATAGTCAAAACGTCTGAAACCTTGGGTCATCATCAACGCATCCAATGCTTCCTGCCTATTTTCGACCTTAGGATCGAAGTAATAAGCGGGTTTCTCCACAAAACCTTTGAGGTCGGAAGTCAACAGCAGACTGCTGATGATCGTGTTCTCTTGATGTGGATCATAGGGGACCTTTGCTTCATCGATCACAGAAACCGACAACGTACTGAAATTCTTTTGTGCAGTCAGATTACTGATATCCAACTTTACCTGCTCCTTGCGGGCGTAGTTTGCTTTATCGGTCTTGACATCCAATTGCAGGTATTCGGCCGAGGAGTTGAATACCAAGCGCTCACTCAGGGGCTGGCCTTGTGCACTCATCAACGTAAACTGCATGATACCATTCGGAATATTGGTCTTGGGTACATTGATCGTCACGGAAGCATTTTTCATCGTCGCCTGTGCACCGTAGATCAAATGCCCATTTAGCTGTCCGAAAATATAAAAGGGTGTATTCTGTACCTTGGAAAAATAGGCCTCATTGGCCAGAATGGACAATTGCACATGATCATCTGTTTGTTGACCCAGAACCAAATTGATCCCCTCGGCTTTGACTTCGGGAAAGTCGACGGTTTTTTCTTGTCCGTTTGGAAATGTGACAACGGCCTTATATGTTTGACCAGCTTGTGGCAGCAACGTGAAATAACCCATACCCAATCCCAGATCCGTAAACTCGGCTACTGTATTTTTCTTGCCATCTATAACCTTTCCTTTCACGGCCAATCCCTTTCCATCTTGTCCTATAGCTTTGAAAGCCACTTTCTTTTCCAGACCGGCAAGGAGATCGCCTCCTTCCGGAAAAAACTGTACATCAGCTTCCCAAATAGCATCCTTCAACGGAAAGTCGCCGACCAAACTGCTTTCGCCTTCCAATTTGACGATCAATCGTCCTTTTTTCAGCAGATCCTTATTTTTGGTTGAAAACGTAATGTTGGCTCTTCCCATATCATCGGTTTCGCCCCGCCCCTTATCAAAAGGATCCCAACCATCGATAGCTTCCCATGTCAATTTACGTTTACCCAGCAGAGCACCCTTGCCGTCCCTAAATTGTACAGTAGCTTTGGTCTTGTTGCCATCGGGTACATAGACAATATTTGTTCCTAATTTTTTGTTGATAGCATCCCCTACGGTGACGATCTTGTTATAAAAATAAGCCGGATCAAAATTCATCATCCACTTGGTATATCCTCTAAAACGGTAGTTGTCCTGTTTGACAATCTGCGGATCCAGCACAAAATAACCATTACCCACACCCTTTTCCAGCGGAATCTTAATGGTCTGGATCAACGAATCCCGGCCATTGATAATATCTACATAGCCTATTTTACTGGGCAAATATTCCAATTGATTGTGGTATAGGTACATTTTGAACCAAAGGGTGTCTCCCACTGCATAATAAGGTTTGTCAAAATGCAGGTGCACTTTCTCTACAGGATACACGCTCAAGAATTTTTGGACACGTTCGACAACGGTGTTGATAGGTATAGCAGGTAAATCTTGAGCTTTCGCCAGAGATTGGACACTCAAAAACAGGACGAGGAACAGAATGAATTTATTTTTTATCATCAATGTACAGGGTTAAACAAAATGCCTATTCTCAAAAGTAAAAATTAAAATAGGAAAAATCAACAACTATATGGAGCGCGATTATCCTTCGCTGGCGCACGAATCCTTTCGTGTGCCAAAAATAACGAGCATACGAAAGGATTCGTGCGCTAGCATTGCATATCTAGCACCAAGTAGCCATATCACTACTTTTTCAGTTATTTCGAAAACAATGTAGCCATTTGATTGTCTATATATCGTATTCTTGTATTATACATTTAAAAAAATAACAACTATGAATCTAAAACAAGCATTTTCGATACTTGTCGTATCAAGTTTCATTGCATTCGGTGCAGTATCCTGCAAGTCAAAAGTTTCGGATACTGATCTCAAAGCCCAAGTCGAGTCGGTGGTCAGCAGTAACCCGAATGTCACGGTAGATGTCAAGGATGGTGTAGTCACGCTATCTGGAATTGTCAATACGGAAGAGGAAAGACAGGCTTTGGAAGCTTCGGCCAAAACGACCAAAGGCATCAAGTCTGTCGTCAACAATATCACGGTGCAGCCCCCGATAGAGATCAACACAGACGATGCTGATCTCAGTGCCAAAGTCATCGATGCTACAAAAGACTTCCCTACGGTATCTGTCAGTGTGAAAGATGGGATCATCACCGTAACAGGCTCTGTAGAGCAGACTCGTGTACAGGTATTGAAACAATCATTGGATGCCCTGAATCCTAAAAAGGTTGACATGTCCGCATTGACCGTTAAATAATTGAGTGTACTTTAACATCCATAATCAAATATCATGGCACTACTAGATAAATATAAAGTATTGATAGATACAGCCAGAGCTTCAGGGATAGAAGACCTGCAAATAGCCGAACAAGAAGGTGTACTCCACGTAAGGGGCACTGCTCCCAATGCTGATGTGAAAAACAAACTTTGGGATATCTACAACCAGATAGACCCCAATTTCCTGTCTGGCGATGTGGTTATGAACGTTGATGTATCCACTGCGGTGGCAGGTAGTCAGGCACGTGTCATTACCCAGACTTCGAATCTTAATATTCGTAAGGGACCAGGTACTGATCAGCCTATTGTGGGCAAAGCTGCCAAAGACGAGATCATCACCCTCATCAGCAAGGCGAACGACCAATGGTGGCTGGTACGAACCAAAGATGGAGAAGAAGGGTACTGCTATGCGCAATACCTCGAGCCTATTGGCTGATAGATAATTTCTAAAAGCTAAACATCATCGTCATCGTGAAGCGATCTGATGATGTCCATAATGAGGCTGTCTCAAAAGCAGTAGCTGCCGTTATTTTGTCATTCCGACGATAGGAGGAATCTATTTCCAAAGGTATTCAAAACCGTTTTAGATCCTTCCTATCGTCAGGATGACAGACTTTTTGGATCCTCTGTTTTTTTCTCACAGCAAAGGTGCCAATAGCCTGCACAAAGAATCCAAACCTCTCTTCCAACGTGATCTTTTCTTCCATTCGTTGAGTGTAAAGTGATGGCTATACAGCTTATCCTCTTCAAACTGATTACCCAATTGCCCACACAATTGTGCATCCGATATCACCGCAGCTATTTCGTAATTGATATAAAAACTCCGAATATCCAAATTCACTGTGCCAATGAAGGCTAGCTTGTTGTCCACATTAACGGTCTTGGCATGCAAAAAACCTTTTTTGTAAAGATAAACCTTCACTCCTCTCTCCAGCAGAGGTTTCAAATAGGAAAAAGAAGCAAAGTGTACCAGATTAGAATCGGATTTTTCGGGTATCATCAACTCTACTTCTACCCCTGCCGACGCCGCGATGATCAATGCCCGCTCCAATTCTTCGCCCGGAATATAGTAGGGCGTACAAAGCTGTATCTTGGTATTGGCCTCTCCTATGGCAATCAACAAGGCTTCCATATTGAACGGTCCTACAGATGCAGGGTCGCTAGCGACAAACCCTACACTGGCTTTGCCTTTTTTTCGTTCTTCCTCATCCTGGATGACCTTGAGATAACCTTGTTCTAAAAGGAAAGGTTCTCCGTCCGTTTGGTTCCACGAATTCCAAAAACCGATCTGCAACATATTGATAGACATCCCTTCTATACGTACCGAAGTATCCCGCCAATACACCTTGTCCGTCGAATCATCCGCGTTGATATACCGATCAGATATATTGATCCCCCCTATATAACCTATAGAGGCATCGATGACTGTCACTTTTCGATGGTTTCGGTAATTTGAATTGGCCAGAGAAGTAAAGGTGACCGGCAAAAAAGGTTGAAACAAGATTTTTGTGTCTTTATTCTTTCGCATGTATTTGACCAGATCAGGGGACCCAAAACTATCAACAATCAACCGTACAGCTACCCCTTCATTGGCTTTCTGCTCCAATAATCCGAGAATCTCCCGCCCGATATTATCCACTTCGAATATATAGTATTCCATGTGAATGGAATGGCGGGCATTGGCCAAGTCATTTTTCAAATACCCAAATTTTTCTTCCCCATTTATCAACAATCGGACCCCGTTATCTAATGTGGGAGAAGAAAGGCGTTCGTTTTTCATCAAGCGGAAGACCCTGGAGAGATCACCAATCTCGGCATGGATATCACGAATAAAGGATTCCATGGTCGGTTCGAGCCTTTTCCACTGATATTGCAACCGTAGGGCTTGCTGCCTATTGATCTTTTTGATCTTTTGGACTTTGACAAATTTCTGTCCAAAAAAATAATACAGGATCAGCCCAATAAATGGAATAAAGATAATGACCAGTATCCACGCAATCGTTTTGGTCGGATTTCTATTCTCGATCAGTATAGCCCCGATCAAACCAATGTAGAGTATCAACAACGGAACCCAATACCAGTTTAGCGCAAAATGTATAAAAGATTCGAGTGCCTGCATATTTCTAGTACAGTTAGAAATAGTAAATATAATAAAATAGTGCTAATCTACTATCCGTAGTGTTGAGCAGAGCGCACTACGGATCAATCATGAAAGGGTAGTCTGAAACTACCCAACAAATCTACTCCGTAGAGACCCTGTAGGGGCAAAAAATCTTTTGCCCCTACTCTACAGAAACCGTCAGCCCTTCGGCTTTCAATATCTTGCGATATACTTCCATTTCCGTATAGCTACCTTCCAACACGGCACATTTACCTTCGTTGTGTACGGTCCAGGCTATACGTTCGGCTTCCTTCTCACTGTATTGAAGATGGTGTATCAAACAGTAGATGACATGGTCAAATGTGTTGGTATCATCGTTCCAGAGTATAAGCCTATGGCTTTCTTTGATCGAGGCCAATATCTCTTCCAATGTAAAGGTTTCCTGTGCGGTTTCGACACTCATGTCACAAAAATACTGTATTTTTCAAAAAAAGCGTAATTTTACACCAATTTGATTACTGCTAAATAAACCATTTGATATGTTCCAATCCAGAATTGCAGGTGTAGGTTATTATGTACCCAAAAACATCTATACAAACAATGATTTGACCCGTTTTATGGATACCAGCGATGAGTGGATCCAGGAACGTACAGGTATACAAGAGCGCCGCTATGCTGATCGCATCGGCGAAACTACGACCACTATGGGTGTCCAAGCGGCCAAAATAGCCATCGACAGAGCAGGAATCACACCTCAAGACGTAGACTTTATTATTTTTGCGACCTTGTCTCCCGATTATTATTTCCCAGGATGTGGCGTATTATTACAACGGGAAATGGGTATGAATGAAGTCGGTGCATTGGACGTACGCAACCAATGTTCAGGTTTTGTATATGCATTATCCATTGCCGACCAATTTGTCAAAACAGGTATGTACAAAAATATTCTGGTCGTGGGATCGGAAAAACATTCATTTGCCCTGGACTACTCCACCCGAGGCCGGTCAGTAAGTGTCATCTTCGGCGATGGAGCGGGAGCTGTAGTCGTACAACCTACGCAAGAACAAGGCAAAGGCATCCTCAGTACACATCTGCATTCGGATGGGAGTGAGGCTGAAAAACTGGCCATGTACTATCCCGGAACTTCGGGCGGAATCTGGCTCGACAACCAACCCAATTGGCCAGAGCAGGAACTCGGGGGGATGCTGATGACCAAAGAGATGCTCGACGATGGCACAGCTTTCCCCTATATGGACGGACAGGCCGTCTTCAAAAAAGCAGTAGTCAAATTTCCCGAGGTTATCGTCGAAGCCTTGGCCAAAAACAGCCTTACTCCTGCGGATATAGACCTGCTGATCCCACATCAAGCCAACCTACGTATAGCCCAATTTGTCCAAAAAACGCTGAAACTGCGTGACGATCAAGTATTCAACAATATCCAAAAATATGGAAACACTACCGCAGCCTCCGTGCCCATTGCCTTGAGCGAAGCGTGGGAAGCCGGAAAGATCAAAGATGGTGACCTGATTTGTCTGGCTGCTTTTGGTGCCGGTTTTACCTGGGGATCGGCGTTGATTCGGTGGTAATTGTATATCCGTAGAGACGCAATGCATTGCGTCTCTACAAACATATATCTTTAGCAAGTTTCGGATTTTTTATTTGCTTGGCAATTCCGAAATTTGGATATGGACAATATACAGCAAGAGATCAATTATAGGCGTATCGAAAAAGCAATCCATTTTATCCTCCAGCGGGTCAGAGAACGCCCCAGTCTGGAAGAGATCGCTGAACATGTACACCTCAGTCCTTTTCATTTCCAGCGCCTCTTTACGGCTTGGGCGGGCACAAGTCCGAAGAAATTCATGCAGTACCTACAGGTATCCTACGCAAAGCAGCTATTGAAAGACAAGCAAAAGACCCTGTTTGATACCCACCTGGATCTCGGCATCAGCAGCACGAGCAGGCTCCATCATCTCTTTGTAGAGATAGAAGGTATGACTCCTGCCGAGTACAAACAAGGTGGACAAAACCTTACGATAGCTTACTATTTCTATGATACACCTTTCGGCACCTGCCTGATCGGTTCAACGGACAAAGGTATCTGCTGGATGTCATTTGCCAACGACAAGGAACAAGCTATCGCGGCTTTGAAAAAAAGTTTTCCAAAAGCGACATACATCGAGGGGCAACAACAGATACACCAGGATGCCTTGGCTATTTTTTCGCAAAGCGAGGATCTTCCCCAACTCAAACTTCATCTGCGGGGCACACCGTTCCAATTGAAAGTGTGGGAAGCCTTGCTCCGTATCCCTAAAGGGCAACTGCGTACCTACGGCCAATTGGCGCAAGACATAGCACACCCTAAGGCCAGTAGAGCCGTAGGTACAGCCATAGGCAGCAATCCCATTGCCTTCGTCATCCCTTGCCACCGCGTCATTCAATCTTCCGGTACGTTTGGGGGATATATGTGGAATCCTGTACGAAAAGCCGCTATGATCGGTTGGGAACAAGCACAAACCAATATACAAGATGAAACTATTTGACCCGATCCTGCCCACAACAAACCTGCTTCCCTACGATGGGGTAACCCACTACTATGGGGTCGTCTGCCCCGATCCCGACCGGTATTATAGGGCATTACTATCGGGATTAGACTGGAAAAATGACGAGGCTATCATCTTTGGTAAGTACATACAGACCAAAAGAAAAGTGGCTTGGTATGGGGACTCGGCATTCAGCTACACCTATTCGGGTATTCAGAAGACGGCTTTGCCATGGACGACAGCATTATTGGAACTGAAAGCATTGTGCGAAAAAATTTCGGGAGAAACGTACAATTCCTGTCTGGCCAATCTATACCACGACGGAAAGGAAGGAATGGCCTGGCATAGCGATGGCGAGAAGGATCTCCAACCGAATGGAACCATAGCTTCGTTGACACTCGGCGCCGAGCGAAAATTCTCTTTCAAACATAAAGTCCGTAAGGAGAAAATTGACATCGTACTGGAGAATGGTAGCCTCCTGGTCATGAAAGGCACGACGCAAACGCACTGGCTACACCGACTACCACCTACGTCAAAAGTCACCACACCCCGTATCAATCTTACGTTTAGGAAGATAGTGAATAGCTAATCCCAAATGTTTTTGAGCCCTTGAACGGGTGGATCCATCCTATTTACGTATGGGATCTACTATAACTTCTCCAATAGTCACCATGTCTTCCTCCAAAGTTAATCGTGTCGGCATTCTATTTAAGGTTACTTTTCACCAATATTTCCACCACTTCTCGTCCGTTAGCACTCCCCGGAGTTATATTGATCACTTTTATGGCAGCATACAGGTTACGTCCTGGAGCACTCGATTTGAAGTAAACGATATCTCCAGGAGCCAAGTGTCTGATACGAGTACTCGGGCCATGATTAGCTAAGGTATAACCAGGTCGATTAGGCACCGTAGCGACTGCATCCTCGTATGCTTCTATCAATAGTCTCCTGCTTACCAAATTATTAAATTTATTTTGCTCAGCCGTGTTAGGGGATTCTATACGTACAAATGTACCTGAGTTTCGATCATTCCAATTCACAATACGGCTAGAGCTGCCCCAGGCCGTCACTGCCCCGTTCGATGGCGTCATAAAATTGACAAATCCCGAGCCTGACCAAAGATTGAGCATGTCTATACTCGCTTGATTATTGTCCGCAGATGCAGGGTTGTGGCGTTCAATGGCTGCCAGATCAACATGATAGGTATCCCCCTCAGGACCAAGTGATGACCACCCTCCTATTTTAATTTGTTTCGTATTTAACACATCGGCACTCTGCGGGTCTTGGGTATAATCTATATAGTACATCATATTTTCGGAAAAGACCTTGGCAAAAGCCTTGCGATTGGCATCTGTATCTCTAAGACCTACCCTGTGGCATTCTATCTGCCACCCGTATACGTTGGGGTATGCTGTGGTAGACGTGTAATGACTCGTGATATATCCTCCAGAAAAAAAGGATTCTCCCGATTGTGGGTGAGGGTCTTGTAGACTAGGTACGGAATGTACCCCGTCATTTTCCATTAAAGTACCAAAGGCCGGCACGTCCATAATCATGTCTTTGAAATTTAAATCAGGACGCAGGACAAATAAATTGGATATGCTGGATTTGTTCTGTAAGGTGCTTAGATTGATGTTATTGTAGATATTTGTTAAGTTGGTTGTAGTCAAGTTATATCCTAGCTCTAATCTGAGGTTGGTATGCCCATGCCCATGCAAATCAATGAGTACTGCTCTGCCGTGTTGGTTAACTGCTGCTTGAAGCGCCTCATCGATACGGTCATGGTACCATTCCCATGCCACCATACCCATTGGATCTTGACAGGTGCCCTCTTCTTTTTCTCGGTTGTGGTCTACTTCCTTTCGTGATAGGTGACTGATAATCATATAGGGACGTACCCCATATTTGCTGATGAATTCAGCCTCGATATCCCTGGCCAAAGCAATAGTGTTGGCATCGGTTACCGTAGTAGAACCCGGACAAGTCCTATCGGCAATCAAATTTGTTTGCAGATTGCCGCCGTGGGGTACGCTGATCACCAGAGGGATGTCGCCCACTCTGTATTCGGCCCATCCATGTTCGTCAAAGATGACATCTCCGGATTGGGTTGATAATATAGCACCGGTTTTGAGTTCTGCTGTAGACAGCGTCTCATCTGCGGAGAGAAGTTCCGATTGTATCTGCGCCTTGTTGCAAGCGGTAAAGGAGAGAGAAAATAGGAAAAGGTAGAAACACATTTTCCTCCATAGGGCTGAGGGATAATGATGTGATGACATAAGCAGTGATTTTTGTGAAAGCTTAAAATTCAGATTTATATTATTCTCAATAAAGCTAACCACTAAAAACCATTAATCAAAAGACTATTCAACCTTTTCACCATTATTCCGAAAAAATAATGATGCGATTCTTCCTCTTCGATCAGGAAGACAATTGTCCGTACAGTACCTGGAAACCTGGGATAGAATTGACGATATAAGTGAATATTGTTGTTGCCAAGCCCTCCAAGAGTGTTGAACCCTTGGAGAGCCGATACCCTATCCCCTGATCATTGTCAGCAACATCTTGAATGCTGTCGTTGCATACACGGCGTGCGGAATATTAGCAGGTAGGATGATCATTTCTCCTGCTTGTACCTGATGAGGTTCTCCGGCGATATGGATTTCGGCCGTACCGTCGACGACTTGGATCACTGCATCAAAAGGAGCCGAATGTTCGCTCAATTGCTGTCCTTCGGCAAAGGCAAACAGGGTAATGTTGCCAGCTTTATTTTTGGTAATTTGTTGACTTACTACACTGTTCGCCACATAGCTAATCTCTTCTTTGGGAGCAAAGACCGTTGCTCTCTCTGTAATCGTACTCATGTCTCTTCTTTTTTATAAATTTATGGGTTAATTTTCGTTAATAATATGATCCGAAGCATCTATTTATCTTTATTTCTTTATCGACGAGCAGGATCATTGTTTGCTCTTTGTATATATCAATATCTGTATAGGCAAAGGAACACCGGGTGTCACGTCCAAATCGTATCGCCAAGCCGTCTGGCCATCTTTTTCGATTTCGGCATAGCTGCCCTTGATCGAAGCCTGGTCGGAGGACAAGCCTCCCTCGGATCCCTCAGGCAATTGAATACCATCCGGTATATCCTCAGGGTCGATTTCTTCACCATTGGGTGGTTCGGCCTTGAATGTACCTTTGTTACCTTCAAACAACACCGTATTATTTGGCCCTGCTTTTACGGCCATTGTGATATCAACAGTCATTTCGAATGGCATGGATTCTGCCTGGAATTTTTCAAAGTGTAAGCGTAAACGACCATTACCCACGTTTTCGAAATATACGGTATGCTCGCCACTGGTCATAGGATTCGTGCCCATAAATGCAGGGGTAATCTGTGCTGTAAACGTGCCTGCCAATCCATGCTTTTCAATCAACGATTGGCCGTCTTCTTCCTTGTCTTTCGTACAGGACAGGATGGTTATGAAAAGTAATATGCAATATCTGTAAAGGTTTTTATGTTTCATATATTCTTTTGTTCTTTATTGGATTTGGGCAAAAGATCTTTTGCCCCTACGTAAAAATTACCTGTTTTTGGGCAACCACAAGGGATTGCCCCTACGTAAATTTCCAAATTCCACCATTTTCAAATTACCTTATTCCTTTGTTATACTCAATATAAATAATCCATCTGCAATATTGGCAAATAAGGTCAACCGATCGGCATCCAGGTATTGAATTTTAGCATTGTGTATCTGCATAGGCCCCAAAGGGATGACCGTATTGATCGTGATCACGCCATCTTCATCCATCTCCCAGGTTCCTGACGTGTGGGTGAACTGCAAGGGGTTGGTTACCTCAAAATGGAATACACCATCGGCCTTGAAGTCAAAGTATTTCTGTGCCACCGTGGCAAACATATCGTATGGTGGCGTAGGATTGCTTTGTTTGATAATGACACGCGATACCGTCTGATCGGACTTCCAACGGTGTGCCTGTATCAGCACTTTTGCCGCTACCAGATCGCCACTGTAAGCCGATTTGGCAGCTATATTAGGCATTTTGACCTTCTCCGAAGTCTTGTCTCCTTTGCTCGCAAAAGCAACCAACTGCTGCTCGTACTCCACCAACTGGTCTACTGTCACGCTGAAATTGCCCGAAGCATCTGGCTTGATGGTACGCAGTACCTGTCCATTCGTACCGACATATTGAAAGGTGACTTCACTGCCCACATCTCCCTTACCTGTAATAGTGGCTTTGTCATTTGCCGTACTCACCTGGATAGACGACGGCGCATTGACCGTGTTATTATTGAGTGTATCAGGATCGTCTTTGGAGCAGGAGCTGAAAGCAATCACAGCAAAAACTGTGAGGAGTAATAGTATGTATTTTATTTTCATTTGTTTTTATGATGGCTTACTATTAATGTCTTTGTGCATCTTTATCAATAATTGATGTATTCTACATATTTATCAAACCAAGCCGGTTCGTTTACAATGGTACTACCGGGCGTTAGGTTAATAGGTTTCCGACCTATATTCACTCCTGACAATGCACTTTCCTGTAAATTTGGTGGCAGGATCAATGTTACTGGAATATTGGTTAGCTCAGGGAAAAAAACTTTGTTTGTAGATCCTAATGAAAGACTTAAATACTGCAAATTAGTCAAATGGCTAAGATCAAGCTCAGGTGTTCTCGCACCGATGTTAATACGCTCTATACCTACCGGTAGTTTCACTACACCATTTTGCATCTCATTTATAGTCAACTCTTTAAGATTGGGTTGAACCGACAGATCCAATGTTCCACTCTTGATAGTACCTCCAAATTTTATAGACTGTACGGATGAAGGAAATCTCATATCCTCTACATTTATCAGGTAATAACCGGCTGTGCCTGTTTCGAACCGTTTTAGCCCCTCGGGCATCTTCAACTTGTTTCCATACCATTCTAGCCATGTACCTGAAGTATAGTCATTATTTGTGTTAAAAAAACAATTTAAGTCCTCCAGCTGCGTCAAATGTGAAATGTCAGTTTCCTCCACATGACCGTTATTATAGCGGTAGGTCAATTTTTTGAGTTGGTTTGGATAGTTAGCCGCAAAGGGGTAATTATACACCGTAAGTTCCTCTATACTTATGGGGAATATAGGCTGCTCTTTTAAGTCGATTGCATTTAGACTAAGTTTTTTCAACCCCTCATTGAACTTTATTTTTTCTACCCCTAAACCATTTGTGAATGTCTTGATATTAGCTTCACTCATATCAAGAGAACTGACACCTGCCAAATTCAGAATCAACGCATCGGTAGCTTGTGATGTTAAGACCAGATCTTTTGCTTCTGAAACACCAGCAATACGAATATCATTGGCAGTAATAGCATTTATCTCTTGGGACTTGTTGACAATAGCATCCGTTAAACTAACATTTTTAATTTTGGTTACAGGGAATTTCAAATTAGCTAAATCTACATATTGTATGTTTACTGTTTCCAATTTATCGTTTTGAGAGAAATCAAACTCCAAAGGCCGGGGAGCAAGCTCTACTTCTGGATAAAACTGGGCAAAATAGTAGGGTTCAAAAGTCCAGTGAAAAGCTTTCAGTTCGGGCAAGCTATTCAGGTCTTTGATACCTGTTGCCAAAGAGTTTCCTATATCCACGGTCTCTACATTAGGAAAATTCTTAAAGCCGTGGAGTACACCTATCTCATTGACTACCGCCTTTTGGTACATATTGCTTATAAGTAGCCTTTTGGTTTCGAAGCGGTTATCTATATTAGGCGGGAAAAAGAAAATAGTATCTCCGTTGGGTTTTGCATAATATAGCACTTCGTTGAATGCCCGATCCCGGTACTCGGTCAGCAGGGCAATAACCCTTTCCCTCACTACAGGATCTTTGATACGGTCTATGGTGTTGCCCAATTGGTCAAATCTGTATTTTTTGATCAGTTGAACGGCACGTTCTTCCATGTATTGTTGGAATTGGACGGAGTTTTCATCCAGTTCCAAGGGATCGTTGATGGTGATCAGCTCTTCTTTGGTGCAGGCCTGAAAGGACGATAGCGCCAAGAGGCTTATGATGCCGACAGTAAATATTTTTTTCATCTCAGTGTTATTTCTTTATTGTTTTAAAACAGGTCTTTAATATTGATGCCTTTGCTTTGGTCAAATGTCGATTGCTGTAGAAATGCATAGCATGTTTCGGTCTTGGTCGTCACACGCATCCAATAGCCCTTTTCTGATTTTTCGACGATCTCCAGACTATACAATTGTTTGGCTCGTGTGCGGATAGGCGTCTTATTTTCGTCATAGCCCAACAGGGTAAGATTGGTCGAATGAGGAGCAAATCCAAACAGCAACTCTCCATAGGAAAAGAAGACTTCTATGTATGCCCCATGGGACAGAAGATGGACTTTGCCGGTAAGGGTAAGCGGGAGAGCACCAATGGATATGTCTCCCAGGTGAGCTATTATCAGGCCAGGCGCTGTGAAGGGTGC
>Ga0182746_1000995_pt1 | contig 30022 bp, 19 predicted proteins | sample eDN3rd30CBELigOP_FD_128881 | JGI IMG/M metagenome (GOLD analysis project Ga0182746, IMG submission 128881) | Enriched Organic Plus compost microbial communities from Emeryville, California, USA - eDNA 3rd pass 30_C BE-Lig OP (version 2) (version 2) ...
TTCCCAAGAGTCCATATCGACGGAATCGTTTGGCACCTCGATGTCGGCTCATCTCATCCTGGGGCTGGAGCAGGTCCCAAGGGTATGGCTGTTCGCCATTTAAAGAGGTACGTGAGCTGGGTTCAGAACGTCGCGAGACAGTTCGGTCCCTATCTGCCGTAGGCGTCGGAGAATTGAGAGGATCTGTCCCTAGTACGAGAGGACCGGGATGGACGTACCTCTGGTGGACCTGTTGTCACGCCAGTGGCACAGCAGGGTAGCTATGTACGGACGGGATAACCGCTGAAGGCATCTAAGCGGGAAACCCACCTCGAGACGAGTTCTCCCTCGAGAGTCGTGGAAGACCACCACGTTGATAGGCCGGGTGTGGAAGTGCAGCAATGCATGCAGCTTACCGGTACTAATAGCTCGATCGACTTGATTGCTCTCATTATGCAATGCTCATCATCGCGCTCACTGAAGTGAGCCGTACCTTTCGAGGTTTCGGCTCCTTCCCGAGACGGCGCTCGACGCCGGCGCGTCACATGCTCTGCAGGTGACGCCGCTTGATGGGCGTAAGAACACAGGAAAGACCAGAACAGAAGTCATCTCACTTTTCCGCCGACCTGGTGATTATGGCGGAGTGGCTGCACCCGATCCCATCCCGAACTCGGCCGTGAAACGCTCCAGCGCCAATGGTACTGCGTCTTAAGACGTGGGAGAGTAGGTCGTCGCCAGGTCTGCAGAAAAGTGAGTGCCTCTGAAACGAAGTCATCAGACAAATCCCCTCTTTCGATACGTTATCAGCGCCGCCCTGGCTTTCGTCAGGGCGGCGTTTTCGTTTGTGGGTCGTGCTGCTGCGCTGGTTTTGGCGGTGAGCTGCCGCCGGAAGTGATGGCGTGTATTCGTCTCGTTGGCCGATCGGCAGGTCGTTTTGTCGGCGTTGCGATTTCGCGCAGCGGTCTCTTCGATCTCAGAGTTTGAGCAGGGGGAATGGGCGGCATCGTGTGAGTGGTCGGGGCCGTTGAGCCCGGCTGCCGAAGCCACTTTTTCGCTGCGATTGATGTCCGTCGGCGATGAGATCTCAGATGCTCGGCGGATCTTGTGCGGTGAGCTGGGCAAGCGGTGTTTCGTGTTTCTTCCATACACGCGCGCGGTGCGGATAGCCCGCCGAGCGCTTCTATCGTGTCGCGCCTTCGCTGAAGGCATCGAATTATCATTTGGATCTGTGGCCGCGCACGCCGGTGCGCAGCTGTTTCTGTCGATAACACGGAGTCTTTCTGGCTCGGATTGTGATGCCCATTGCGTCGCTGCCCACCGGATGGTCGCGGCGGCATACGGAGAACGGGCCGTCTCATGGCGCGTTTTTTTTTACGCAGTAGGTCGTCGCCCGTCACCGACGGGAGCGTTCGAAATATCGTCGACGACTATCAGCGGCACGGTGCGTGGGGATCGACGTCCATCGAACGGAACATTGTCGTCCCCAACGGCCATCGGGCAATGCATCTCGAAATCCCTCGCCGTTATCTGCCGAGGCGTACCACGATTTTTTGATCTCAACCTCGGGAGGCGACGCGCGTTGCCACGGATGAAACCGCTCGGCGGCAGCGTCGTCGGTGCGCCCCCATCCACCCATCGAATTCCTCCCGCGCGGTTGAAGTGAGCGGTGGGAGTGGCGATAGTCAGCCTGCGAGAAATCAGCAGCAAACATGGAGGGACCGCGCCGATATGAGCGATCGCATCATCATGAGAGTTGGCGAAAGCCTGGTTGCCGGTGGACCGCCGGGTACGGCGGCCGAGCCGGAAGTGGCGATCGGTGAAATGGACGGCCCATTCGGAACCGCCTTTGCCAATCTGCTCGGCAACCAGGTCGCGGGCCATTCCCGGGTACTGGCCTTGCTCAACACCGATGTGATGGTTCGGCCGGCGACGATCTGCGTCAGCAAAGTGACCGTTACCGATGAGCGCTACACCAACATCCTGATGGGCACCGTGCAGTATGCGACGGCGATGGGCGTGCTCGACAGTGTGCGCGTCGGCGATATTCCGAAGGAAAAGGCCAACGACCTCGGCATCATCGTATCGGTCTGGCTGAATCCGGGAATTGTCGAGGTCAAAGATCTCGACCACCGGGTATTGTTCGACATCCACCGCAAGGCAACGGCGCAGGCGATTCACAAGGCGATGACCAATCAGCCGTCGATCGATTGGCTGCTCGAGAACCAGGATAAGGTCATCCACAAGTATTTCGAGAAAGGGCTCAAGGGAGAGCTCTAGAAAACGCGCCGCAAAGGGGGGAATTCTTGCGCGAACGCCGGTTGGGCGGCGCGAAAATTCGGGCGGTCCTCCGTGGCGATGAGCAGAATCGTCGACTCGCGGCGACGAATAGAACAATGCAAATCGAGGCGCTGCTTCAGCCGGCCACTTCATGTCGGCATCGAGCAGCGCCTCGATGCGTTTTGCGACCAGTTCTGCATCGAACAAAGAGCCATCCGCGCTCCGTGTGACCCAGGGCTGCGGACGGCGGTGCGTCTGCTGGGTCGTGAAGCGCGACGTCCCACATCGCGGGGGCCGACGATATAGTTGAACCCCATGGCAGATGGCGCATCGGCGTTTGAGAACGCGCGTCTCAAGCGCTGGCACGCTGACGGGCCCCGGCACAGCGGCGGGAGCGGTGAAGTTTCGGCTGACCTCATACGACTCAACGCGAGGCGCTGCTTCAGCCGGTCACTTCATGCCGGCATCGAGCAGCGCCTCGATGCGTCTTGCGACCAGCCCTTCGTCGAACGAGCCATCCGCGTTGCGTGCGACCCAGGGCTCCAGACGGCGATACTTCTGGGGATCGTAGAGCGTGATGCCCTCGTTGAGGATGCCGGCCGTATAGCTGAATGCGCCCTTCGACATGATGAGCACATCGGCGTCGACGAGCGCGCGGTGTGTTTCGAGAGCTGGCGTGTTCAGATGCAACTCCGCGCCGAGGGCGGTGAGATCGGCAAAGTCTTCCGGCATCCCCTGCGAATAGACACCGATGCGTGCGCGGCAGGCGCGGGGGTCGAGTAGCGCCTTGAGGCGCGACAGGGTGTTCACGAATACGCCGTTCGGCGTGAAGTTGCGCGCGACCTTGCTGTTGCTCGCCGAGACGTCGCCGCGCCGCATGTGTACCGCGATGCGGATCTCGCCGGGCCGGCGTGGGCTGCGCTTTTTGTTGCCCCAGAATTTTGCGCGCAGATCCGGAAGCACGCGTTCCCATGCGTCGGGATCGTTGTTGCAAAAACGCAGGTAGTGCTCGGCCGTAACGATAGCTGACGTGTGATGGAGAACGAGGGGAAGGCGGTCGACCGGGATAACGGGCGCGGAAACGCGATCGAGCGTGGTCTCTCCGGCGCCGAGATTGAAATACGTCTCGCACGCGCGCACCCATGAATCCATATCGCCTTCGGCGTGCTCGATGGTCGCGAAAGGCCGATGGACGTAAGCGAGGCCGTGGGCGCGGGCAAAGCAGAGCGCCGACATGTTCGCCTGTGCCTGCGATCCGGCCCCGTCGTTTTTTCCGATCGCCATCACCAGCAGGTTTTTGCCGGTTGCGCCCGAACGGAGCGCGCGGCTGAAGCGGTCGATGTAGAAGTTCGCATCGGACTTCGTCGGCAGCCCTAATGCTTCCTTCGTTCTCACCCAAACGGCGCGTGCACGAAAACGTGCGCCGGCGGGCGCTGGTCCATTACGCGAAATGATCATTTCTTCTAGCGTCTGTACGTTGTGATTTTGACCAAACGGCGCGTGCGCGCCCGAGCAATTTCATGCGCGATGCGCAGTCCTATCAGGCCGCCCGTGCAATTGCGACGGAGGACATAGTAGCGGAAAAACAAAATGGGATATTCGAATGGTAGACGCGCGATGACATACCAGCGCGGCTTGCGTAATTCCTTAGCCTGGAGGTCAGTATATTTCTCGAGCTTGCTGCGCACGTGATCAATGCTGCGCCAGGAAAAATGCAGCGCAGCGCCAGTGAGTTGGCCAACCGCGTGGGATCCGGTGTCGACGGTGTCGTGCACGAGGCTGTCGCGGAAGCGGACACGCCGGCGATCGTAAAGCCGCACGTAGTTGTGGTAGTCGGCCCACAGCCGCGGACGTTCATGACCCGGATAAACCGTGATCTGACGGAAACGGTAGGCCGGGAGACGCTGATCGTCCGGCAACTGCATGACCGATACGATTTCCCGCGCGAGATCGGGTGTGACGACCTCGTCAGCATCCAGATTCAGGATCCAATCGTTCTGGGCGCAGTCCTCGGCAAAGCGCTTCTGGGGGCCGTAACCCACCCAGGCGTTGTAAATGGTGCGCGCGCCGAGTGCTTGCGACTTGGCGACGGTGTCGTCTTTCGAGCCTGAATCCACCACCACGATCTCGTCGACGATGTCGCGCACCGCCTCGATGCAGCGCGCGATGCGGTCGCCCTCGTTCGCGGCGATGATGCAGCAGCTCAGCTTCGCGCGTTGCATCGCATCAGCCCGAGCCGGTTCCGCCGCTGCGCCAAGGCAGGCGCTTGTCGATCGACCGCTTGAGGCGCTGCAGGAACGTCTTGGCGCGCTTGGGCTGGAAGGGATCGTGGGCGTGGCGATCATCGCCGATGTGATCGGCGATGCCGGGGACCACTATGGCGATGCGCATGCCGCGCTGCTTCAGAAAGAGGCTGAGGTTTTCCTCTGTGACGAAGCGCGCGAAGGGGCCCACCTCGCGCCACAAGGACAGGCACGCGATGGAGGGATTGAACGAATAGGAAAACCACTTCGGATGCGCGTCGAGATCCCAGACGAGGTAGTCGATGCCGCCGTGCGTCTCTCTACGTGCGCCTTTGGAGAAGCGCGGATCGTAGACGCGGTGCGCGATGCAGACGACCGAAATGTCGGGACGCGCTTCGAGGAAATCGGTGACGCGATCGAGGTCGATGCCGCGGGTGAAACCCCAGTCATCTTCCAGGTGCAGCACATAGGGCGTCGAGAGCGTCGCGTAGTGGGTATCGATGGAGCGCATCTGGCCGAGCTTTGGCAGGTTGACGCGCACGTCGGCCACGGGAAAAGCGCGGGCGAAGGCGGCGGCCGCGGCGCTGTCCTCCGAATCCTCGGCGATGAGGACGCGCTCGACTTCGAAGTGGCGCTGGAGCGATGCGACGGTTTCTCCGAGCAGGTCGAAGCGACCGCAGCTCGTCAGGACCGTCGAAAACTTGGCAGGGTCTACCTTGTATTTCATGGGGCCCGGGCTGGCTGCTTGGCGGTGCCCAAGGCCTAGTGGGTCAGCTGGCCCATGGCAAGTATCACAAGGCTGATGGCGCCGATCCATAGGGCGACACGGCCCCAGCGGTTGCGGCGGGCTTCCTCCCGGGCGATCTGGCGTACGGTTTCGTCGTCAAGGCGCAGGCCGTTGCGGGCCATGTCGGCGAGGGCGACTGCGGTCTGCTGACCTTGGGTCAGCAGCGCGGGAAGGTCGGCCAGGATGTTGCCGATGACGGACGCGCCTTCACCCGCCTCGCGCAGCCTTCCCATGGGGCCGAGGTTGCTTTCGATCCATTGCTTGGCGATCGGCTCGGCGGCAACCCACATGTTGAGGCTCGGGTCGAGACCGCGGGCGACACCCTCGACGACCACCATGGTCTTCTGGAGAAGGATCAGCTCGGGCCGGGTCTGCATATCGAAGACCTCGGTATAGGCGAAGAGCTGTCCCAGGAGATCCGCCATGGAGATCTCTTCGGCCGTGCGGCCGTGGATCGGCTCGCCGATCGCGCGCAGCGCCTGGGCGAAGACTTCGACGGGATGGTGCGGCGGCACGTATCCGGCCCAGAAGTGCACCTCGGCGGCGCGGCGGTAGTCCCGCGTGATGAGGCCGTAAAGGATCTCCGCCAGGAAGCGGCGCTCCTTGGTGCCGAGGCGGCCCATGATACCGAAGTCGACGGCGACGAGCCGGCCGCCCGCGTCGACGAACAGGTTTCCCTGATGCATGTCGGCGTGGAAGAAGCCGTCGCGCATGGCATGCTTCAGGAACGAGCGCATGACGGTGAGGCCGAGCGCCTTGCGGTCGATGTCGGCGGCGGCGACGCGCTCGTGATCGGAGAGGCGGATGCCGTCGATCCATTCGACGGTGAGAACGCGCTTGGCCGTGCGCTGCCAGTCGACCTCCGGTACGCGGAAGTCGTCGTCGGTGGCCGTGTTCTCGGCCATCTCGGAGATGGCGGCGGCCTCGAGGCGCAGATCCATTTCAAGCTCGGTGGAGCTTTTGAGCGTGTCGACGACCGCGACCGGCTTCAGCCGGCGGGAAGGCTCGTGCCAGCGCTCGATCTGGCGGGCGGCGAAATAGAAGGTGTCGAGGTCGCGGCGGAAGCGGCGCTCGATCCCCGGGCGCAGGATTTTGACGGCGAGCTCGCGCCGGCGTCCGTCCGCGTCGATGACCGCCGCCTTGTGCACCTGGGCGATGGAGGCGGCAGCAACCGCGGGGCCGAACTCGGCGAAATGGTCTTCGAGGCGGCCGCCGAGCGCTTCCTCTACGGCGCGGCGGGCTTCGGCCATGGAGAACGGAGGCAGATTGTCCTGCAGCAGGGCGAGCTCGCCGGCGAGCTCCTGGCCGATGACGTCGGCGCGGGTGGCGAGGAACTGGCCGAGCTTGATGTAGCTGGGCCCGAGGCTCGTCAGCGCGCTGGAAAGCCGGCTGCCGCGGGAGCCACCGGAGCGCCGCGCGAAGGAAAACCAGCCGAGGGGCGCTGTCAGCGCGCTGGCGATGCGCAGCGGTGCCGGCACCGGCGTTCCGGGCGGCACGAAGCGCACGCCATGCTGGGCAAGCACGAGGCCGGCGCGGGCTAGCCGCATACTGTTGATGATCGCTCCGGCCATCGGCGCGGCTCAGTCCTTCGCTGCCAGTCTTTCGCTGCGGATTGCCGCTCGACTGCGGGGCGCAGATTGCCTCTTAGCCGCCCCGGGTCAAGGATCATAACCGGGCGAGTGTTTCCATTAGGAAAGCGCGGATGTGGTGCTGCAACTTTTCAGGGGCGCCGCGGAAGGGGAAAGGCGGTACGGGGGCGCAGATTTTAGCCGATTTCCTCACCGCACTTCGCCTATCATGGGGCGTCGAGAATGCGTCACCTGCGGTCTTAGGGAGGCCCTCCAGGAGCCAAGTCGTGCCGACCAACATACTGATCGTCGATGACCACCCGCTGTTCGTGGAAGCGCTGGAACAGGTCATCCAGAACACGTTTGCCGATGCGGCGGTGTCGAAGGCGACATCGATCGAAACCGCGCGCGCGGTTCTGGATGAGGAAAGCGGCTTCGATCTCGTGCTGCTCGATCTGTCCATGCCCGACACGCGCGGGCTTGAGGGGGTGATCGAACTGCGCACGCGCTATCCCAAGGTGCCGATCGTGGTCGTGTCGGCGCTCGAGGATGCGCGCATCATCCACGAGGTGATGCAGTGCGGTGTGGCGGGCTACATCTCGAAATCGACGCGCGGGGGCGACCTCGGGCGCGCGCTGCAAGACGTGATGGATGGATCGGTGGTGCTGCCGAAGGGGTATCAGCCGCCGGCGCCGAATGCAGCCTCCGATCTGGCCGCGCGGATCGCGACGCTGACGCCGCAACAGGTGCGCGTGCTGCACATGCTGCGCCAGGGGCTCCTCAACAAGCAGATCGCGTTCGATCTCGGGGTCGGGGAAACAACGGTGAAGGCGCACGTATCGGAAATACTGCGCAAGCTGAAAGTGAACTCGCGCACGCAGGCCGTGATCGAGGCTTCGAAGATCGATTTCGAATCCATCCTCGGCGGCACGCGCGACGACTGAGCCGATGCCGCTGCTCCCGCTGCTAAGAGAGGACCAGCGGAGTTATTCGCCGTGGGCTGCGCGCGCCAGAAGGTGCAGCATCAAAGCGCGTAGCCGCGCCGGCTTCACGGGCTTCAGCAACACCTCGCAATCCATCTCCCGGGCGGCGTCTGCGATCTCCGCTGTGCGATCGGCGGTGATGACGATGGCGGGTATGGCCGCGCCCGCCGCGCGGCGGAGCGCATGCACCGCTTCGAGGCCGTTGCGGCGCTCATCGAGGTGGTAGTCGGCTAAGATGACATCGGGCATGCGCTGCGCGCCTTCAGCGCGCGCGAGGCCTTCAAGGCTGCGCGCCGAGCGGACGCGGCAGCCCCAGCGTTCGAGCAGCGAGCGCATCGCTTCGAGCACACCCGGATCGTTGTCGATGACGGCGATCTCTGCACCTTCGAGGCTCGATACGCTCACATCGACGGGCGCCGGCGCCTCGGTTACCCGCTCCCGCGTGCCTGCTATCTCGGTCAGCGCGCGCGGCACGGTGACGGAAAAGCGTGTGCCGTGTCCGACCCGCGAGCACAGGTCGAGCCGGTGGCCGAGCGCTTCGGCCATGCGCTGCACGATGGAGAGGCCGAGGCCGAAGCCGCCGACCGTCGGGCGGTCGGTCGCCGCACCGCGCTGAAATTCCTCGAAGATCGTTTCGCGGTCGGCCTCGCCAATGCCCGGTCCGGTATCCCAAACTTCAATGCGGACCATCTCGCCCCGCGGCCGCGCAAAAAGGCGGACGCATCCCCTGTCGGTGTACTGCACCGCATTGGCCATGAGGTTTTGCAGGATGCGCCGGAGCATCAGCGGGTCCGAGACGACGGTGAGCCCGTTGCGCCGCCATGAAAGGGCGAGGCTCTTGGCCTTCGCCTGGGGCTCGAGATCGACGACGAGCGAGGCAAACATTTCATCGAGCGCGACCGGCCGGCGCGCCGGCGTGACGACGCCCGCTTCGAGCTTGGAGATGTCGAGGATGGACTTGAGCAGCTGTTCGATGGTGGTGAGGGCATGCTCGATGCGCTCGGCAATGACGCGCTGGGGTCCGCCGCCGTTGGTTTCGGCAAGGGCGCTGGCCGAGAGGCGCGCCGCGTGCAGCGGCTGCAAAAGATCATGCCCTACAGCAGTGAAGAAGCGCGTCTTGAAACGGTTGGCGCGTTCGGAGGCGTCGCGTGCAGTCGAAAGCTCATCATTGGTGCGTTCGAGCCGTGCAAGCGTACTCGTCAGCTCCTCGGTGCGCTGGCGCACCTGGCTTTCCAAAGCAATCGCCGTCTGGAACAGGGAATAGGCGTTCCCCTGCTGATCCATCGAGCGCTCGACCCGCTGCATGAGCGCCGCGTTGATCTTCTGCAGCTTGGCGATGCGGCGCTCCAGATCCTCGGGGCTCGCTTCAGGCGCCTCGATGTCGAACAGCGAAGCCATGGCTTACGCTTCCGATGCCGGCGCCCGGTGTCCGAAGGCTATGCCGGTCAGCGTCTGGTTGAGATGCATGGCGTTGAACTGCTCACCGTAGGTGTGGAAGCCATAGATATTATATTTCCGGTAGAGCGCGTCCATCTGGTGACGGATTTGGCGCGCTTCCGCGTCGAGCCGACGCAGGATGCAGTCGAAGCCGACAACGAGATCGATGCCGCCGAGAACGCTGTCCACCTCGCTCAACGTGGCTTCCGTCGCGCTCAGTATGTCGCGGGGGCGCGCCACCGTGAACACCAGCCCCTCGTCGATGGCACAGAAAAATGACAGGCTGCCGTCAGCGTTCATGTTGCGAATGGAGCGGCAGAAGTAGTCGCCGCCGACCTTCACGACCAGCGGATAGGACGCGAAGCTGAAGGGACCGAGGTCGTCAGGGCGCAGGCCGATGGCGGCGGCGTATTCACGCGCTGCAGGCTCGGCGTTGAGCTCGTGCACGATGCGGTTCTCGGTATCGGCTGCGGTGACAACGAGCTTGATGCCGGTCGGCTCGAAATTCTGCGTCTTGAATACGCGGAAGGGGAGGTCGGTCTCCACCAGGATGAGGACGGCGGCGCGCTGGGCGACCTCGCCGTCATGGAGAATCGCAGTCCGGTGAAAGTGGATGCCATCGCCCGCCGAGCCGCCGATCAACTCGATGTCGTCCAGCGCCCAGTTGATGGCGGCGACGATGTTCTCCTCGGCGTTCGACAGGCCATCAACCAGCAGCAGCGCGAACATCGTCTCGCGCGAGAGCCGATCGGACGTGGGGCGAAGCCGCGACTTGACGCGGCGCACCGCCTCGGTGGCCCGCTCGACGCCGAAACGGCCGATGTTGGTGATGAGCTCGGTGTGCACGCGGAAACCTTCGCGGGGGAAGGCAACGAGCAGCAACCCGCCCTGCATCATGCCGGCGGGGCCGATCTCGCCGGCCGTCGAGCACCCGGTGACCGGTATGCCCGGAAAGGCTTCTTTGAGGGCGCCGGCCAGCGCCTCGGCATCGTGGTCGATGCTGAAGAAGGCGATGAGCTGCTGATAATCGCCGCCGCTGCCCAGTTCGAGTGCGGCTTTGGCTTCGCGCACGGCTGCGCAGGTGGACGGCAGCGCGCTTGCCGCAACACGAATGCCGCTGCTGCTCTGCGTGGCGTTTCGCCGGGCGAGTGTCGTCATGATCCTCCGCTGCGCCTTCTCATGGGCGCTGCCTGGGGGGAGCGTGCCACAGCCGCACAGCGGCGGCAAATCGGCGCAGGCTCGCACCCGGCCTTTCCGAGGATCAGCCGGTCAAAAGCGGGTCGTTCGGCAGCAGCGGCCGGGTGAACCGCACGCCCGCCGAGGTGCCGCTGCACCAGGCGACCGATCCGGTGAAGCGCCGTCCGCTCGGAAGCTCGATCTCGACCATGGTTTTGGGCACGAGCTGGGGGACGCGCTCGAGGCCGAAGCCGCCGGGCGAGACGTCGCGCACGAAGGCCTGGGCCGTCAGGCGATTGTAGGTCAGGGTGCAGGACTGGCAGACAGTGCGGCGCGCGGACTGCCGACGCTGGGGCAGATCGGGCAGCGCGATCTCACCGCTGGCGTCCAGGCAGGGCGAGCCCCCCATGATGACATCCTGCAGCAGATTATTGAGGAGCTTAGAGTTGCTCGCATACTGCGCCGGTAGGTGATGCAAGTCGGAATGGAGCTGACGGACGGCGAGCAGCGCATCCTGGCAGGCGCGGCGCCAGGCCGTCGACAGGGTGAGCAGGTGCAGAGCGACGGCGCGGTCCTCGCCCAAAACGTTCGCTTCGGAGATGTAGCGGTCGATGGCGAGGCGGGCGGGCGCGAGATCGTCGAAGAACTGGATGACGAGGCGCACCGTATCCTCGTCGAGGTCGGTCTCCAGCATGCCGTTGCGCAACACGGAGATGATCGCGGGCTCGCCGGGCACGTACGGGCGGATGGCGTCCTCGCCGCGTGGGGAGTATCCGCGGTTGAATGCGTTGATGACGCTCGCGATGGTGGCTGTCAGCAGCGCTGCGGAGTGCACCTCGCACACCAGTGCTTCCAGCATCGGCATGCTGGAATCGGGGAACTCGGGATGGCGATCCTGGGTGCGCAGGGTGTTGCCCTCCGCGGCGAGGCCCGCGCGACGTAGTCTACTAAAAGGCGGCACGGTGGCCTCGACGCTGTTTTACGAGTACGCGCAAAAGGTAGGCCGTCAAGCGCTAACGGCCGGTTATCCTCTGTAGTGCGAAATCTCGCGGCGCGGTAACCAATGGCGCGTACGGAACGTATGGACCCGCGCGTTCGCACGGGGGTGCGGTGACGCGCCACGGCTCAAGCGTATCGGAAGACGGGTGGCGCGAAGAGGCTCCGCTTACCCCGGTCAGAGCGTTAGCGTTCAACGCGTGAGGACGATGAAGTCGGTGTATTCGCCCATCTCGTAGCTGCGCGGGTGATCGGAGACGATCAGCGAGCCGCCCGTCCAGAGCAGCTCCGCAATGCGTTCGCGGGCCTCCTCGGGAAGCTCGATGCGGTCGAGCGCACCGGTGGCAGTTTCAGGCTTCGCGCTGGGCTGCGCCGCCTTTTCCGCCGCTGCTGCTGCGTTCTTCCCTTTGGACTTGCCGCGCCGTGTTTCGGCGGCGGCACCTTCGGGCGGCATCGTGATGGCGGTCCAATGGACGTTCGAGCCGTCCGGGGCGACATCGACCGCGGTGTAGACGTGCGTTCCGAGGGGACGGTCGGGATCGCGAATGGTGACGGGAGCGTCCCACACCTCTTTCCAGTCCTGGCGGATGAAGATGCGACCTTCCTTCTTGGAGACGAACACGGAAACCTGCTGGCGCCGGCGCGTCGCCTCCGCGATGAGGTCGTCGGCGGCTTTTGCGGTCTCCGCTGCGCGCTTCCAGGCTTCGACGGCGGCGAAAGCTGCTTTGGATTTCTCGGCCTCATGTTCGCGCGCGGTGGCGAGCGCGCTGCGTGCATGCTCAACCGCCGCTTCGGCGGCGGATTTTTCCGATGCGATCGAGGCTGTCGTGTCAGGCGTATCGGTGTTCGCGGCGGCCTGATCCGACGTGCCCGTGGCGCGCGCCGTGACGTCGCCGAGCTTAGCCTCTGCGGCTTTCAGCGCGGTCTCGGCCGCTTCCGCCGCGTCGGCGGCCTGGCGCGCTTCGGCACCCGTCGCCTGCGCAGCATCGAGCGCCGTCTTGGCCAATGCATCGGCTACGGACTTGTCGGCAACCGCGCGTTGCTTCAGGGCGCCGGCATAGGCGATGGGATCGAGCAGCTTCGGTGCGCTCGTTTCGTCGCTATGGTTCGCCGCTGCAGCTGTCGTGTCGCTGGCCGTTGCGGCGTCTGCGGACGCAAGCTCGACGGCTGCATCGCCTGCGGCTTGCTGCTGATTGGCGGGCGAAGGCTGCATCTTCGGCAGCGGGAGCAGGGGATGCGAGAAATCGACGGGCGCAGTATCGCGCGTGGTGACGATCACGCGCGCGCCGATTTTGGTGAGACCGTAGAGCTGCGGGGCAAACGAATAGGGCAGGCGGATGCACCCGTGCGAGGCCGGATAGCCGGGTACGACGCCGGCGTGCAGGGCGATGCCCGACCACGTGATGCGCTGCATCCACGGCATCGGCGCGCCGGAATAGATGTTGGAGCGGTGGTGCCGGCTTTTGCCGATCACACTGAAAACGCCGGACGGTGTGCGGTGGCCCGCGACACCGGTGGAAACGCGCGAGTGGGCGATGCGGCCCGTGGCGTCGTAGACGCTGACGTGCTGGTCGGGCAGCGAGACGATGGCGACGAGAGCGCCCTTAGGTCCGGTTTTCTCCGCCTTTGCGGTGGTTGTCTTCGACGCTGCGGCCGCATTGCCCGCCTGTGCCGGGGCTGCGGGCGGGCGCTTTTTGCGCACGGCGCGTTTGGGCGGCTTCTGATAGCCGAAGAAATTGCCGAAGCCCTGCTGGGCCGCCGCCGGCTGGACCGTTCCCACCGTGCCGCCGATAAAGGCGAGGGCGGCGCCGATGGCCAAGGCGCGGGGAAGGAAGAAAGGTTGGGCGAAATGGGTGCTGAAAAGGCGAGAGAGCACGGCTAAGAGGCTCCGAATCTTCATGTAATCGCAATGCCCTCTGCTATACCGCAGGCCTTTGCGGCGTGCGCGGACTTTTGACCTCGAAATACGTATATCCGAGGATGTGTTGCTCCCTGGTCGCCAGGGTACGCCAACATTCGCCTCAAAATCCGGCAGCCGCCGCGATTAATCGCTGCGGAAAAGAAAAATCTCACCCTTCGAGGCAGCAGGTCGCAGTGCGCGCGCTTCCGCGGGGCTATCGCAGTCACTATTTGGCCTGGGACGGCGCTTAATTGGGCGCCCATCCTCCCAGCGTCTTTCCGGCGCCAACGAAAGCAGTGTGGAGCATGAACCCACCCGACGACCGCGCCGTAGCCGAGGGCGCGCAACCGACCTCCCAGGCAAACCCGATGCCGGTGTCCGAATTCATCGCGCTCGTTGCGGTGATGATGTCGCTCACGGCGATGGCCGTGGACGTGATGCTGCCGGCGCTGCCGCAGATTGGCGAAGCGCTGGGGGTCGGCGATCCCAACGCGCGCCAGAACATCGTGATCATATACATGCTGGGTTTCTCGATCGGGCAGCTCGCGTACGGGCGCCTGTCGGACGACTATGGGCGCAGACCCGTGCTTATGGTCGGCATGGGCATTTTTATCGTGGGCTCGCTCGCGGCTTCCTTCGCTTCGGGCTTCGAGACGCTGCTGATCGCGCGGGCCGTCCAGGGTCTCGGGGCCGCCGCGCCGCGCGTTCTCGCCATTGCCATCGTGCGCGACCGCTTCTCAGGGCGGCAGATGGCGCGCGTGATGTCGTTCGCGATGGCGATGTTCATCATCATTCCGGTGATCGCACCCAGCATGGGCCAGGGCGTGCTGGCCATCGGCACGTGGCGCAACGTGTTCGATCTGCTGCTCGTCTCCGGTGCGCTGGTGACACTTTGGGCGGCGCTTCGGTTGCCGGAATCGGCGCCGATGAACGGCTCGCGACTATCGCTCGGCCGCTCCGTCCGCCTGGTGCTCACGGTGCCGCAGACTCTGGGCTATGCGATCGCGGGAGGCTTCGCGTTCGGTTGCGTTCTCGCTTACGTCGCCAGTGCGCAGCAGATCTTCGTCGACGTCTATGATCTGGGCGCCGCCTTCCCGGTTGCGTTCGGCGCCATCGCGCTCACCATCGGCACGGCTTCGCTCGTCAACGCGCGCTGGGTGGAGCGGCTCGGCATGCGGCTCGTTTCCCACGCGGCGCTCTCCGCCTTCACCGTGCTTGCGATGGTGCTCTTGGTTGCCGGGCTGCTCGGAGTTGCGAACGTGTGGGTGTTCATGCTGCTCATGGGCGTTCTGTTCTTCCTGTTCGGCCTCGTGGCGCCGAACTTCAATGCGCTCGCGATGGAGCCGCAGGGCGACAACGCCGGTATGGCATCGTCGATCGTCGGCTTCCTTTCGACGGCGGCGGGCGCGATCGCAGCGGCGGTGATCGGCCACGCGTTCGACGGCTCGATCGTTCCGCTGGCGGCCGGGTTCGTTTTTCTCGGTGTCGGCTCCTTCGCCATCGTCCTCTGGGTGGAAGGCGTGCACGGGCTGTTCCACTCGGGACGCTGAGGGAGTTTCGAGTTTCGCCGTTCAACGGCTCGCATGCGGCAACGGGCCCGGCCTGAGGCCGAACCCGCTGCTGTCGTCGTAGCGTGTCTGATTGCGGGCGGTGCTCAGGTCTTACGGGTGACGGTTTCGCCCGGCACGGAGCCGCTCGCCGGTGTCAGCCGCTTTTTGGCGGACTGGTCGGCGAGAAGCTGGCGCAGCGCCGCCTCGCGCTCTTTCCATTGCGCGTTGCCGGCGAGATTCTGCAGCTCCATCGGATCGGCCGTGACGTTATACATCTCGACCTCCTCCGGGGCGGGCGATGTCTTCACGCGCTGCTCGTAAAGACGGCGGTTGGTGCCTTCGTCGGTCGCCTCGCGCCGCAGCGGCTTCACGATGAGATCCTGCACACCATCATCGCCGGGCGTGCCCGGCGTGCTCCAGTAGCGCGGATGGTCGAAGTAGCGGGAATACTTCCAGACCGCGCCGTCGATCTCGGCAACGACGGTCTCGACGTGGTTCGGCTGGGAGACGGAATCATACGTGAGGCCGATGAAGTTCTTCTGGTCGAGGCCGCGGCTCGGGTCGTCGTCGCTCATGAAGTAGATCGGCTCGGCCGACGCTTTGGCATCCGCTTCGCCGCGGATGACCGGCGACAGGTCGCGTCCGACGAGCGGAAGCGGATCGGTGAAGCCCGGAGCGATTTTCGCCCGGACGGCTTCGGCATCGATGCCGGCGAGGCCGAGGATGGTCGGTGCGAGGTCGATATGGCTCGTCGGGACGGGGACGGTGCGTGCCTCGCTCGCGCCCGGGGGCACGATGACGAGCGGCACGCGCAGCGCTTCCTCGTAGGCCATATACCACTTCTGGAAGAGACCGCCGTGCGAGCCGAGCAGGTCGCCGTGGTCGGAGGTGAAAATGACGACGGTGTTGTCGAGGAAGCGGGATGCCTTCAGGGCATCCATCACCTCGCCGAGGTGCTTATCGACGTCGGCGTGCAGCTTGTAATAGAGACGGTAATAGTCCGGCCGCACGGCGCTCGCCTGCATGAACTGGCCGTAGGCGTCCTTGTAGGACTGCTGGCATGACGGTTTTTTGTCGAGCTTCTCCGTGCGCGATTTGGCGAACATCGCCTTGTCGAATACGTCCTTCGGCACGTAGTCCGGCACGCTGAAATCGTATTGATTTTGCGCCGCAGCCGCGAGGTTGGTGAAGAATCCCCAGAGCGCGATGTCATGCGGGTTCGTGAACGAGGCCATGACGAACCAAGGCGTGTCGTCCTTCGCGGCGTCGAGATCCTGCAGCAGCTTCACGACCTGGGCGGAGATGGCGGGATCGCGGCCCTGCTTGCCTTTCGCGGCCGAGGAGCCGGAGCGCAGCGGATCGGAGCCATGGGGCTCGGGGCCGACCCAGCCCTCGAAGCCGAACGGATCGAGCACGTTCGCCTTCAGGTAGGTGTTCTCCTTTACGGGATCGTTGAAGCCATCGGCGTCGTAGCTGGTGACCACCTGGCTGGTGCCGGGCACGCGAAGATCGGCTTCATGGGCATGCCATTTGCCTTTCCAATAGGTGCGATAGCCCGCCTCGCGGAGGTAATGGCCGATGGTCGGCACCGAGCCCGGCAGCAGCCAGTGCATGTCCGGGTCCTCGGCGGCCTTGGCGGCGCCGTCGGTGTTGGCGACGCCGTGCAGCGAAGGATAGTGGCCCGTGTAGAGCGATGTGCGGCTCGGCACGCAGGCGACGGAGGCGATGTAGTGGCGGTCGAAGCTGATGCCCTTCTGCGCGAGCGCGTTCTGCACGGGCAGGTGGGTTTTGCGGAATTCCTGCAGCGCCTCGCTCTCGTAGACGGTCGGGTAGCGCTGCTCATCGACGAGCAAAAACAGGATGTTGGGACGTCGTCCGCCGCCGTTTTGCTTCTTTGCCGCCGTTGCCGCCTCGGCGGTCGACGTCGCGTCCAGGCCGCCCGCAATGCCTGCGGCACCGGCGAGGCCGAGCTTCAAGGCGGTACGCCGGTCCACGTCGCGCGTATCGGTCATCGCTACTCCCCCTGCAAAAATCGGTTGCGGCGCCTGAAATCGGGCTAAAGTCCTGCGGCGCTGCCCATGTTCTCGCTAACGGAACGACGCTTGAGTTCAACTGTAGAAATTCAGTCGTATCGCTCCCGCCACAGGGGCTGTGAGGGTCTCGTCGATACGCTCGTCGATCCCGATATCGACATCGACGTTAGGGCCCTGTCGCGGGACGGCGGGCCGCTCGCGCCGGCAAAACGCGCGTGGCTCTGCGCGCAGCCGGGCTTCGAAGCATCGGCGAAAGAGACGTCCGCGCGCCTCGTGGCGGCTTTTCACGGCAAACGGATTCTCAACCTCGTCATCAACGACCGCGGGCGCTTCATCGTCGCCCTGCTCGCGCTCGATTTGCACTTTCGTGACGATGTGCCGGATGCCGGGCTCACCTCGGGGCGCTTGAAGCGCGTGTGCTCGGAGATGGGTGTGTGCAGCCCGACGCGCGTCGCTTCGCTGCTCGCGCTGATGCGGCTCGGCGACTTCGTGCGGGCAATGCCTTCGCCGGGCGACAAACGCCGGCGCGTTCTCGTTCCGACGGCGCGTCTCGTCGATTCGCAGCGTACGCGCTGGCGCTGTCACCTGGAGGGCTCGTCGCGTTTTCTACCGGAGGCGCAACGCGCCATTGCGGCGCTCGATGGCGAGGAGTTCGTTGCCGAGATGGTGCGCGTGCTCGCCGACCATTTCTATGCCGGACTGCGCATTCTCGATCGCGTTCCGGGGTTGCGGCTGTTCGGAGAGCGTACGGGGGGAATTTTCGTCGTCTTGGCGCTGCTTGCCGCCGCTGACGATAGAGCGCTGCGCGGGGAGAGGCCGGTCGAGACGTCGGTTTCAGATCTGGCGCGGCGCACGGGCACCTCGCGTGCGCACATCATCAAGCTGCTGGGCGATGCGGCGGCCGAGGGTTTCATCGACCGTCCGGCGAACAGGGACATCCTCCTGCAGCCGCGCCTCGTCGACGCCGCCCACGATTTCCTGGCGGTGGGCTATCTGTTCTTGAACTACGCGGCAAAGCTCGCGTTCGCGCGGATGGACCGCGACGGGCGCGAATGAGGTTTGCGGCGCCGTCTTGTCAAAGTGGATGCACAGCATCTTTCGGCACAACCTTGCGCCGCAGCTCATCGGATAGGGCTTTGTGCACGATGCCGGAGTGCTGCTGCAGGAGATCCTTGCCGGTCTGGTAGTAATCGGTCTGAAAGGTGTGCTGCTTCATCTCCGCGATCCATGTGGGATTGACGCCCGCGGGAAGCCAGTATTTTTCGATGAGCCGCTCCCATTGTCCGCGGTCGAGCGCATAGATTTTTCGCGTGTGCTTGTCCGAGCGCGACACCTCGTGGAAAAGCCAGAGGCTGGCCGGCGCTGCAAACCGCTTCTCTCCCTGCACATAGATGAACACGCACATGGAGCCGCACCGCTTGCCGGGCATGACGACGGTGGAGAGCCGGTGCGTCGCCTTGATCGCCTGCAGAACCCGGATGACGCGCTCGCCTTCGCGCACCGAGCCGCCTGGGGAGTCGATGACGAGCCGGATGACGCTATGGGAAAGCTTGTGTTTTTCGAATGCGGCTTGGATCTTTTCCGCCATGCCGCGGCGCACTTCCCCTTTCCACCGCATGATGAGAACTTCGGGGTGACGGCGCGATTTGGAAAGTCTCAGCTGACCGGATGCGTGGGCGTTGCAGGGCGTCGCGGCGATCGCGGCGGCCGTTGCGAGGGAGACAGCGAGCATTCCGAGTGCCGAACGCATCGACCAATGTTTCCTCGGTTGTAGGCCGCCCATCCAAGCCGGCGACCGGTCTTCCGCGGCATGCGCCGTGACGCGCTCGCGTGGCGAGGCGTGCATCGCGCCGGTCTAATGCTTCGTCAGCTTTTTGATGCTGTCGATGTCGACGGCGTTCACTGCCGCCTTCAACTGCTCGATGCTGACACCGTGACCTTCCGCCTTGACCATGACCCTATCGCCGACGAGCACGGCATAGCTGCCGATCCCGTCCCGGGAGTTGAAGTCCTCCATCGTGATGCGCCCATCGACGGTCGACAGCTTGCTGTAGCTTTCGGCATTCTGCTCGGTGCGGCTCACGCCGAGGGCGCCGGTGAGCCCCGCCATGGTGCCGGCAACCCCCATGTCGGAAAGTGAAAGCGTGATGGTCTTTTCTCCCTCGGCATAGACCGCCGATACCGATGCCAGATCGAGACCCGCGATGCTTTGGTCGGTCGAGCTTTCCGTGCGCTTAAATCCGGGCAGGGTGATGGGCATCAACTCGACGAGGTCGACGGTGGCGATCACCGGCAGCTTGCCATCGCCGCTCGACAGCGCATCGAGCCGCTTTCCTAATTCGCCGAGCTTTGAAAGATCGACTTTGCCCATGCCGGGTAGGGCGGGCGTCTCTGCGGGCGCTCCCTGTTCGCTTGCGGCCGAGGAAGACGTCGGCGTGGCCGGGGATTGAGTTGCCGAATGCAGCATCGGCGCCACGAAGGCGTAGAAGATCAGTGATGCAAGGATGCCGATGCCGACGAGGCCGGCGGTGAACTGTATCGCGCGCTCCGGCGGGACTCCGAGCAGAACGGGTGCTCCGGTCTGGATGAGGTAGAGCGTGTAAAGGACGCCGATGACGGTCAGAAAGCCGAGCCAGGGGATGAGCAGGAAGACGTTGGCGACCCAGGCTGCGGTAGCGGAATAGGCTGCAAGTTTCAGTGCGCCGATGGAATCTTTCCGGCCGCCGAGGCGGGGCGCCAGCCAGTTCATCACGAGGGAAGCGGCGTACACCCAGGCGAGCTGCAGGGCGTAGTTCCACAGTGCCGATTCCGCAGCCTCGCCAAGGGTTGGCCGGCCATTAACGCCGAACGCCGAATACCCCAGGAGGTCGTGGATGAGCTGACAGGCTACGGCAAACCCTGCAACGGGGATGACGTAGCCCGTAAAGAGTGTTGCGAGGCTGGCGGGCTCGGCGGCGATCGCCGGCCACTGGCTTTTCGGGTCGAGCAGGATGCCTTTGATCCGCGCCAGGAGTTGAGGTTCCGACCGGACGTGTGGATCGAACGTCATGCGCGCACCGATGCGTTTCAAAGGCCCTCTGCGAAAGGAATAACCGTGAGGAAACGCGGTGGCCTCCTCCGATCGGAGGAAAAGCTGTTCGGTGGGGTGAATTTGGCCGGACGGCGTGTGTCGCGCGCGATCCAATGCATCCGCGCCGTGGCAAACATGATCCGCAGCTAGAGCCGTTCCGGTTTGGGTGGAAACGCAGAACGGCTCTAGACCATTGTTTGGTCGTGCTTCTTATTGGAAAACCGGTTCCCACTTTTCCGGAAGCACTCACTATCCACCGTGCTTCTTATCGGAAAACTGGTTCCCACTTTTCCGGAAGCACTCTAGGACCGATCGATATCCGAAGGTGCCGCACTGTTTCCGGCGAGACAGCGGAAAGGGATCAGCGCGGGCAAGCTCATGCATGTTTTCTCGAGCTTGGAGCAGAGCCCATGTCGTCCCAGGTCCGCAGCGCCAATCTTTTCGTGGCCGCCACTGTCGTGGTGGCCTTCACCCACCCAGCCGCTGCCTTCGATTTCGGCAACAGTGCCGACAAGCACGCCTACTGCCAAGTCTATGCCCGGCAGGCGGTGAACGATGCGCGCGCCGTGGCGGCGCGCGGTTGCGGCTTCAGCGGCGCTTCTTGGAGCGGCGACGTCGATGTCCACTTCAAGTGGTGCATGGCGCAGACCGATGTGGGCGTGCCGACGCAGGAGAATCTCACCCGCAGCACAGCCATCGAACAGTGCAGCGGCGGGCAGAACGCTTTCCCGCCGGTCGTAGCCGACACTCCCGCGGAGACCGCCAACACCTTTCCGCCGGTCGTAGCCGATGCGCCAGCCGAGCAGCAAAGCGCTTTCCCACCGGTCGTTGCAGACACTTCCGCGCCTGCCGTTCACGACGAACCGGGCTCGCAGTCTGCGAGCCTCCCCCCGGTGGTTGGACACTCCAGCTCCCGGTCTTCCCGAACGGCTCGCACGTCGAACGTATCATTCCCCCCGGTGGTCGATGTGCCGGACGCGGATACGACCGTCGACCGGCGCGAGGAGATGCGCGCAGCCGTCGAACGGCTGATTGAGTTCAAGCGTGAACATGGGGACGAGATCCGTGAGGTTGCGCACGAGATGAAAGAGAAGATCAAGCGCAAGCTGTCCGATATCAACGGGCATCACGGCAAAGGTGACGATCAGGATGATGGTCCGCTCGGGAATAAGATCAGGGAGAAGATCTCCAACCTGAAAGAGCACCACCATGGCAAGCACAGCGGTCAGACCGCCGGCAACCTGAAGGAGAATATCAAGCGGAGCCTTTCGGAGTTCAAAAAGCACAACAACGAGCATCATGGCCAGGCAGAGCGTTCGCTGCGGTCAAGAGCGAAGAACGCTCTCAAGGATGGTCTGATGCGTCGGCTCGCAACCCATTAAATTCCAATCGCCAGAAGCAAGAGCCGCGCGGCTTTCGCCGCGCGGCTCTGCCTGTATCGATCAGGTAAAGCCGGGATATCAGGAGCAGCGCGACAGGCACGCCTTGCGCTTCTTGGGCTCGTTGGGGAACTTAGAGAAGCACTTGTCCTCGCACTTCTTCTGGGGCTTCGCATTGCAAATACGCAAGCAAGCATGCTTGTGGCCGCCGTTTTTTCCGTCGAGGACGCATTTTTTATAACAGCTATCGATCGACTGGCTGGACAGCACGACCGCGCCTGAGCCTTGCTGCAGAGGCGGCGGCGAAAGAGCTGCAGCGACGGCTGGAACAAGCGCGACGGCAACAGCGGCAACAACTACGCGAAGCATGTTCGTTTCTCCCGATGGCGGCGCTCGCCTGCCCGGCGTGTGAGGCAGAACGTCAAGGAACTTGCGAAGGGCCGGCCGCGAAGCGGCCCTTCGCCAGGGGGCACTACTTAGGACCTTGGTATTTCTCGCAACGCTTGGTTTTCGAATTCCACTCGCTCGCTCCGCAGCAGTTCGGCGGGGTGCCGAACGGCGTGGCACCCGAGCACTTCGGCGTCGTCGGTTTCGGTGGCATCGTGCACCGCCCGTGGAACAACTTTCGTGGTGGTGGACAGAAGCAATTGGGTGGCGTTCCCACCATGCCTCGGCTGCATTTTTCCTTCGGCGGCTCAGTTTTAGGCGGTGGCTGCTGCGGGGTTGCGTCCGGTATGCACTGCCCCGAGCGCGATAGATGCGTTCCGGGCGGGCATTTGACCGGCGGCTTCACGCATTTGCCGTTCTGGAACCGGGTACCCGGCGGACAGCAGTTCGGTGGCGATCCGGTCATTCCCAGCGGGCACTTGCAGTTTGGCGGCCTGCCGATGGTGCCGGTTGGGCATTTGGGACCGTCCTTGTCCCCCTTGGTGCCGTCGTCGGTGGAGGGCGACTTGTCCGGGCGGCAGGCGCCGCGCAGGAAGTGCGTGCCCGTCGGGCAGCAATTTGGCCAGTTGCCGATCGGGCGCGGCGGCTTGCAGACCGGCTTCTCGGTGGTCTTGTCGTCGCCGCCCTTGCTGGTATTGGCGCCGCCGTCGCCGGTCGGCGACTTGTCCGGGCGGCAGGCGCCGCGCAGGAAGTGCGTGCCCGTGGGGCAGCAATTCGGCCAGTTGCCGATCGGGCGCGGCGTCCTGCAGACCGGCTTCTCGGTGGTCTTATCGTCGCCGCCCTTGCTGGTATTGGCGCCGCCGTCGCCGGTCGGCGATTTGTCCGGGCGGCAGGCGCCGCGCAGGAAGTGCGCGCCCCTCGGGCAGCAATTTGGCCAAGTCCCGACCGGACGCGGCGACCTGCAGACCGGCTTCTCGGTGGTCTTGTCGTCGCCGCCTTTGCTGGTATTGGCGCCGCCGTCGCCGGTGCCACGTTTATTGGGTACGCATGCACCGCGCGGAGGATTGATCCTCGGATCAAAGTGCGTGTTGCGCTCGCAGCAGTTGGGGTACGTGCCGACAGGAAGGCTGCGCGGGCACACGTTGACGGGCGCGGTGGTGTCGCCTCCCCCGGCGTTATTCTCGATCGGTGGAAGCTGCGGGCGTCTCGTGACGCAGTTGCGGCCATTCCACTCCGTATCCGGCGGGCAGGCGCAGGCACCTTCGTCGAGGAGAATCATCCCGCCTTTGCATTCGGGCTTCTTGCGCTGTTCCGGCGGTGCCGCCGTCTGCGTCTTGACGGTGACGCACGAGGAAACATCCTCTGATCCACCCGCGCCTCCCGGCGCTTTACCCGCGCTGATGATTGCGCAGTTCGTGAATGTATCGGCGCTCCGTGGAATCCGCGCCGTCACCCGGAACGTCCGTTTGCCGCCGGCGGGCAGAGTGAAATCGTCGGCCGTTCTGCAGTTGAATGGAATCTCCTTCGGCTGCTGCGCACACGGCAATGGCGGATCGACCGAAGCAATGGTCATCGCATCGACGCCCGAGAGCCCATCTATCAGTGTGACGGCGCCGTGGTGCTCCGTCTGACCAGGATTGCTGATGGTCAGGTCGAAGGCACACTCCGACCCTGGCTCGCACGAAGCGGGGCCCGTCTTTTCGATCTTGAGCTTCGATGCATGCTGGGGCGGGTTGAGCTGCACGCTGTGGCAGGAGGGATCGGATGCTCCATCTCCTGCGGCCGTATCACCGATGGTGGCGCAGTTCGAGAAGGATTGTGCGCCCGCATCCGCAGGCAGGCGCACGATCATGACGTACTTGTTGTGCTCGCCCGGCGTGAGATTCATGTGGCCGGTGCAGGTGAAGGGGATCTCAGTCGGCGCGGGCGTGCACGGGAAGGGATCGGCGCCTGCCTGAGGGGTGATCGATACGACCTGTGCCGAAGACAGCCCCGACAGTCTGTCCGATACGGTGACGGGATCATCGTGGACGATCTGCTCGTCGTTGAAGATGTCGAGCTCGAACCGGCATTCGCTGCCGGGCCGACACGACTGGTCACCGGTCTTCGCCACCTTCACCTTGAACGGGTCCAGTCTCTGGGAAGCGCATTTCTTCTTGTCGGCCGTCAGAGGCCCCAGGTCGTTACCGAGGGGCACAAACTCCGCACAGTTGTTGATCGAGTTGCTGTTCTGCCAAGTGCTTCCCGGCTTGACCGAGATTCCAAGCTCGATGAATTTGCCGGGCGCCAGGGGAACGAAGGTGCCCGGTTTGAGCGGATTCGGCGCCCCGGGGATCTCGCAGTCGATCGACTGATTGGTCGCAATACCGCCCTTCCCGTTCTTCGCGGTCGTGCACTTCCAGCCCAAGTTGCCGCCGGGCCCTTCCTCGATGACCTCAGGCACACCGAGCGAGATGGTGTCGGTCACCTTGATCGGTCCGGTGAAGTCGCCGGTTCCCGTGTTCGTCACCCGGATGATGAACAGGCATTCCTTCTTGAGCTCGCAGTGGTCTGCGCCCTTGGTGCCGGGGCTGGCATTACGCTTTTCGATGCTGAGATTGGCGAACGGCTTTTCGGTCTTGGCATCGCGGTTGATTTGGACGCAGCGCTCCCGGTTCTGAGTGTTGTCGACGTTATTGCCCGACACACTTCCGCAGTTGAGCCCCGTGAACTGCTTGTCGATGGCGACCATCTTGAAGGTAGCGCTGACAGTACCGTTCGGCTCGATCTTGCCAGTGAAGCTGCAAATCGGGTTCGCACCCGTGGGACAGGTGACGCCGTTCGAGGCATTGGTGGCGATGACCTCGGCATTGAGCCGCTCGAACGGAGAAAACTTGTTCGGTCCCACCTTCATCGCTTCGTCGAAGAACGCGAACGTACCGTTGAACTCGCCTTCGCCTACGTTGCGCACCGAAATGACGAACGTGCATTCCGGCGCACAGTCGCCGGACTCGAGCTTCTTTGTCGCCCGCAGCAGCGGTGTCTTATCCTTGCGCAGCGGTATCTCGGCGCAGGTCTTGTTTGCAGCGCCAGCAAGGGTGACGCAGTTGCGGATGCTTTCTGCGTCCGTCGTCTCCTGGGGAACCATGTTGAACGTGAATTCGAGCGGCGGGTCGCCCGCCTTGAGCGGCCCTGGAATCTTGCAGTGCAGGCTTCCCTGACCGTCGTGTTTGCATCCGTTTGGCAACGACGAGTTCAGCGCAATCTTGAGCTTCTTGTCGAGGAAGGTGGCGTCGTCGTCGAACTCGATATCGCCGTCGAAGTCACCGGGGCCGGGGTTATTGATGGTGACCTTGAACAGGCATCCGCCGCCGAGTGCCGAACACGAGTTGACCAATGCCTCCTTGGCAACCTGGAGCTGCCCCTGCTGGCCCGGCTGCGGGCCCGGCGCATTCATCGGCAGCGTCGCGCACGTTTTGGCCGGCGCATCTTTCAGGGTGGCGCAGTTCTCCACGTTCTGCACTGCGCCGATACCGGGGCCGAGGTCGAAGGTGAGGGTGAGCGGGGGCGCGGCGCCGTTGGCCGGAATCTTCAGCTTGGCGGTGCACTTGAAGCCCTGTCCGTTCTTCGGACACGTCCACGGTGCGGCGGGTGCGGGCGTGATCGCCGTCGCGCCGAAGATGGCGCCGTCGCCGGTGATGGAATCATCGAACTCGACCTCGCCGTCGAAGTCGGTCGCGCTCGTATTGGTAACCGCGAAATTGAAAGTGCAGATCCGGTTGTCCTTACAGGAGACGCCCGTCTTCAGAAGCGATATCTGGCCCGCGGTCGAGGGTTTCGGCGTCTCGGGCTGCTCGACGGGCAGCGTCGCGCAGACAGGGCCGACGGGCGCTGCAGGCGCGCCGTTCGGCGCATCGGCCGCCTGATCGTTTGCGCCGTTCGCGGGCTGCCCGTTGGCGTCGGCAGCGCCCGCGCCGCCTCCGCCAGCGGCTCCGCCCGCGCCGCCACCGGCAGCCGCGTCCGCAGCGAGGCCCGCGGGCGTCTTGACGACGTCCTGAACGCGCCCGCTCTTGTCGGCGAAGTCGACGTTAACAGAACTGCGCACCGCCTCTTTGGTGTTGTTCTTCGCGCTCGTGACCTTGTAGCGCAGCGTCAGCTTCTGATTGGCTGCGAAGGTGAAGTTCTTCTGCTGGCACAGGATCTCATCATCGACGTTGGGCGCAGCCGTGCAAGGCAGCGCCGGATCGGACGTGAACGAAAGCAGCTTCAGCGCGCCCCCGGTTGCAGCCGTGTTCGCCTCAACGTTCATCGGCGATTGGCGAAGCTCGATGCGCAAGTCTCCCGTGACGGCCGGGCCGGTGTTCGTCCCGGTAAGCTCCCACTCGCACCCGATTGCGGGGTCGCAGTTGTCAGAGAGGGCGCGCACCTTGAAATCGACCGCCCCGACTGGCGTATCCACCGGAGCAAGAGGATTCTGAATGGGTGCCGCATCGGGGCCGTCGAGATTCATGAACGAACGGACCGGACCGGCGTTCGCCGTGCCGATCGAAGCGGTGTAATCGGCCGACATGAACCTGCTGACGTTCGGGTTGATCGTGGCCTTCACCTTGATCGGAATCGAGATCGTCTGGCCGGCGGCGAGATTGGTCTTTCCCGTGCAAGTGATGAGCGTCTTGTTCGCCGGTTCGAGCGTGCATTGGATGCCGGCCGGAGCCGTGACGGATTCTGGAACGAGCAGAGCGAGGAGCGATTTGTTCTCTTCCGTCGTGATGTTCGATGTGAAGAAGCCTTTGAATTCGCCTTCTAGTGTCTTATCGCCGACGTTTGTCGCCTTTGCCTCCCAGGTGCACCCGCCGGTCGATGTCGAGCACTTCGGCGAGACGGGCACGAGCTCGACTTTCAGTCCTTTGTTCGTCGCAGTGCCGGCATTCGGCGGACCCGCACCTAGCTTGTTCGCCGGCGCGGGACCTGCGCCGGCCGGTTGCGCCGTCGCGCAGTTCTTCAGCTCCTTCTCCTGACCGATGCCCTTGGGGACGAACGACAGCGGCAGCGATACCGTCTCGCCGTTCTTGATCGTGCCCTTGTGCGTGCACGTGAATTTCGGCGGCGCGGTGCATTCCCATGGTGCCGGGGCAGCGCCCTCGATCGTGGCGCCGCCGAGGTTTGCCGCACCGCCCGTCAGCTCGTCGCCGACGACGATCTCGGGCAGATCGGCGCCGGAATTGTTGGTGACGTCGATGTTGAACGCGCAGCCGCCCTTCTCCGTACACGTGCCGGGCACGGCCGACTTGGTGATCGAGATACCGCCGGCCTCTGCGGTCTGTCCACCGTCGGCGGTCGTCGTGCCGTCGCCGCCGTCCTCGACGGGGGGAAAGGTTTCGCCGCCGCCCTCATCGCTGGCCGTGCCGCCCCCACTGGCATCCTCGACCGGCGGGAAAGCGGCGCCGCCGCCATCTGCACCGCCGCCCGCAACCGGCGGGAAGGCGTCGCCGCCTTCTACTGGCGCGGCTCCCTCGGCGATGGGCGGGAACCCAGCTTCGACACCGCACAGGCGCAGTGCAGCGACGCTGCCCACGTGTCCGCGGACATCCGGGTCTCCCTGCTGCGGGTTATAATCGATGAACGCGCTCTGGGCTGGTGGCACGTTCGCGGGCCGGACCAGCTCGAGTGCGTTGAGCTGCACGCCGCTGGCGGTGGTGCTGAGCGTGTCGCCGGTGGCTGCTACCGCCCCGTCGCACGTGTTGAGGTCGATGAAGCCATCCGGCCTATAGCCGTATTGGAGACTGATGCCGCCGCTGCCCGCGTTGCTGTTGTCGGCGGTGCCGACGGCATAGGTCGCGGGGTCCTCGCGCCAGAGGCCGGGCGTGTTGGGATCGTCTGGCGTTTCCGGGGTGTACCGGAACACCTGTGCGCCGGTTTCTGTGAAGCTACCGTAGTCGTAAGGGCTCTTCACCGGACCGCGCTGGGCGAGCAGCATCCGGCCGCTGGCGTCGAACGCGATGGCCGTGATGGGGAAGGGCTTTTCGGCCTTGACCGAGACTTCCCGTCTCGCGTCCGTCAGAAATGCACCGCCGTTGAGGCCCACCGACCAGATTTCCGGTCCTTCGGCTACGGAATAATAGAGGCGTCCGTCATGGACAGCGAGGGCGTCGACCCGACGAGCCGGCTGTGTAAATCCCCAGGTCGCCGGATCGTCGGCTTTGAAGTCGTTGCTCGCGATGTCGAGGCGGCTGCCATCGTCCGAGACCGCCTCCAGTCCGTTGCTGCGGCGTCCGGTGACGCCATGGTCGTACTGGCCGAGGTCGGCGGCATTGTATTCGAGGCCGAAGCGATGGATGAGCCCGCTGTCGAGGTCGGAGGCAAAGAGCGTGCGGGACTTCGGATCATAGGCCAGCCCGCCGATGCCCGGCCCGCTGTTGAGGATGCCGGAGAATGCCGTGTCGGCGAGGTAGGTGACGGCACCCGTCGCGCCGTCGATCTTATAAATGGCGCCCGGGCTGTTGCTCGACAGAGCGCCGAACTGCCCGTCCATGAAGCTCGCATCGGGTGCGCCGGCCTTGAGGCGTATCGGTTTGCCGTCGGCGGCCCGGCCAGCCCCTACGATGCGCAAGCCGAATGCGGATGTGGCCGCCGCGAAGATGCGCGGTGGACCGCCGTTGTCGCTCGGATCGATCGCCAGCGCAAAAACCTGGCCAATGTCCTTGGCGGGAACATCGAGGCGCGGCGGGGCATTGATCAGCTGTCCGGCCGGCGTGCCGCTGAGACTGGATGCGTCGAAGATCCGCAGGGATGGCGCACTGAGGTCTATGAAAGTGCGATCGAGGGGATCGACGCCCAGCGGAAGCTTGTCCGTTGCGAGCACCGTGCCGGAGAATCCCGTGACCGCAATGTCACCGGGCTTGAATACGGCTGCCGGCGTCACCTCGTCGCCGGATTCGGCGGGGGAGGCGACGCTCATGACCAAAGATGTGAAAACGACTACGGTCGCCGCTGCAAGTCGGCCCATCAATCGGGTCACGCTCATCTTTAATCCTGCGCCAGCCTCGAAATTTCGGTCAGCGATTTTCTCAGGATTAGAGATGAGCTGCCTCATCCGTTCGGACGAGATCTCGGAGGTGCGCCCGAAAATGGACTGGCGGCGCCGGCTACGAGCTTCACGAGGTCGGCCTGGCGGCGGCATTCTGTTTTTTGGAACAAATTGCGCAGGTGAGTTTTAACCGTCGTCTCGGAGATGCCGAGGGCATCGGCGGCTAGCGGTGCGCCGCCGATCTCGACCACCGCCTGCAGAACCCTCACCTCCATAGCCGTCAGCTTGAACATTTTGGCAACGATCTCCAGGGCGGACGGATTTTCGACCGACGCCCGCCGAATGAAAATCGCGGCAGATGCTGCCTCTGGAATCCCCGCCTTCTCGCGCGTGTTCGCCGTCAGCGGCAGGACGTGCGCGAGCCAGCGTTCCATTCCAGCCGGTGAAATCGGCACAGCGACGCCCTTGGCGGTGATGTCGTGGCCGTTGCCCTCGCTGGATACGATGGCCTCCTGCAACAGGCGGTTGGCCTTGGGGTCGACGGCGGAGAGGCTGGCGCGCGGACCGCGCACCAGCTTTCCGTCGCGCAGCAGTTCTTCCGCGGCGGCATTGGCAAATATGATGCGTGCGCGCGCATCGACGAGAAGAACGGCATCGGACAGCGCCATGAACGTATCGCTGAGGGCCGCCAACGCCGTCTTTTGATTGTCGATCACGTTGCCGATGAGAACGGCGCGGCGCAAATGGGGTACGACGAGCCCGAGCTTGCGGCGGCACTCCACATCGACGCGCCCCAACGTCGTGTTGCGCCGGATGGCGAACAGTGCGGAGCTCGTGGCCGACTTGTCGAGGTTGGCGCCGATGACGTCGACCAATCCTTGAGGAGCCACCCACTCCTTGTAGAAACGCGTCTCCTCGAACTCATCATATGGGATGAGGTCCGATTGACTGAACACGATCCCCGGATCGACAAAGCTCGTTGCCGGAGCCAGCGGGTTCAGCTTGTAGTATTCCTCGACATAGAGGCGTTCATAGTGCTGATCGTTTCCCCACTGAAAGTGTAGGACCGCATGCCTGCTCGACGAGTTCTGCGAGAAAAAATTGGCGCTCGAGCCCCCGACGAAGGTACTTACTTTGGCAAGTATCTCGCTCCAGGCGCTTGGAACGAGCGCGGCGTCATAAATATCCGCAATGAGAGCGGACAACTGCACAAGCTCGTCGCCCACTGGGCCTCCAGACAATGCAGAAAAA
>Ga0182746_1000997_pt1 | contig 29948 bp, 26 predicted proteins | sample eDN3rd30CBELigOP_FD_128881 | JGI IMG/M metagenome (GOLD analysis project Ga0182746, IMG submission 128881) | Enriched Organic Plus compost microbial communities from Emeryville, California, USA - eDNA 3rd pass 30_C BE-Lig OP (version 2) (version 2) ...
CCGAACGCGTACTGGGCGCAGGAGGTCATCTCTGACGCGACCGTGCCGGCGTCGGACTACTACGCCACGGGCGACGTCCACGACTTCACCTACGCGTCGCAGCTCAAGAGCCAGTTCGGCTCCGGCCAGATCAAGAACCTGCAGTCCTTCGGGACGTCGTGGGGGATCCTGCCGAGCGAGCACGCGAGCGTGTTCGTCTCCAACCACGACACCGAGCGCAACGGCAACACCCTGAGCTACAAGGACGGCGCCGCGTACACGCTCGCGAACACGTTCATGCTCGCGTTCCCCGACGGGTCGCCCAGCATCCAGTCCGGGTATGCCTTCACCAACAACGACGCCGGCCCCGCCGTCGACTCGACCGGCCACGTCAAGGACGCCGTCTGCGGCCAGAACGGCTGGCTGTGCGTCCACTCCCAGCAGCCGATCGCCGGCATGGTCGGGTTCCACAACGCCGTCGGCGACACCGCCGTGAACAACTGGTGGGACGACGGCAACAACCAGATCGCGTTCGGGCGCGGGACCAAGGGCTTCGTCGTCATCAACCACGAGGGCGGGTCGCTGACGCACACGTTCCAGACGTCGCTGCCCGCGGGCACGTACTGCGACGTCGTGAACACCGCGCCCACCGCGCGCACGTGCGACGCGTCGCACACCGTGACGGTCGGCGCGGACGGAAAGCTCACCGCGACCGTCCCCGCCCAGAGCGCGCTCGCGATCGACGTCGACCGGACGACCACGGGCGGTGGCACCACCGGTCCCGGCGACGGCGGCTCGACCAGCAGCAGCGCCACCGTCTACTACTCGACGGCCAAGAACTGGTCGACGTACGACATCCACTACCAGGTGGGCACGGGCGCCTGGACCACCCCGCCGGGGGTCCCGATGAGCGCTGCCTGCACCGGCTGGGTCTCGAGGACCATCGACCTGGGCACCGCGACCACGCTCACGGCGACCTTCACCAACGGCAGCGGGACCTGGGACAACAACGGCTCGAAGAACTACGCGCTGACGTCCGGCGTGAGCGCCGTCAAGGACGGCGTCGTCACGACGACGGACCCGTGCGCGGGGTCCACGGGCGGCGGGGGGACGGGCATCGGTGACGGCACCACGGCCGTGACGTTCGCCGTGAACGCGACGACGGTGTTCGGGCAGAACATCTTCGTCGTCGGGAACGTGGCTGCGTTGGGATCGTGGGACACGTCGAAGGCGGTCGCGCTCTCCTCGGCGTCGTACCCCGTGTGGAAGGGCACCGTCTCGCTGCCCACCGGGACCGCGGTCGAGTACAAGTACATCCGCAAGAACGCGGACGGCTCCGTCACCTGGGAGTCGGGCGCCAACCGGACGACGACGCCGTCCGGCTCGTCCGCCGCGGTGAGCGACACCTGGCGGAACTGACGGCGGAGGCCTGCCGGACGCCGTCGGGCGGGGGCGTGCGGTGCCGGCAGAAAGCCGGCGCCGCACGCCCCGTGCACGCGCACGGGCGGAAGCCCGCTACTCTCCGCCCGTGAAGATCGTGACCCCCGCAGGCGAGACCTACCGCGTGCACCGCCGGGTGCTCCCGTGGCGGCGCAGGATCCGGGAGAAGCCCGACTGGGACCTCGCCAGCAGCTTCGACGTCCCGGACGTGGACCACCTGGGAGTCGTCGGCGCGATCCTGCTCGTGATCGGCATCATCATCGCGCTGCCGATCATCGTGCTCGCGTTCCTCGTGGTCGGCGAGCTGCTCCTGCTGCTCCTGCTCCTGCCGCTGTTCGTCCTCGCGCGTGTCGCGTTCAGGAAGCCGTGGATCGTCGAGGTCACGCGCAAGCGGAAGGTCGTGCACGCCGAGGCGGTCGTCGGGTGGGGCGCCGCGGGCGAGCGCGCGCGGATGCTCGCCGACGAGCTGCGGTCCGCGGTCCCGGCGGCCACGGCCGCGTCCTGACGGCGCCGGTTACCTCGCAGGGGCGGCTCCCGTCGTGGAGGTGAGAGCAACCACCATCCACCAAGGAGAACCCCATGGACGCCCGCCTCAACCCCACTGCGACCGTCATCGGCCCGAAGGCGCTCAAGCACCTCGTCTCGGCGGACCACGCGCTCGCCGCCTCGACCGTCCCGAACGCGACCCGCGAGCTCATGAAGATGCGCGCGAGCCAGATCAACGGCTGCGGCGCGTGCCTCGACATGCACGTCAAGGAGGCGCTGCTCGCGGGCGAGGACCCGCTGCGTGTGAACCTCGTCGCGACCTGGCGCGAGACGACGGTCTTCACGGAGGCCGAGCGGGCCGCCCTCGAGCTCACGGAACAGGGGTCGCGCCTCGCCGACGGCGGCCGCGTCACCGACGAGGCCTGGGCCGAGGCCGCCCGCCACTACGACGAGGAGGAGCTGACCGCGCTCGTCAGCGTGGTCGCGCTCATCAACGCGTTCAACCGGGTCAACGTCATGCTCGGGATCCGCGGCGGCGACTACGAGCCCGGACACCTCGGCTGAGGCTGCGACGCGTCTGGTCCCGGCTCCTACGGTCGGAGTGTCCCGATCGGCACGACGTTGACACCGTCCGGGCGTCGATGGGCAAAACCCCAGCCCGTCAGCACGGTCAGGGCGAGGGGTATGCCGGATCGTTTCTCGTCGATGTCCTGCGCGAGTCGCAACAATGACGCGGCGCCGGCGTCCACGGCGCCCGGGCCCAGCTTGACCTCGAAGGCGGCCCATGTTCCGTCGGGCAGCTGGACGACTGCGTCGGCCTCACGCCCGTACGAGTCGCGGAGATGCCAGACCGACGCGTCATGAGCCTGGGCGTAGGTTCGTAGGTCTCGCACCGCGAGCGACTCGAAGAGGAAGCCGAGCAGCTCGAGGTCGCGGACGAGCGCCGCGGGTGAGGCGCCGAGCGCAGCGACCGCGAGCGAGGGGTCCACGAAGTGGCGCTTGGGCGCCTTGCGGAGCGTCGCGGACGAGCGGAGCGAGACGGACCACGCTGGGAGGTCTTCCACGACCATCAGTCGGGTCAGTGCGGCCAGGTAGTCGATGACGGTGTCACGCGTCAGCATGCCGTCGGGGCCGGACGCATCCTTGGCGAGCGCGGTCACGGAGGCTTCGGTGCCTGTGTTCCGACCGAGTGAACGGAGAAGGCGTCGGACGCGTTCCGGGTCGCGCCGCACCCCCGAGACGTCGCTGATGTCAACGTCGGCAACGAGCTCGAGATAGTCGCGGACCGATGCGGCGGCGGCCGCCGTATCAGCGGCGAGCTGCCCGGGCCAGCCCCCTCGGACGACGAGCTCCGCGATCGCTGCTGCGTCCAGCTCGGCGATCCTTGACCGAGGCACCTCGCCCGAGAGAAGCGCGCCGAGGCTGACTTCGCCGCTCGAGTGCCCGGACTCCCACAGCGACATCGTTCGCATCCGCATGCGCGAGATGCGCCCCGCTCCGGAGTGGCGCCTGGTGTCGTCGTTCGGGCGTGCGGATCCGGTCAGGACGAACTGCCCGTTCGATCCGCGATCGTCGACGGCTCGTCGGACGTGGTCCCAGAGCGCTGGGTAGAGCTGCCACTCGTCGAGCAGACGGGGAGTCGCGCCGTCGAGGACGAGGCGAGGGTCGACATCCATCGCTTGCCGTGCGAACTGGTCGGTGTCGAGCCGTACTTCGCTCAAGCAGACCTGGCCCGCGCTTGCCGTCTTCCCACAGGCCTTCGGCCCTTCGATCAGGACCGCTCCAGCTCGAGCCAGGCGTGCGCGCAACTCGACGTCGATCACCCGTTCGCGGTAGGCCATGAGTCCGATTCTGCCACGTCTGACCTGCGCAGTCGACAGTTTGTAGGCGATCCAGTCGACACTTTGTCGGATTTCCAGTCGACAGTTCGTAGGCGATCCAGTCGACACTTTGTCGGATCACGCGGGCCTGTGGCCCGCGGCCGACGCCGGTCAGGCAGGCGTGATGGCGTCGGCGATCGCGTCGGCGCCGCTCACGAAGCCGATGAACCGGCCGATCGTGTCCCGCCGGTGCAGCACCTCCGCCACGACCTGGGCGACGTCCTCGCGCGGGACGCTTCCGCCGTCGGGGGCGTCCCCGTCGTCGGGCGAGCCGGCGTCGATCGCGCCCGTGCCGGGCTCGAGCGTGAGCGTGCCCGGCGCGACGATCGTCCACTCGAGGTCGGTCCCGCGCAGGTACTCGTCCGCGGCGGCCTTGGCCTCGGCGTACGGGTAGAAGGAGCTGTCGGACGGGACGCCGTGGTCCGGGCCCGCGCCCAGATACGACACCATCACGTACCGCTGGATCCCCGCGCCGCGCGCGGCCTCCATCGACCGGATCGCGGCGTCGCGGTCGACGGCGAACGTGCGGCGCGGGTCACCGCCGCCGGCCCCCGCGGACCACACGACGGCGTCGTGCCCGCGCAGCACGTCCGAGAGCTCGGACGCGGAGAGCTGCTCGACGTCCGCGACGACGCCGCGCGCGCCGGTCGCGTTGACGTCCGCGACCTGGTCGACGTGCCGGACGAGCGAGGTCACCTCGTCGCCGCGTGCGACGAGGATCGGGGCGAGCAGGAGGGCGACCTTTCCGTGGCCGCCGATCACGGCGATGCGAGACATGCCCTCACTCTCCCGCGCCCGACGTCGTCACGCAGGTCGGCGCCCCGCCGAGATACCGAGATTCGCTCGAGATACCGAGGACGCATCGGTATCTCGAGCGAATCTCGGTATCTCGCGGCGAGGGAGGCCGCGACGGTGAGTGAAGCCGCGACGGTGAGGGAGGGGTGGGAGCGGGACAAGAGTGGTGCCTGCACCCCTGTGCCCGGGGCTCGTCGTGCGAAGGATGGATCAGGTCCGGGCGACCGCCCGGACCTGGCCGGGGGACGTCGTCGGCCGGGCGGATCGAGCCGGGGGACGGCATCGACATGGCAACGAGCACACCCACCCAGGAACGGCGGACGGCCGGGGCCGTCGCGCCGTCGTCGGCACCGCGCGGGGTGACGCAGCGGGTCGCGGTCTGGAGCGCGACGCACCGCTGGACGGCGATCGGCCTGTGGGCCCTCTTCATCGTCCTCGCCGCAGGCATCAGCATGGCCGTGGCGCCGCGCCAGGCCACCGACCTCGACCTCGGCGTGGGGGAGTCGGGCCGCGCGGCCCAGACCGCCGCCGACGCCGGTCGCCCCGACCCCACCGTCGAGAACGCGCTCGTCACCGCGCGCCGCGGCACCCTCGACCCGCGTGAGGCCGACGCCGCCGCCCGGGACCTGGTCTCCCGGCTCGGCGCGCTCGACGAGGTCGCCTCCGTCGCCGACCCGGTCACCTCGAAGGACGGCACCGCGGTGCTCGTCCAGGCCACGATGGCGGCGCCCGCCGAGGACGTCGTCGCCCAGGTGCCGGCGCTCGAGGACGCGGTCGCGTCCGTGCAGGCGGAGCACCCGGACCTGCGCGTCGAGGAGGTCGGCACGGCCTCGATCCAGGCGGAGTTCCAGGACTGGCTCGGCAGCCAGCTCGGGCGCGCGACGCTCCTGAGCGTCCCGCTCACGCTCGTCATCCTGCTGGTCGTGTTCGGGGCGATCGTCATGGCGGGCATCCCGGTCGTGCTCGGCCTGTCGTCGGTCGCGGCCGGGCTCGGCCTCTGGGCCGCGGCGTCGCAGCTCCTGCCCGACCCGGGCACGGTCACCGACCTGCTCGTGCTCGTCGGGATGGCGGTCGGCGTCGACTACTCGCTGTTCTACCTGCGCCGGTTCCGCGAGGAACGCCGGCGGCTCGGCGAGGACGCCACGATCGACGCGATCAGCATCGCCGCCCGGACCGCAGGCCACTCGGTCGTCGTGTCGGGGCTGGCCGTGACGCTGTCGATGGCCGGGCTCTACTTTGCGGGGAGCGCGACGTTCTCCGCGATGGCGACGGGAGCGATCCTCGTCGTCCTGGTCGCGCTCGTGTCGTCCGTGACGGTACTGCCCGCGATGCTCGCGCTGTTCGGCCGGTGGGCCGACCGCCCGCGGGTGCCCGTCCTGTGGCGGCTCACGGGCGGACGCCCGCGCGTCGTCCCGGCGATGCTCCGGCGCGTCCTGGCACGGCCCGTGGCCGCGACCGTCACCGCTGCCGTCGGGCTGCTGGCGCTCGCCGCACCCGTGCTCGGGATCTCTCTCCAGAACGGCGACGTCGACGAGTTCCCCCGCACCCTCCCGACCATGCAGGCCTACGACCGGCTCGTCGCCGAGTTCCCGCAGGGCGCCCCGCCGGACACGGTCGTCGTCCAGGTCCCGGCCGGGCAGGAGCCCGAGCTCCGTGCCCAGGTGAAGGCCCTCGACGCCGAGGTGGCCCGCCACCCCGACGTGTTCGCCGGGACCGAGACGCCCTGGTACTCGCCCGACGGACGCACCGCCGTCCTGACCGTCGACGTCGCGCAGGCCGCGCCGTCGGGCGGAGGGGCGAGCGGGTCCGAGGTCGCGAACGAGTCGGTGGCCACGCTGCGGGAGACCGTGGTGCCCGCGACCGTCGGCAGCATCCCCGGGGCGACCGCCGACGTCGGCGGCGACGCCGCGAGCTCGCTCGACTTCACCGCGAACCTCCGGCACGCGACGCCGATCGTCGCCGCGGCGGTCCTCGGGCTGACGTTCCTCGTGATGCTCGTGGCGTTCCGGTCCGTCGCGGTCGCCGGGCTGACCGTCGTGCTCAACGTGCTGTCGATGGCGGCGACGTTCGGGGTGCTGACGCTCGTGTTCCAAGGGACGTGGGCCGAGGGGATCCTCGGTTTCACGTCCAACGGGCACGTCGTGTCGTGGGTGCCGATGCTGCTGTTCGTCGTGCTCTCGGGGCTGTCGCTCGACTACCACGTGTTCGTCGTCAGCCGGATCCGCGAGAACGCTCGGCTCGGCCTCCCGACCCGTGAGGCGATCCTCGACGGGGTCACCCGCACCGCCGGGACCATCACGAGCGCCGCCGCCGTCATGGTGGGCGTGTTCTGCCTGTTCGGAGTGCTCGGGTTCATCGAGCTCAAGCAGTTCGGCGTGGGCCTCGTGGTGGGCGTCGTGCTCGACGCGACCGTCGTCCGCCTGGTCCTGCTGCCCGCCACGATGATGCTGGCCCGCCGGTGGCTGTGGTGGCCCGGGCTGCGCGGGGCGAGCGCCGTCGTCGGGCAGCGTGCCCCCGAGCTCAGGAGCGCAGATAGGTGAGCACCGCGACCACCCGACGGGAGACCGTCGCCGACGCCGGAAGGTCCAGCTTCGTGAGGATCGAGTTGATGTGCTTGGCCACGGCCTTCTCCGTGACCACGAGCCGGTTCGCGATGCCCGTGTTGCCCTCGCCCTCGGCCATGAGCGCGAGCACCTCGAGCTCGCGCGGCGTGAGCCGGTCGAGCAGCGTGGCCGCCGTGCGGCGCTGCAGGAGCGCCCGGACGACCTCCGGGTCGACCGCGGTCCCGCCCGCCGCGACCGTGCGCAGCGCGGCGACGAACTGGACGTCGTCGAACACCCGGTCCTTGAGGAGGTACCCGATGCCCTGCGCACCGTCCGCGAGCAGCTCGTCCACGTACAGCTGCTCGACGTACTGCGAGAGCAGCAGCACCGGCAGGTCCGGGACGCGGCGCCGTGCCTCGAGCGCGGCACGCAGGCCCTCGTCCGCGAACGTCGGCGGGAGGCGCACGTCGAGCAGCGCCAGGTCGGGGGAGTGCTCCTCGATCGCGGGCACGATCTCGTCGCCGTGGGCGACCGCCGCCACGACCTCGACCCCGTGGGTCGCCAGCAGGCGGGTGAGCCCGTCGCGCAGCAGGAACTGGTCCTCGGCGAGCACGATGCGCACGGGGGTCCCTTCGAGGGCGGGCGGAGTCGCTGACAGCCTAGCGGCGGGTGTCGTCGCAGGTCACGGGTCTGTCGGGGCCGTCACGGGCGTGACGTGCCCGCGCCGATCGGGCAAGGTGGTCCTGTGACGACGACCGCACCCCCGACCGAGACGCTCGCGGCCCCGCGCGTCGTCGTCTCGCGGCCCGGCGCCCTGCGTCGCAGCCTCGTCCTCGCCGGGCTGGCCTTCGGGGAGCTGTGGCTCCTGGTGTGGCTCGTCGTCACGGCAGCGCTGTCGCTCCTGTGGGTGGGCGCCTACCTGGCCCCCGGGGCGCTCACCGCCGTCCGGAACGCTGCGCGGAGGCAGCGTCGGCTCGCCGCCGAGTACGCGGGCGTCGAGGTCCCGGAGTACTACCGGCCGCTCGACCGCACCCCCGTCGGCGACGGCGCGCTCGCCCCGTGGCGGCGCCTGGTCGCGATGCTCCGCGACCCGGCGACCGGCCGGGACGTGCTGTGGGTCGTCGTGAACCCGGTCGTCGGGTTCTTCCTCGCCCTGCTGCCGGTCGCGCTGATCCTCAACATGCTCTGGGGCGTCGTGCTCCTCGTCATCTGGCAGACGATCGTCGACGCCGACGGGACCCAGTGGTTCCTGTTCGTCCCGGTGAGCGACCAGGCCACCGCGATCGTCGCGGCGGGGGTCGGCGTCGTCGGCGGGGTCTGCGGCTACCTCCTCGCGCGTCCGGTGCTCGCGTGGCACGCCCGCTGGGTGCGGCTCGTCCTGTCGCCGTCGCCCCGCGTGCTCGAGCAGCGGGTCGAGGAGCTGACGCGGTCGCGCGCGGAGGCCGTCGACGACGCGTCCGCGGAGGTCCGCCGCATCGAGCGCGACCTGCACGACGGCGCCCAGGCGCGCATCGTCGCCATGGGCATGACGCTCACCGCGGCCGAGCGCCTCATGGAGTCGGACCCCGAGGCCGCGCGGGCCATGCTCGCGGAGGCGAAGGCGTCGTCGTCGGCGGCGCTGCAGGAGCTGCGCGACCTCGTGCGGGGGATCCACCCGCCCGTGCTCGCCGACCGGGGGCTGGTCGACGCCGTCCGGACGATCGCCCTCGAGTCACCCGTCCCCGTCGACGTGACGTCGACGCTCGAGGGTCGCGTGCCGATGCCCGTCGAGTCGGCCGTCTACTTCGCCGTCTCGGAGCTGCTCGCGAACGTCGCGAAGCACGCGGCCGCCACGCGTGCGCGGGTCGAGCTCTCGCGCACGCCGCAGGCGCTCACGGTCGTCGTGACCGACGACGGCGCCGGGGGCGCGGCCGCGGCCGACGGCTCCGGGCTGGCCGGGATCGCGCGGCGGCTCGGTGCGTTCGACGGGTCGCTCGCCCTCGAGAGCCCGGTCGGCGGTGGCACGGTCGCGACGATCCGCGTCCCGCTCGCGTCGTGAGAGCGGCCGGGAGGCGTCAGGGCAGGATCTGACCGATCGGCTCGCGCTTCTCGGCCTGGAACCGGTCCTCCGCACGGCCACGAGCCCAGTACCCCGAGATCGAGATCTGCTCGCGCGCGACGCCGCGCTGGTAGACCACGACGTCGCGGAGGGCCTTGACCGACTCGCGCTCGCCGTGCACGAACGCGTGCACGCGTCCGTCGCGCCACGGGGCCGAGGCGACGGCGTCGGCGAGGCGTGACGTGCCGTCCGTCGTCGGGCCGCGGTGGACCCAGCGCAGCGCGACGCCGGCGGGCACGGTGAGCGGGACCTCGTCGTCGGGTCCCTCGACCTCGACGAACGCGTCCCCGGTCGCGTCCTCGGGGAGCGCCTCGAGCGCGGCCGCGATCGCGGGGAGGGCGGACTCGTCGCCGACGAGGAGGTGCCAGTCGGCGGTCGGGTCCGGTGCGTACCCGCCGCCGGGCCCGGTGAGCACGACCCGGTCGCCGGGACGGGCCGCCGCGGCCCAGGGTCCGGCGAGGCCTTCGTCACCGTGCACGACGAAGTCGATCGCGAGCCAGCCCTCGGCCTCGTTGACCTCGCGGACCGTGTACGTCCGGGTGACGGGCACGCGCTCGGGGGGCAACGCCGCGCGGAGCTCCGCGACGTCGAAGGGCGGGTGGAGCTCCTCGCCGGACGGCGAGAAGAAGATCTTGACGTAGCGGTCCGTGAACGCGTTCGACGTGAACCGTGCGAACCCCTCGCCGCCGAGGAAGAGCCGCACGAGGTGAGGGGACAGCCGCCGGGTGCTCAGCACCTCGAGCTCGATCTGCGGACGTGCCGGGCGCCGGGGGCGGTCGGTCATCGGGAACCTCCTGTCGATGGTTAGGGCATCCTAACCATCGGCGCTGTGCGGCTCCGCGAGATACCGAGATCCGGCCGAGATACCGATGCAGACGCGGTATCTCGGCCGGATCTCGGTATCTCGGCGGGGAGGGAGCGGCGTCAGGCGGGCGTCGCCTCTGCGGCCGCGCGTGCCGCGGCGGGGAGGGCGGCCTCGATGCGCTCGAGTGCGGCGTCGTCGTGCGCGGCGGACAGGAACCACGCCTCGAAGACCGACGGCGGCAGGTTGACCCCCGCCTCCAGCATCGCGTGGAAGAACGACGTGTAGCGGAAGGCGTCCTGGGTCTTGGCCTGCGCGTAGGTGGTGACGCCGAACCGGGCGGCGAGCTCCCCGAAGAACACGGAGAACAGGCTCCCGGCGTGCTGGACGACGTGCGGCACGCCCGCGTCGTCGAGCGCGGCGCCCACCGCGGCGGACAGGCGCGTGGCGGCGGCGTCGACGTGCGCGTAGACGGCGTCGTCGGCGAGGCGGAGGGTCGCGAGGCCCGCGGCGACGGCGACCGGGTTCCCGGACAGGGTGCCGGCCTGGTAGACGGGGCCGAGCGGGGCGAGCTGGTCCATGACCTCCGCGGACCCGGCGAGGGCCGCGACCGGCATCCCGCCGCCGACGACCTTCCCGAACGTGAAGAGGTCCGGCGCGTAGTACGGGTCGCCCGCGGGGTCGAGACCGCTCTCGAGGCCCCACCACCCCGACGGGCCGACGCGGAACCCGGTGAGCACCTCGTCGAGGATCAGCAGGGCGTCGTGCTCGGCGGTGATGCGGCGCAGCCCCTGGTTGAAGCCCTCGGGCGGCCGGACGACGCCCATGTTCGCGGGCGCGGCCTCGGTGATGACGGCGGCGATCTGGGAGCCGTACTGCGTGAACGCGTCCTCGACGGCCGACAGGTCGCCGTAGGGCACGACGATCGTCTCGGCCGCGGTGGCCTCGGTGACGCCCGCCGAGCCGGGCAGCGCGAGCGTCGCGACGCCGGAGCCGGCGTCGGCGAGGAGCGCGTCGCCGTGCCCGTGGTAGCAGCCGGAGAACTTCACGACGAGGTCGCGGCCGGTCACGCCGCGCGCCAGGCGGAGCGCGGTCATCGTGGCCTCGGTGCCTGTCGAGACGAGCCGGACCCGCTCGGCGAGCGGCACGCGGCGACGGATCTCCTCCGCCAGCTCGACCTCGCCGACCGTCGGCGCCCCGAAGGACAGGCCGCGCGCGGCGGCCTCCTGGACCGCGGCGACGACGTCGGGCTGGGCGTGCCCGAGGAGCGCGGGGCCCCACGAGCACACGAGGTCGACGTACTCGCGCCCGGCGACGTCGGTGACGTACGCGCCGCGCGCGCTCGCGAGGAACCGCGGGTCGCCTCCGACGCTCCCGTAGGCGCGGACGGGCGAGTTCACCCCGCCGGGGATCGCGGCCTGGGCGCGGACGAACGCGTCGTGGTTGGTGACCGGGGCCGACCCGGTGCCGGGCATGGACATCAGCGCGTCTCCTTCAGCCAGCCGGCGACCTCGACCGCCCAGTACGTGAGCACGATGTCCGCGCCGGCGCGCTTGATCATGGTGAGCGACTCCTCGATCGCGGGGCGGCGCGAGATCCACCCGTTCGCGGCCGCGGCCTCGATCATCGCGTACTCGCCCGACACCTGGTACGCGGCGACGGGCACCTCCGAGCGCTGCGCGACCTCGGCCAGGACGTCCAGGTTCCCGGCGGGCTTGACCATGACGACGTCGGCGCCCTCGAGCAGGTCGAGGTCGGTCTCGCGCACGCCCTCGCGCCCGTTGGCCGGGTCGAGCTGGTAGGTGCGGCGGTCGCCCTGGAGCTCCGAGTCGACGGCCTCGCGGAACGGGCCGTAGAACGCGCTCGCGTACTTGGCGGTGTAGGCGAGGATCGCGGTGTCGGTGTACCCGGCGTCGTCGAGGGCCTCGCGGCAGGCGGCGACCTGGCCGTCCATCATGCCGCTGAGCCCGAGGACGTCCGCGCCCGCGGCGGCCTGTGCGACGGCCATCGCCTGGTACCGGACGAGCGTGGCGTCGTTGTCGACGCGCGCGACGCCGTCCGGTCCGGGGGTGTCGGCGAGGACGCCGCAGTGGCCGTGGTCGGTGAACTCGTCGAGGCACAGGTCGGACATGACGACGAGCCGCCCGCCCGCGGCCTCGCGGGCCACGCGGAGCCCGCGCTGGAGGATGCCGTCGGGGTCGTCGGCCTGTGAGCCGACCGCGTCGCGCACGGCCGGGATGCCGAACAGCATGACGCCGCCGACGCCGGCGTCCGCGGCCTCCTCGACGGCCGCGGCGAGCGACTCGAGCGTGTGCTGCACGACGCCGGGCATCGAGCCGAGCGGCGCGGGCTCCGTGAGGCTCTCCTTGACGAAGAGGGGGAGCACGAGGTCCGCGGCGTGCAGGCGGTGCTCCGACACGAGCCGCCGGAGCGCGGGGGTGGTGCGCAGGCGGCGCGGCCGCACGGAGGGGCGGGGCGTGGTGGTCATGAGGAGGCTCCTCGGTCGGTGGTCTCACGGGAGCTGTCAGAAGCCTGCGGCAGCGGGGTGCCGTGAGGTTCTGACAGATCGGTCGGGGTGAGGGCGCGGACGGTCGCGTCGGCGAGCCCGGCGTCGTCGGCGGTCGTGGCGACCGCGGCGACGGGGAGGCCCGCCTCCTCGGCGGCCGTGGCCGTGGGGGCACCGATGGCCACGCCGACGACGCCGTCCCGCGGCCCGAGCTGGGTCGCCACCTCGCGCGCGACGCTGCCCGAGGTGAGGACGACGGCGTCCACAGTGCCGGCGGCCCAGGCGTCGCGGACCTCGCCGTCGATGAGGTGCGTCACCGTGCGGTAGGCCGTCACGACGTGCGGGCGTGCGCCCATCGCGGCGAGCCCGCGCTCCAGCGTGGGACGCGCCAGGTCGCCGAGCGGCAGGAGGACGCGGGGGCCGCCGTCGCCGCCGGAGCTGTCAGAACCTGACGGCACCCCGCTGCCGCGAGCTTCTGACAGCTCGGGGGCGGGGGAGGGGTCGGCGAGGGAACGCAGCGCCGCGAGCAGGCCGAGCGCCGAGTGGTCCTCGGGGACGACCGCGGGCTCGACGCCCACCTCGCGCAGCGCACGCGCGGTCGAGGGCCCGACGGCGGCCCAGCGGGCGGGTGCGTCGCCGATCCCGGGGCGCCCGGGCGCCGACCCGGAGACGCGCGCCCATGCGGCGGCGAGCTCGTCGACCGCGTTGACGCTCGTCACGAGCACCCACGCGTACGCGCCTGCGGCGAGGTCGCGCGTGGCGTCGTCGAGGGCCGCGAGGTCGTCGGCCGGCGCGCGCTCGATCACGGGACTCACCAGCACCTCGGCGCCGAGCTCGTGGAGCCGCGCCGCGAGCCCGACCGCGCGGTCGAGCGAGCGCGGCACGAGCACGGTCCTCCCGGCGAGGGGACGCTCGTCGGTCACGTCAGCGCCCGGTCCCGACGACGTCCGGCATGGCCGCCGCGATCTCGTCAGCGAGCTGGGTGCCGAGGCGCGTGGCGTCGTCGAGCGTGATGCCGACGCCGTCCCCGGCGGCCTGGAGCCGAGCGCTCCGCCGCTCGGAGGTCCGGCCGTCGACCGTGACCGCGACCGCCTCGAGGACGAGCTCCTCGGCGCCGGCGTCGGGGGTGAGGTCGTCGTCCGCGGGCGCGGACCGCTCGACGTGCGCGAGCGCCCCGAGGGGGGCGGCGCACCCGGCCTCGAGGCGTGCGAGGAACGCGCGCTCGGCCGTCACGGCCAGCATGGTGTCGCGGTCGGTGAGCGCGTCGAGCGCGGCGTGCAGCGCGGCGTCGAGGGCGCCGGGCTCCTGCCCGGCCTCGCGCACCTCGACGGCGAGCGCGCCCTGGCCGGGCGCGGGGAGCATGACGCCGGGCTCGAACGCCTCGGCGACGGCGTCGAGCCGGCCGATGCGGGCCAGCCCGGCGCGCGCGAGCACGACGGCGTCGAGGTCCCCGGTCTCCGGGTGCGCGCGGCCGAGGCGCGTGTCGATGTTGCCGCGGATGTCGACGACGTCGAGGTCGGGGCGGGCCGCACGGAGCTGCGCGGCGCGGCGCGGGGACCCGGTGCCCACGCGGGCGCCGTCGGGCAGGGCGAACAGGCCCGCGCCGGAGCGAGAGCACAGGACGTCGCGCGGGTTCTCGCGCTCGGGGCTGACGAGCCGGAGCCCGGGCGCCGGGGCGACGGGCAGGTCCTTGAGGGAGTGCACCGCGACGTCGCAGCGGCCGTCGAGCAGGGCCTCGCGCAGCGCGGTCACGAAGACCCCCGTGCCCCCGAGCTGGGCGAGCGAGCCGGTGCGGACGTCGCCGTCCGTCGTGATCCGGACGAGCTCCACCTCGAGGCCGGTGAGCTCGGCGAGCCGGTCGGCGATCGTCTGCGTCTGCGTGAGGGCGAGCGTGGAGCCGCGGGTGCCGACGCGCAGGGTCGCGGGTGGCGTCGGGGAGGTGGGGGTCACCCGTCCAGTGTCCGCCCGGAGCGGGCCGCCGGGAAATCACCTGACCCCTCGTCAGATCGGCGTCACGTCCGGGCGGGGCCGGGCCAGGGTGTGCCAGCGGCGGTGTGTCAGCGGCGCGTCAGCGATCTGGCAGCGGCCGCGCCCAGGCTGGTCGCATGGACACCCGCACCAGCCGGCCGACGCCGGCGCCCGTCACGACCGGGCACGTCGTCTCCGCGGACGGCACCAGCATCCGGTACCGCCGGACCGGGCACGGCCCGGCGGTGATCCTCCTCCACGGCGGCCTCCAGGCTGGGCAGGACCTCGCCCGGCTCGCGGAGGCGCTGTCGGGCTCGTTCGACGTCGTCGTCCCCGACCGCCGCCCGCGGTCCGCCGGCCCGGCCGGGCGGGCGGACGGCGAGCCAGCCTCGGCCGCACCGGCGGACGGCGAGCACGTGGCCCGCGAGGTCGAGGACCTCCGCGCGCTCGTCGACGCGACGGGCGCCCACGCCGTCTTCGGGCTGAGCGCGGGCGGCCTCGTCGCGCTCCGCGCGGCCCGCGAGATCCCCGAGCTGACGCGGCTCGCGCTGTACGAGCCGGCGCTGTCGGTGGGCGGCTCTGTCCCGACGGACTGGCTCCCGGCGTACGAGCGGCAGATCGCCACGGGGCAGATCGCCAAGGCGATGCGGACGACGATGGTCGGGCTGCGGGTCGCGCCGGCGTTCTTCCGGCTGCCTTCCGTGCTCGTGACGCCGCTCCTGCGGCTCGTCCTGCGGTTCCAGCGCCCCGCACCCGGCGAGGTCTCGACCGAGGAGGTGGTGCGCGCGATGCACCACGACATGGCGCTCGTGACCGAGCTCGCCGAGACGACCGCCGACTACGCGGCCGTGACCGCCGACGTCCTCCTCCTCGGCGGCGGGAAGAGCCCGGCCTACTTCGACGTCACGCTCGCGGCGCTCGCGGACGTCCTCCCGCACGTGCAGCGGGTCACGCTCAGCGGCATGACGCACAACGACGCCGACAACGACGGCGACCCGGCCCGCGTCGCCGACCTCCTCGAGCCGTTCTTCCAGGGTGCGCCGGCGGTCCAGCCGCGGTACTGACGGCCCGCGCTCCCGCCGGTCGGGGCGATCCGCCGCCGCGAGCACCCGAGAGTTCACCCCGGTCGGCGGGACCCGGCCCGACGAGCCCGGGCCTAGCGTGGTGGTGTGGCACAGGCGTCCGCTCGGACGGCCGGAGGTCTACGGGGCCTCGGCACCCTCTGCGCGCGTCACGCGTGGCTCGTGGTGGTGGCGTGGGTGGTCGTGGGAGCGGCCTTGCTGCTCGCGAACCGTGCGTTCGGCGGGACCTACGTCGACGACTACACGCTCCCGGGCACGTCGGCCCAGCAGGGCAAGGACCTGCTCGCCGTGCACTCCCCGAAGACCGCGGGATCGACGTCGCCCGTCGTGCTGCGCTCGACGTCCGCACTGTCCGACCAGTCGGACGTGCTGTCCCAGACGGTCGCCGCGCTGGAGAAGGTCGAGCACGTCGTCACCGTCTCCTCGCCCCTCGCGCAGGGCAACCTCTCGGCCGACGGGATGACCGGCATCGCGAACGTGACGTTCACCGACAACCCGCAGCTCTACGGCCAGGACCTGCTCGACGACGTCGACCAGGCCGTCGCCCCCGCGCGTGCCGCGGGGCTCCAGGTGGACTACGGCGGCCAGCTCGGCCAGCTCGCGCGCCCCGCGCCCGACGACAAGCGCTCCGAGGCGATCGGGCTCGTGGTCGCGCTCGTCGTGCTGCTGATCGGCTTCGGGAGCGTCGTCGCGGCCGTGATCCCGCTCGTGAGCGCCGTCGTCGGGGCGCTCGGAGGCCTCGCCGTCCTGGGGCTCGTCGCTGCAGGCGTGACGTTCGCGTCCGTCTCGCCGACCCTCGCCGCCATGATGGGGCTGGGGGTGGGCATCGACTACGCCCTGTTCCTCACGACCCGGTTCCGCCGGTCCCTGCACGACGGCGCGTCACCGGTCGACGCGCTCGGCTCCGCGACCGCGACGAGCGGGCGGACCGTGCTCACCGCTGCGGCCACGGTCGTCGTCGCGCTGCTCGGCCTGTACGTGTCGGGCATCGACTTCATCGGCCGGATGGGGCTGGCCGCCGGGATCGCGGTCGCGGTCGCGGCGCTCGCCGCCCTGACCCTGGCGCCCGCCCTCCTCGGGCTCGCCGGCCGGCGGATCGACCGGTGGCACGTGCGCGAACCCGTCAGCGAGCCCCGCGGCACGGGAGACGTCTGGCAGCGGTACGCGGACGTCGTCGGGCGCAGGGCATGGGTGTTCCTGGTCGCGGGCCTCGGGGTCCTCGTCGTGCTCTCGATCCCGGTGCTGTCGCTGCAGCTCGGGCACGTCGACGCGGGCGCGAGCCCGACGAGCTACACCGAGCGCCGCGCGTACGACGCGATCGAGGCGGCGTTCGGACCCGGCGCCAACGCGCCGATCACCGTGGTCGCGGAGCTCGCGCCCGGCACGAACGACACGGACCGGAGCGCGCTGGGCAGCGACCTCACGACGGCGCTCACGGGCACGAGCGGGGTCGCGTCCGTGTCGCCGGTGAGCACGTCGCCGGACGACGCGCTCCTCGTCACGACCGTGACCCCGACGACCGGCCCGCAGGACGCCGCGACCGACGACCTCCTGCGCGAGCTGAGCGGGACCACGCTCCCGCGGGTCCTCGGCCCCGCCGGCGCCACCGGCTACGTCACGGGCGCCACGGCCGCGCAGCTCGAGTTCCGCGACGAGGTCGCCCAGAAGCTCCCGCTCATCATCGCCGTGGTGGTCGCGGCCGCTTTCGTGCTGCTGCTCGTCGTGTTCCGGGGCGTGCTCGTCGCCCTCAAGGCGGCCCTGCTCAACCTGCTGTCCATCGCGGCGTCCTACGGCGTGCTCGTCGCCGTCTTCCAGTGGGGCTGGGGGTCGTCGCTGCTGGGCGTGCCCGAGCCTGTACCGATCGAGTCGTACGTCCCGATGATGATGTTCGCGATCGTGTTCGGGCTCTCGATGGACTACGAGGTCTTCCTGCTGTCCCGGATCCGGGAGGGCTGGCTCGCGACAGGAGACAACCGGCGCGCCGTGGCCGCGGGACTGTCCGCGACCGGCCGGGTCATCACGTGCGCGGCGCTCATCATGACCAGCGTGTTCGCGTCGTTCCTGCTGTCGTCGAACGTCGTCGTGAAGATGCTCGCGCTCGGCCTCGCCGTCAACGTGCTGGTCGACGCGACGGTCGCCCGCCTCGTCCTCGTGCCCTCGACGATGTACCTCTTCGGGCGCCGCAACTGGTGGTCGCCGGCGTGGCTCGACCGGGCTCTGCCGCACCTCGACCCCGAGCCGTCCGCGGAGCCCGCAGCAGCCGCGCGGCCGGTCGAGCCCCAGCCGGCCGCGGACGAGCCTCAGCCGTCGTAGGCCGCGGAGACCGCGGCCCGCGCCTGCTCGACGACGGCCGCCAGCCCCGTCCCCGCGACCCACGCCCCGACGACGGCGACCCCCGGCAGACGGCGCGCGGCGTCGTCGGCTTTGGTGCGGTCGGCCGGGCGGGCGGGGGCGAGCGCGTCGGGCCAGTGCGTGTCGAGGTGGTCGAGGACCTGCGACGCGTCGAGCGGGACGCCGAGCAGGCGCGACGCGTCGGCGACGGCCTCCTCGACGGTCGGCGGGACGGTCGGCTCCGGGTCGCCCGCGCGGCCGTAGGACAGCCGGACCACGTGCACGCCGTCCGGGAGCCGCGACCGCAGCCACGACCACTTGGCGCTCGCGTGCGTGAGCCCCTTCGCGCGCACGTCCGCGCCGGGGGCGACGAGGACGCCCGTGCCGCGGGGTGCGGCGTCGAGCGCGGGGGCCCGCAGGACGAGCGTGATCAGACGGACGTCGGACCCTCCCCGCGCCGTGTCAGAAGCTGGCTGCACCCCGCTGCGGTGAGCTTCTGACAACTCGCGGACGTCGCCCGACGTGTCAGAAGCTGGCTGCACTCCGCTGCCGTGAGGTTCTGACAGGTCGAGAAAGAGCGGGAGGAGGAGCGCGAGCGCGGGGGTCCGCGGGAGCGCGACCACGAGGCGCGGCGCCTCGACGCCGGTCGGTCCGGAGCCGTCGGCCGGGGTGACCGCCACGTGCCAGAGGCCGCCGTCGTGGGCGTGGCGCTCCAGGCCGTCGACGCGCACGCCGAACCGGACCTCCCCGTCCGCGTCGGTGACGGACGCGACGAGCGCCTCGACGAGCCGGTGCATCCCGCCGTCGATCCCCGCGACCGCCGAGCCGGGCTTGGTGTTCCCGCGCCCGGGGGCGTCGGCGAGCATCGAGGCGGCGCGCAGCAGCGAGCCCGTCTGCTCGTACGCGGCGACGAGCTGGGGTGCGACGGCGCGCGGGTCGAGGGTCGCGGGGTCGGCCGAGTGGATGCCGCCCGCGACGGGTGCGACGAGCCGTTCCAGCACGGTCGCGCCGAGGCGCTGCGTGACCCACGCGGCGAGCGAGTCCGGCACGGGCGTGCGCGGCAGGCCGAGGTCCCACCACGCGCGGACGGCGCCGCCCAGCCCGAGCACGCGGCGCACGTCGGCGGCCCACGGCGTGGTCGGGATGCCGAGCGTCGCGGTGCGGGGGAGCGGGAGCGCGCGGGCGGGGTCGTCCTCGGTCCCGGCGCCCGCGTACGCCCAGGCGCCGCGCGGGTCCGGCTCGACGACGGTCAGCCCGAGCTCGCGGACGAGGTCGCCCACCGCGGGGGTGCGGGTCGCGAAGGACTCGGCGCCGACGTCGACCGCGACCGTGCGGTCGTCCCCGACGCTGACGGTCGCGCCGTCCACGGTGCCGCCCGGGCGGTCCGCGGCGTCGAGCACGAGCACGCGGGCGCCGCCGCGCGCGAGGTCGTGCGCGGCGACGAGCCCCGCGACGCCCGCCCCGAGCACGATCGCGTCCCAGCGCTCAGCCACGGCCGCTCCCCCCGAGTCCCGCGACGTAGTACGGCGGCCGTACTACTTCGGCGAGAGAGACCGGCGCCCGGTCTACCTCGACGAGAGGGTGACGGGGAAGCGTGGTCACAGCGAGTGGACGAGCTCGACGACGCGCGTCAGGACCGTCGGGTCGGTCTCGGGCGGGACCCCGTGCCCCAGGTTCACGACGTGCGCGGGCGCGTACCTGCCGCGCTCGACGACGTCGCGCACGTGCGCCTCGAGCACGTCCCAGGGCGCGAACAGGAGCGCGGGGTCGATGTTGCCCTGGAGCGGCGTGGTTCCGCCGAGGAGCTTCGCGGCCTCGTCGAGGGGCGTGCGGTAGTCGACGCCGATCGCGCCGGCGCCGGCGTGGCGCATGGCCTCGAGCAGGTGCCCGGTGCCGGTGCCGAAGTGGACCAGGGGGACGCCCGGGGCGTCGGCCCCGGCCGAGGGCACGACGAGGTCGGTCACGTGCGTGAGCGCGCGCGAGGACGCGGGCAGCGCGTAGCGCGAGTAGTCGTCGAGCGACAGCGCGCCGGCCCACGAGTCGAAGAGCTGGCCCGCGCTCGCGCCCGAGAGCACCTGTGCGCGCAGGAACGTCCCGGTCAGGTCGGCGGCCCACTCGACGAGCCGGAACCACGTCGCCGGGTCGGCGTGCATGAGGGTGCGGGCGGCGAGGTGGTCGCGCGACGGGCGGCCCTCGACGAGGTACGCCGCGAGCGTGAACGGTGCCCCGGCGAACCCGATGAGAGGAATCTCACCCAGCTCGGAGACCGTCTGCTCGACCCCCTCGCGCACGGGGGCGAGGGCCTCCCAGGTGAGCTCGTGCTCGACGAGGCGCGCGACGTCGTCGGCGGTGCGGTAGGGCTGGTCCATGACCGGACCCACACCCGGCTGGATGTCCACGCCCACGCCGGCGAGGAGCAGCGGCACGACGATGTCGGAGTAGAAGACGGCCGCGTCGACCCCGTGCCGGCGCACCGGCTGCAGCGTGATCTCGCTGCTCAGGGCCGGGTTCAGGCACGCTTCGAGCATCGTCGTGCCCTCGCGCGCGGCCTTGTACTCGGGGAGCGACCGGCCCGCCTGACGCATGAACCAGACGGGGGCCGTCGCGGGGCGGTCGCCGCGCAGGGCGCGCACGAGCGGGGCCTCCGCGGTGCGTCCGGAGGCGAGCGGGTGCGCGTCGGGAAGGGGCTTGCTGGGGGTCACCCTTCGATTGTGCCGTGGCCGAGGCACAGTGCTTCAATCGAAGCACTGTGCCTCTGCTCTCTTTCACCGCCAGTCATCACGACCTCGACCTGGAGACGCTCGAGCGCCTCTCGTCGGGCGCGCACCGTGTCGTCGAGTCGGACCTGGTGCGCTGCGACCCCATCAGCGGTGCCGTCGTGCTCGCGACGTGCAACCGCTTCGAGGTGTACGTGGACGTCGTCGAGCAGGCGGACGGCGGCCCCGTGAACGACCTCGCCCGCGAGCACGCGGCGCGCGAGGTCGCCCGGGTCGTGGCCGCCTCGTCGACGCTCACGCCGGACGAGGCGCACGCCGCCCTCACGGTCCGGACGGGTGAGGACGTCGCGCGGCACCTGTTCTCGGTGGCGTCGGGCCTGGACTCGATGGTCGTGGGCGAGCGGCAGATCGCCGGCCAGGTCAAGCGCGCGCTCGAGGCATCGCGGCCCGCCGGCACGACGACGGCGCCGCTCGAACGCCTCTTCCAGGCCGCGGCGCGTGCGTCCAAGCGCGTGAGCAACGAGACGGCTCTCAGCGCGGCCGGGCGGTCGCTCGTCTCCCTGGGCCTCGACCTCGCGGGCGCCGACCTGCCGCCGTGGGGCCAGGTCCGCACGCTGCTCGTCGGCACGGGCTCCTACGCGGGCGCGAGCTTCGCGGCGCTGCGGGCGCGCGGCGTCACCGACGTCCGCGTGTTCTCGCGGTCGGGCCGGGCCGACGCGTTCGTCTCGTCGCACGCGGCCGACGGCGTGGACGTCAGGCCCGCCGACGACCTCCTCGTCGAGCTCGAGGACGTCGACCTCGTGGTCGCGTGCTCGGGCGGCGGGCGCGTCGGCGACCCGACGGCGTCCCTGCGGCCCGCGCTCGACGCCGCGCAGGTGCTCGGCGCGCGCGCCCGTGCAGCCAAGGCCGCGGGCGACGACGCGACGACCCGCCCGCTCGTCGTCCTCGACCTCGCGCTCACGCGCGACGTCGCCCCGCAGGTCGCCGACGTCGACGGCGTCCTCCTGTACGACCTCGCCGCGCTCCAGGCGCGCGCGCCGCACGTCTCGGGGGCCGCGGTCGCCGAGGCCGCGGCGATCGTCGACCACGCCGCTGAGCACTTCCTCCAGGGCGAGGGCTTCCGCGCGTCCGACGCGCGCGTCGTCGAGCTCGTGCGCGCCGCCGACGCCGAGATCGCGGACCTGGTCGAGCAGCGCGTCGCCGCGGCCCGGGCCGAGGGCGTCGAGGTGGACGTCGACGAGGTCGAGCTCGCCGCGCGGCGCGAGGTCCGGGCCCGCCTGCACCGCGAGATCCTGGCGCTGCGGTCGGCCGCGTCGTCGTCGTGATCTACCACTTCTGCCGCGCGGCGGACTGGGACCCGACGGCCGAGGAGTACGTCCCCGCGGGCTTCGAGGCGGACGGCTTCGTCCACCTCTCCGACCGCGGCACGGTGCACCTCCCGGCGACCGCACTGCACCGGGGAGCGCACGACCTGCTGCTGCTCACGGTCGACCCGGCCCTCGTCGGCGCGCCGCTGCGCTGGGAGCCGGGCGACCCGGCCGATCCCGCGGCGGCGTGGTTCCCCCACCTCTACGGCCCGCTGCCGGTGCGCGCCGTCGTCCGGGCCGACCCCTGGCTCCCGGGGCCGGACGGCACGTTCGCCCCTCCGGCGTCGTGACCCGGCGGCCCTGACACGCGTCCCGAGCCGCGGGTGTCGCCATCGGCGGCAGGCGTGGTTAGTGTGGACCCCGGTCCGCGCCGCGGGTCCGCAGGGGCGAACACGTAGGGGAGAACGAGGGCTCGACGACGAGCCCGAGGAGGACCGATGACCGTGCCGGACGGCCTGCCCGACGCCTCGCTGCGCCTCGACGCGGCCCTCGCCCGTCGGGACACCGACCAGGACCTGTCGGACCTGCTGCCGCCCGCCCACGTGCAGCTCGCCGCGCGCCGCCTCCTCGACCCGTGCGACCTCCCGCCGGCCCCGTCGACGGCGTCCGTCGGCCGGCTGCTCGGACGCAGCGCCGCGCGCGCGTGCTTCGGCGCGGTGGACTCCCTGCGAGGGCACCGGCACCGATAGCCTCACAGGCTCCTGACCTGCGCGAACGCGTTCACCGCGCGCGCGGATCGTCACCCTGGGCTATCTTGCGAAGGCTTGTGAAGGACTCGTGCAGGGCGAGTCGGGCAGGCTCCGCAAAGGCGCAGACGGGGGAGGCGCAGCATGGTTCGGAACGATTCGAAAGACGTCGCAGGGGGCGCGTTCACGCACCGCACGCACGGGCTCGCGGCACGTCGGGTGGGGCTCGGCGTCGCCGCGGCGCTGGTCTTCGGCGGGCTCGGCACCGCCGCGGCGGGCGCGGCACCGGTGGGTGCAGGAGGCGGGACGGCGCTCGCGCCGTCGGCGCTCTCGGCTGCGCTCGAAGCCGCCACACCGACCAACACCACCAAGGTCGTCACACCGCTCAAGGCCGGGAAGTACCGGCTGTCGTCGTACTACGGGCCGCGCTGCATGCCCACGGTCAACGCGTCCGACTGGCACCTCGGCCAGGACATGGCCGCGGCGGACGGCACGCCCATCTACGCGGTCGCCTCCGGCGTCGTGCGCAAGGCCGGGGCGGTGTCCGGGTTCGGCCAGTGGATCGTCATCGACCACGTGATCGGCGGCAAGAAGGTCTCGACGGTCTACGGCCACATGTGGAACGCCACGAAGTACGTCAAGGCCGGCCAGGCGGTCAAGGCGGGCCAGCACATCGCCGACGTCGGCTCGAACGGCGTCGCGACCGGCCCGCACCTGCACCTCGAGGTCTGGCCAGGCGGGTACGGGGTGTCGTCGACCGACCCGCTCACGTACATGAAGGCCCGGGGGGTCAACCTGACGGCCGGGGCGACGTCGGCGATCAAGCGCGTCGTCCCGTCGTCGTGCACGTACTACGCGCGCACCCGCCTCAACCTCCGGGTCGGGGCGAGCACCACGACGCCGAGCACGACCGTGCTCCCGGTCAACGCGAAGCTCGTCGCCAAGCCCGGGACCAAGTCGAACGGGTGGCTGCCCGTGCGGTACGGCACACGGTCCGGCTGGGTCTACTCGACGTACGTCGGGCCGTCGAAGGTCTCCGTGCCCCCGACGACGTCGAAGCCGACGCCCAAGACCGTCCGGTACGTGGCGGTCACGACGCTCAACCTGCGCGCGAGCGCGTCGACGTCGGCGAAGGTCGTGGCGAAGCTCACGCGGGGCGCCGCCGTGACGTACCAGGGCAGCGTTTCGAGCTCGGGCTGGGTCAAGGTCACCTCGGGCGGGCACACCGGTTACGTCGCCACGCGGTACCTCAAGGCCACCAAGGCGCAGGCGCTGTACGCGCTCAAGTACGTGGACGTGTCCGTGCTGAACCTCCGCTCCAAGCCGACGACGTCGTCCTCGGTGGTCGCGAAGCTGGCCCGCAACAAGGCGGTGCAGCCCCTCGCGGCCGCGTCGAAGGGCTGGCAGAAGGTCCAGGTCTCGGGCCACACCGGCTACGTCGCGACGGCGTACCTGCGCACCACGAAGTAGCGCGCCTCGCCGAGCGAGCGGGTCCCCCGCCGAGCACGCAGGTCCGACCGCGTGCGTGGCGGGGGACCCGCTTGTTCGTGCGGGCGTGGCCGCGCGGCGGACGATGATGGTCGGGTGCCCAGCGAGCTCGTCGTCGTCACCCGGACCCGTCACGCCGTCGAGCGGCTCTTCGACCTCGCGCTCGACGTCGACGCGCACGTCCGGTCGATGCCCGGCACGGGCGAGCGGGCCGTCGCGGGCGTGACGAGCGGGCGGATCGGGCTGGGGGAGACGGTCACCTGGCAGGGGCGGCACCTCGGGGTGCGGTTCACCCTGACGGCGCGGGTCGTCGAGCTCGAGCGGCCGCACCGGTTCGTCGACGTGCAGGTCACGGGACCGTTCCGGTCGTTCGCGCACGAGCACGTGTTCGCGCGCGAGGGCGGGGAGACGGTCATGACGGACCGCGTCGTCGTGGCGTCGCCCGTGTTCGGGCGGGTCGCGGAGCGGCTCGTGCTGGTGCCGTACCTGCGCCGGCTGCTGCGGCGTCGGGGCCGGCTGCTCGTCGAGGCGCTCGACGCGGGCTCCTGACCCGGGGCGCGCCGAGTCCGAGCGTTTCCGCCGAGAACGAGCGCAGAAGGCTCGAGCTCGGCGGAAACCCTCGGTGTCGGGGTCAGGCCAGGTAGTCGCGGACCAGTCGCTCGGCCAGGCCCGTGTACGTGGCCGGGGTGAGCGCGGAGAGGCGGGCTGCGACGTCGTCGGGCAGGCCGAGGCCGGCGACGAACTCCCGGAGCTGCGCGGCGTCGATGCGCTGGCCGCGCGTGAGCTCCTTGAGGCGCTCGTAGGGGTTCTCCATGCCGGGGACGCCGGCGACGGACGCCGCGCGCATGGCCGACTGGATCGGCTCGCCGAGGACCTCCCAGTTGGCGTCGAGGTCGGCGTCGAGCGCGACGGTCCCGACGGCGAGCGCCGTGAGGCCTCGGCGGACGTTGTCGACGGCGAGCAGCGAGTGCCCGAACGCGGTGCCGATGTTGCGCTGCGTCGTCGAGTCGGTGAGGTCGCGCTGGAGGCGCGAGGTCACGAGCGTCGAGGCGAGGGTGTCGAGCAGCGCCGACGAGATCTCGAGGTTGGCCTCGGCGTTCTCGAACCGGATGGGGTTGACCTTGTGCGGCATGGTCGACGAGCCGGTCGCGCCGGGCACGGGGATCTGCGTGAAGAACCCGAGCGAGATGTACGTCCACACGTCGGTGCTGAGGTTGTGGAGCACCCGGTTGAAGCGCGCGACGTCGGCGTAGAGCTCGGCCTGCCAGTCGTGCGACTCGATCTGCGTGGTGAGCGGGTTCCAGGTGAGCCCGAGGTGCTCGACGAAGTGCTTCGAGACGGCCGGCCAGTCCACGCCGGGGACGGCGACCGTGTGGGCGCCGTAGGTCCCGGTCGCGCCGTTGAGCTTGCCGAGGTACTCGGCGCCCTCGACGCGGCGGAGCTGGCGGCGCAGCCGGTGCGCGAGGACCGCGAGCTCCTTGCCGAGCGTCGTGGGGGTCGCGGGCTGGCCGTGCGTGCGGCTGAGCATCGGCACGGCCGCGTGCTCGCGGGCGAGGTCCGCGACCTGGTCGGCCAGCGCGGTCGCGGCCGGGAGCCAGACCGAGCCGACGGCGCCCTGGACCATGAGCGCGTACGAGAGGTTGTTGACGTCCTCGCTCGTGCACGCGAAGTGGACGAGCTCGCCGACGCCCGGGAGGACGGTGTCCGCACCGAGGACGTCGGGCGCCGCGGCGAGGCGGCGCTTGACGAAGTACTCGACGGCCTTGACGTCGTGGACGGTCTCGCGCTCGATCGTCGCGAGCTCGGCGATCTCGTCGGCGCCGAAAGACTCGGGGATGCCGCGCAGGTACGCGCGCTCCGCGTCGGACAGACCGGGCGCGCCGGGGACGACCGCGCCCGGCGTCACGCCGGGGACGCCGTCGCACAGGGTGATGAGCCACTCGACCTCGACGTGGATGCGCGCCCGGTTGAGCGCCGCCTCCGAGAGGTGGTCGACGAGCGGGGCGACCGCGGGGCGGTAGCGGCCGTCGAGCGGACCGAGGGCGATCGGGGGCGTCACGTCGGCAAGGTTCACGTACCTCAGTGTCCCATGCGGCGGGCGCCACCCCCAGGCCGCGTCCGCGCCGCGGGATCCCCAGCGGACGTCCCCCTCGAGGCACGGGACGGTGCCGTGTTCGTAGCGTCCCGGCCGTGACCGAGACCCCCTCCGCCTTCGCCCTGTCCGCCCCGCCTCCGGCCGCCGTGGACGCGACCGCGAGCCGTGCGCTCACCGCCGCGGGGGCCGCGGCCGCCGAGGCCCGCGACGCGGCCGCCCGTGCCGTCGACGTCGACTGGGTCGCGCGCGCGGCGCGGGCCTACGAGGGGCGGGTCGACGAGGCGCTCAGGGCGTTCGGCGACGCCGTGACCCTGCTCGACGCCGCGGCGGGGTCGGCGCGCCGGGCGGAGGAGCGGGCGCGGTCCGGCGCGGCGTCGTCGTGCCTCGGACCGGCCGGCGGCCGCTGATGGGCGACGCGATCACGATCACCGGCGGCTACACGGCGGCGGAGACCGCCACGCTGCGCGACGCCGCGGCCGCGCTGCGGGCGGCCTTCGGCAGGCTCGACGACGCTCGCCTCGAGCTCGCGCGGGCACGCGTCGCGCTGAGCACCGGTGAGGTGCCGTGGGCCGGCCGCACGACGCCGTGGTCCGGTGCGGGCTCGCCGCGCGGCTGGGGACCTCCGGGATCGGGCCTTGCGGGCCTCGGCCCCGAGGCGGCCCGGGCCACCGCGGCCGCCCTCGACGACGTGGCGTCCGCGGACGGCGCCGTCCTGCGCGCGCTCGGCCAGCTCGAGGCGCTCGCCGTCGCCGTCCTGCGGGCGGCGCACCTCTACGAGGAGCACGACGACCTCGCGGCGCGCCTTCTCGACGACGCCGTGCCCGCGGGCGTCCAGCTGCTCGCGGCCGGCCTCGAGCTGCTCCTCCCGCCGCTCGCGCTCACGGGGCGGGCCGGCGAGGCGCCCGTCGCGACGGTGGCCGGCGCCGCGTCGAGGGCGTTCGACGGAGCCGCCACGGCCCAGCAGGGCGACGGGGTGCGCGTCGAGGACGTCACGCGGGGCACGGTCGACGGCGTCCCCGACCGGCCGCTCCCCGACCTGCCCGTCGCGGGGTCCGTGGAGGACGCGCTCGGCCTCCTCGAGGTGCCCAACAAGGCTGGCCCCGGCGTCATGGCCGTCCAGCGGGTCGGCGACGGGCCCGACGCCCGTTACGTCGTGCTGCTCCCCGGCACGCAGACGTGGAACGTCGTCGGCGACGGGGCCGGGGACTTCGCCAACCCGCGCGACCTCACGAGCGACCTCGACCTCGTCGGCGGGCGCGCCAGCGACTACACCGACCAGGTCGCCCAGGCGCTCGACCGGGTCGTTCCCGAGGGGGCGTCGGTCGTCGTGGTCGGGCACTCGCTCGGCGGGATCGCCGCGACGCGGGTGGTCACCGACCGCGCGCTCCGTCGCCGGTACCGGTTCACGGGGCTCGTGACGGCCGGGGCGCCGTCGGGCGGGATCCGGGTCCCGGACGGGACGCTCGCACTCAACGTGGAGAACGCCCGCGAGGTCGTGTCCGCGCTCGACCCGGGACCGAACCCCGCCGGCCCGCGGCACGTCGTGGTGCGCGCGTCCGGGGACGACGAGGTCGTCCGGGGCGCGCTCGGCTCGGCGCCGTACGGAGGGGCGACGCACGGGCTCGCGGTCCACGCGGGCGTGCTCGCCGAGGCGAGGGCGAAGCACGACCCCGCGCTCGACCGTGCGCTCGCGGAGCTCGACGCGTCGCTGGGCGCCGGGACGCCCGGGGCGCCGACCCGCACCTGGTACTTCCGGGGCGAGCGCGGGGGCGCCCAGGTCGTCGCGCCGGGTGACGGCCGACCCGACGGCGTCAGCGCCGGCGTCCCCCCGGGACGACCGCGCTGATGACCGTCTGCAGGACCGCGATGATGAGCGCGCCCAGCACCGCCCACCAGAACCCGTCGACGCGGATCCCCCAGTCCGTCTGCTCGGTGATCCACGCGACCAGCATGAGCAGGAGCGCGTTCACGACCAGCGAGAACAGGCCGAGGGTCAGGATGTAGAGGGGGAACGCGATCAGCTGGACGATCGGCTTCACGATCAGGTTGACAAGCGTGAGCAGCAGGCCGACCGCGAGGAGGATCACGACGGTCTGGCCGGCCTCGGCGTCCTTCGGGACGATGTAGAGGTGGTCGCCGAGCAACAGCGACGCCAGCCACACGGCGAACGCCGTCACGGCAACTCGGACGATGAACCACATGCCCGACATCCTGCCATCCGGTGCCTGGCCGCGCCCGGGTTCGGCGCGCCCGGGCGTGAGTGGCATCCTGGCCCGGTGAGCACCGACACCCCCGCGCACCGCACGTCCGGCATCCGTCTGCGTCACGCCGTCGCGGCCCTGCCCCCGTACGTCCCGGGCGCGCGCGTCGAGCCGGGGGCGCGGACGTTCAAGCTGTCGTCCAACGAGAACCCGTACCCGCCCCTGCCTTCGGTGCTCGAGGCGATCCGGGAGGGCGCGGGCGACACCCACCGCTACCCCGACATGTACGCGACGGAGCTCACCGAGACCATCGCCGCGTCCCTCACCGAACGTGCCGCGGCCGCGGGCGTCCCGACCGCCGTCTCCCCGGAGGAGATCGTCGTCGGCACCGGGTCGGTCGCCGTGCTCGCCCACGTCCTGCAGACCGTGTGCGACCCCGGCGACGAGGTCGTCGTGCCGTGGCGCTCGTTCGAGGCGTACCCCATCGCCGTCGCCGTGTCGGGTGCGACGTTCGTCCCGGTGCCTCTCGCGTCCGGCCGCGACGCCGACGGCGCTCTGCTCGACGGCCGCATCGACCTACCGGCGCTCGCGGCCGCGATCGGCGAGCGCACGCGCGTCGTCGTCGTGTGCACGCCGAACAACCCGACCGGGCCCGCGGTGCACCGCGCGGAGCTCGACGCGTTCCTCGCCGCCGTCCCCTCCGACGTGCTCGTGCTCCTCGACGAGGCGTACGTCGAGTTCGTCCGCGACCCCGACGTGCCCGACGGCCTCGCGGTGTACGCGGCGCACCCCAACGTCGTCGTGCTGCGCACCTTCTCCAAGGCGTACGGGCTCGCCGGGCTGCGCGTCGGGTACGCGATCGCGCGTCCCGACCTCGCCGCGGGCGTGCGCTCGGTCTCGACCCCGTTCGGAGTCTCGGACCTCGCGCAGCGCGCGGCCATCGCGAGCCTGCACGCCCAGGACGAGCTCATGGAGCGCGTGGACGCGCTCGTCGTCGAGCGGGCGCGCGTGCTCGAGGAACTGCGGGGCCAGGGCTGGGAGCTGCCCGACACGCAGGGGAACTTCGTCTGGTTCGGGCTCGGCGAAGCGACCCAGGAGCGCGGGGCCCAGGCCCGCGAGGCCGGCGTCCTGGTCCGTCCGTTCGCGGGAGAGGGCATCCGGGTCACGGTCGGCGAGCGCGAGGCGAACGACGCCTTCCTGCAGGTCGCCGCGTCCTGGCGGCGCTGACCGGGGCCGCCCGTCACCGACCGCGTCTCGCCGCCGGTCCGCCGCCGGACCCTGGACGCCCGCGCACGCGCCTCGACGCCGCACGGCCCGCGTGTCCGCTCGCCCGCGCGTCGGTGAGGCGCGAGGATCACGGCGAGCGCGCCGGTGCGCCGTCGTCGGCGGCCGCGCGCCGACGGGTGGAGGAGCGCATGGTCAGCGCGGCGTCGGCGTCGACGGACTGGGGAGTGAGCGGTGCGGCGATCGCCGCGGTCGTGGTC
>Ga0182746_1000998_pt1 | contig 29934 bp, 26 predicted proteins | sample eDN3rd30CBELigOP_FD_128881 | JGI IMG/M metagenome (GOLD analysis project Ga0182746, IMG submission 128881) | Enriched Organic Plus compost microbial communities from Emeryville, California, USA - eDNA 3rd pass 30_C BE-Lig OP (version 2) (version 2) ...
ACTTCATGAAGCTGATCTTGCGTAACGCGATATGTAAGGATGGAATCGATTCCTAAATCAACAGCAATGATATACTGCTCATCAGGGGAGAATCCAGCATAATGAGCATGTGCTTTTTCCTGTCGCTCTTTGTTTGGACCTGAACCTCTATGTTGAATAGTGGATATAACATGGCTAAGAGTGGCATCTTTTTCAATATGATAGGATTCAATAAGCCCGTCTCCATAGCTTGCTGCAACAAGCATGTTGTTGTTCTTGTTTACACTAATATGGCAATACGATCCATTTCCGGATTTAGATGTATGTAATAAAGTTAGTTCACCGGTATTGTGATGAATGGAAAAGCTTGCAATAGCGCCTTTTCCCTCTATTTTATAGTTGGCATATAAAAATTGGTTGTTATCACTAATAGCTAAATAAGTTGGATCCGTTAATGTAGCAACTAAGCGTGGTTGACTAATTGTGCTTGTTTTTGGGTCAAGTGTAAATGAATAGATTCCCTTGCTTACTCCTCTTGTGTATGTGCCAAGGTAGCCAATGAATGTCAATGTATTTCCCTCCTTTATATCTTGTAATTATAGCGTCAAAAAGGTGTCCTCAAAAGAGAGGAACACCATAAGCTGATTCTGTTAAGTAGACGGTACGGCCTCAATTGGAATATGAGAAAAAGAAGAAGTGAGGAATAGCCCTTGATCGGTTAATTTAATTTCAGGAATGACAGGCAATGCTAAAAATGCAAGTGTTAAAAACGGATTAAATTGTTGACTTGCGTTCAATTTGGTTAATGCTTGATCTATTTCCGCTAATTTCGTAATGACTTGTTGATAGGGGGAGGTCGACATTAAACCGGCAATCGGTAGTGACAATGAGGCCAACACTTTACCATGTTGAATAACGACTAAACCGCCTTGCATTTCTTTAATTGTTCGAGCAGCTACTGCCATGTCTTTGTTGTTTGTTCCTGCGATGATTAAATTATGGGAATCGTGAGCAACCGTTGTCGCAATGGCCCCTGACTTTAATCCGAGACCTTTCACAATGCCGAGCCCAATATTTCTAGTATGATGATGTCGTTCAATCACAGCTAAAGTTAAGTGATCGATATCGCTTGAATATTGAAATACACCTGTATCGTCAACATTCACTTTTTCGACTAGATGTTTTGTAATAAGACTATTTGGGATGATTTCGATAATATTAGCTAAGTTATTTGCGAAAGAAATAGCAAAGTCCGTTGCTTGTAACTCATGAAAATGAACGGTATTTTTCAATGTATCTTCTATGCCCAATGGTTGTACTTCTGGAAAATGAATTAGTTCACCTTGGGCACAAACTAGTTCTCCGCTTTTATAAACCGAGTCAATACTAATGGAAGATAAATCATTGAGTAATAAAAAATCTGCTTTATATCCAGGAGCGATGGCTCCTTGATTCGCTAATCCAAAACATTGTGCTGTGTGAATAGAGGCCATTTTAATCGCATTAATCGGTTCGATCCCGTGTGCAATGGCTAAGCGAACATTATAATCGATGCTTCCTTCATGATGAATATCATCTAGATGACGGTCATCTGTGACAAACAGGCAGCGGTGAATATTGTTTTGGTTGATAGCGGGAAGAAGGTTGATTAAGTCTTTGGCAACGGTACCTTCTCGAAGCATTAAATACATACCATTTCGAAGTCGTGCCTGAGCCTCTTTAGCTGTTGTACTTTCGTGATCAGTTGTAATATGAGCACTTCCATACACGTTTAGCTGTTGGTTTGTTAATCCGGCGGCATGACCATCTATTTTTTTATGCAAGGAGTTTGCATCTGTTAATTTTTGTAGCATATCAGCATCACAACTTTCGACAGCTGGATAATTCATTACTTCTGCCAATCCAAGTACGCGGGGGTGCTGATAAAATGGTAATAAATCTGAGCTGTTTAATGTCGCACCAGCATGTTCAAAAGAAGTAGCGGGAACGCAAGAGGGGAGCATAAAGTAGAAGTCAAAAGGGAGCTGCTCCGATTGTTCCAGCATATATTGAATGCCCGTTGATCCAGCAACATTAGCAATCTCATGAGGATCAGCGATGACACATGTTACACCGTGCACAAGCAGTGCTTTCGCAAATTCTGAAGGACGAACCATAGAGGATTCGATATGAACATGCCCATCAATGAAGGATGGTGATACATACTTTCCTTCGGCATCGATTTCTGTTTTACCTGTATATGTTCCGATGCCGGCAAAAAAGCCGTCCACAAGGGCGATGTCTCCTTCGAAAATATTTCCGTTAAACACATCGATAATTTTTCCATTTTTAATGACGCAATCAGCCGTTTCTTTCCCGGAAGCTACGTTAATTCGTTTTTGCAACATACGTTGATCCATCGGTTCATCACTCCTTTGTCACGCCATCTCTTTTGAATTAGGTCCTGTTATGCTAGACTATTGATTTTTTCTCTTATTTATATTATCAACAATATTATTTAACAAAGCTTTGAATTAATATTCTACTTTGTCGCTGAAAGTTTCCCATGTTCTAAATGGTAAATCATAGTTTGGAGTATCTAATTTTTTCATTTGTAAGGAGCGTTGATGGATGGGGAGCTCTAACTCTTCATAGATAAATTGATCATCGAAACCGATAGAAGCAGCATCTTCTTTTGTACAAGCATAATAAACGGCTTTTGGGCGTGCCCAGTATAAAGCACCAATACACATTGGGCAGGGCTCGCAGCTTGTATACACTTCACAATCGTCTAGTTGGAAGGAATTCAAATTTTTGCATGCATCGCGAATTGCTTGAACTTCAGCATGGGCTGTTGGATCATTTGTTGTTGTGACATTATTACATCCTTTACCGATAATTTTTCCATCTTTAACAATCACGGCTCCAAAGGGACCGCCGCCTTTCGCTAACACATTGTCTTTTGCTAGTTGAACAGCCATATCCATGAATTTTACATCCATGTTTAACACTCCCTTTCGTTATGAATGTTAATGTTAAAATTTGTAACATAACTCATATATACATATTACCATGAAATGGGTTTGATGACATGCTAAGTGTGTATAAAAGGGGATGTATCCTAGCCTAATTTTACTTTCGTTATACGAAGTGATAGAGTTGGATATAAATATTTTAGTAGTGAAGGTGAAAAAGTTGGAGTTTTTAGGTGTATTATTGCCGATTTTTGGTATCTTTGTTTTAGGATTTATCGGTCAGAAGAAATTTCATTTAGAGCCAAAAGCAATCTCGACGGTGTCCGTTTATTTAATGTCACCTTTTCTTGTTTTTCGCACTTTTTATACAACGGAATTTAATACGGATTATTTATTTTTAATTTTCTTTACATTTATTCTTTGTATATCGCTCGTTTTAATTGTTTATATTGTTTCGTTTATTCGTTCGTATTCGCGAACGGAAACGTGCAGCCTAATTTTGGCTTCGGCATTTATGAATAATGGGAATTATGGTACACCGGTTGTTTTCTTATTATTTGGTGCTGTTGGTTTAGATTATGCAATTGTCCTGATGGTCGGTCAACAGCTTGTAATGTGTACGATTGGGATTTATTATGCGGCAAAGGGAAGTCCTGAAGGAAATGGAATGCAGTCTGCGCTTCGTGCCGTCAGACGAATGCCTATTGTATACGGTGCAATAGCGGGTTGGTTGTTTCATTTCTTCCATATCCCATTAAGTAAACCGATTATGGAAGCTATTAGTCTTGTGGCGGATGCAGCGATCCCAACCGTAATGCTTGTACTAGGAATGCAGTTAGCGAACATTTCGTTGCGAAAAATGAAAGTACGAAGAATTTCGCTTGCTTTGTTTCTTAAATTAGCGATTTCGCCAACAATCGCATTTTTACTAACACTGATTCTCCCTGTAGATGAAGTTATTAAACAGATTATGATTATTGTTGCGGCGATGCCATCTGCAGCTAATACGACGATGTACGCCCTGCAATTTGACACAGCACCCGAATTTGTTTCCAGTGTAACATTTATTAGTACGGTCTTAAGTTTGGTTACTTTGCCAATTGTTTTTCTTATATTATTATAGATTTTATAAATTTACATTTATTCACAAAACGTAAGAAAAGACTTTTTGAACAGAACGTTATAAAATTTACTTAATTACTTTAGCTATGTTAAATGATCTTGTTAAATCGTTACTATTTTAGATGAGGAGGGGTAGGAGTGCTGCAAACGACAGTTGACTTAGTGAATGTAGAACAAATTGAGGCGATTTTAAAAGAACTTGTGCAAGATTCCTATGAGGAAGTGAAAGAAGACGGGCTATTATTATGCATGGAATGCGGGGATGTTGATTTGTATATTACAGCATCGCATCATGAATTGCTTCAAGATGCAATTCACCGTAACTTTCAGGTTGATGAATATGGAAAAGTAATCGATCGTGAAAAATATCAACAGTTAATGGATGATTTGAACGAATATTTTGTAAAGCTTCATATAGAAAGCGGCTACTTTGATTACTATCCAGCAGGTACATATGAAGTAGATGGAGAACAACGTGTCTCGGAGACAGATATGTTGGCACCAAAAGGTCAGTTTTATGCACCGTTTGAAGATGCTAAATATATATAAGAATGTTCTTTTTCGAAAAGGATTGGTTTAAACGTCAATTTCGAAAAAAGTACTAAACATCCTAGTCGGATTTTCAACCTTATCTATATATGGATAAGGTTTTTGTTTTTCGTAAAGGATATTTGGTTTTTTGTAAAGAATAAATTATGTAGGTAACAGGTAATAAGACTTATTAATGGGGGGATATTTGTGCAATATTATTTAGCAGCGGATGAAAAAAATAAAAAGCAAGTGCGTTCGTTAGTGAAGAAGCTCAAAACACGAGGCTACAATTGTTTGAATGATTCTAGTGTCATAAGCCAAACATCTCGTAAGTCTAATATTATAAACATGGATGAATCGGAAGAACAAATGATAGAAAAGGCTGATTTTATTTTAGTGTTTCTCAAGGCTGGCAAAGGGAATTTATATACAATTGGCTATGCGCTTGCTTTAAAGAAAAAGATTATTGTATATTCTCCTGAGAAAGAACATTATCATCTTGGAAAAAAATCGATTTTTCACAATATGCCCTATGTTGATATTTGTAGTGGTACGTTTTATAAATTAGAAAAAATGCTTCACTCTGTATTTGTAGCGTAAAAGTGTACAAGCTTCGTTTCAAATCTGTAACAAATAAATAACAATTATTACATTATGAAAGTTACCCCCACATTGTTTAACCATGATCTCGTATCGTGTAATAGAACATAAATTAAAGGGGAGAGATTTGATTTGAGAATAATCGATATCGATCAATTATTGTTAGCGACGGTAGATATAGAGACGGAATCGGTTGCAAATCAACTTCATACGTTTCATATATACGATATTGATCAATTATTGGAAAAAACAAGAGATGAGTGAAAGCATGACAATGTGTGCATGCTTTTTTTCTGTGCTAAAAGCTATGTTAATGAATCGTGTTGATTAATAGGCTCTTTTTAACACAGCTAAATAAAAAAAGCTCCTTACATGAAGGAGCGGTATACGAAGTTATGATAAGATTGTCATGAAGGTACGTACGCATGGATGGGCTAATCCTGGTGCATTATTCTTGGGTGTGAGATGAGGATTACGACTGGCGGCCTTTAATAAAGCCGAGCAAAACGAACATAGCAACAGATCCAACAACAAAAACTCCCTTAATAATGCCAACAAGAAGTTCATCGTACATGTATAAGACCTCCATAAAAAAGAATTAAGATACAACATAGAATTTACCATTTCTAGGTGAATTATAACATATTTGTTCAAGGGAGTAGTAACAAAAGAGTTACTTCAAGTTTAATGCTTTTCTCGTTTGCGGACCGACGACCCCATCCGCGGTTAAGTTGTTATCTTTTTGAAACTTTTTAACGGCCTTTTCCGTATTCGAACCAAATATACCGTCTGTTCCTTTTGTTGAATAGCCAAGTGAGGTTAGTTTCTTTTGCAGCGCAACAACTTGAGGACCTTGACTTCCTTTTTTTAGTACTGTATCGACTATTCCAACTGGCATTGTTTCGGCCCCTGTCACTTTAAAGCCATTAGCAGCGGCAATAGTCTTAAATGATTTAGACGAGCTTGTAATAATAACAGGCGTACCTACTTTTACTTTTGAATAAAGCCACTTTACATCTTCATTGTACATGCGAACGCAGCCAGCACTTACATATTTACCAATAGAACTGGCGTTATTATTGCCATGAATGGCATAGGTATTACCCGGTGTGTTTCTTGCATTAATGCCAAGCCATCTGTTTCCTAAAGGATTTCTTGGATCACCGCCTCTAATGTTTTCTTTGTAGTACGGTCTGTTGACGATTTTGTTGACAATCTTAAACTTTCCTTCCGGGGTGTACGAAGGTTTTTTACCAGTCGCAACGAGAAAAATTTTGGTGAGTTTATTATTCTCATAATAGGCTAATTGATTAGTAGTTTTATTAATGATAATCAATTGCTTTGAAGCGGCACCAGCAGGCGGACTGTAAAAAACGAAACAAGAAACGAAAAATAATAGCGCTACGAGTAATTTCTTCATATCTCTTCTTTCCCATCCTTCTAAATTGGTGAATCCTTTTATTTTATGCATCGTAAAGAATCTGGATGACAAATAGAAGCTTAAATAGGTATAAAAGCAGGATATGTTTTTAGGAAGCACACTTTATAGATGATTTCATACATTAAATTAAACGATGGGGGGTGGAGAATATGGTAAAAGCTAATATTGAGGATTATTTAGAGCAGGGGATGTATGGCAAGAAGGAAATTAATCCAGCAGAAAGACGAAAATATCTTAGTTCATTACGAGAGCGTGTTATTGTAGTACTTACTCAAGCACAAGTGTTAGAAAAAGAAGTATACACAGAACTCCTTCCATTATTCAAACAACATCCAAAGGCGTGCGTATTTTTAAATGGTCATATGGATTATAATCATCTTATTAAATATGTGAAAGTGGCAACGACTCACAATATTCGCTATAAAATTGTGTTAAATAAAGAGCATAACTCTGACTTAGGGCTAGTTTTTGCAGAAGAGTTCGCCATTGATCGAGATAATATTTATATAGAAAAAAAACAGAAAAGTGTAAACATAAAGCCGGTGAAAAAGAGTTTTTGGAAACGGCTTATCCGTTTTTGCAGAAGAATAGTAAAATAAGTTGTATGTGTACATAGCATCATACAAGTGAATGCCAAAACAAAGCCTCTATCAACTTGATAGAGGCTTTGTGAATATAAGCTTAAGATGTTTTCTTCAAGTAAGGGACATCTTCTTTTTCTTTTTCTTGTTCTTCTGTTTTCTTCTTATTAGAATGGATATACGCTCCGAAGAATAAACCGGCTACTAAAATGCCGCCTCCAAATGCGTTTCCTAAAAATACGGGTACGAAATTACTGAAGTAGTCCGTCCATGTTAGGGCTCCTGCAAAAATTGCAGCTGGAATGATAAACATATTGGCTACAACGTGTTGAAAACCGATAGCTACGAATGCGACAATTGGGAAAATCATACCCGTAATTTTTCCAGCAGTATCTTCTGCACTATAAGTAATCCACACCCCTAGTCCAACAAGCCAGTTACAACCAACGGCTGAGATAAAAGCCATCCAAAAACTATCTTCCACTTTAGCTGTTGCTGTATAAATCGTTTTTTCTAAGTATGTACCTGACTCTGTTAATCCAAGTAGATGACCGAAAAAATAGGCAACAAAAACAGCACCAATAAAGTTGGTGATGGTAATTAATATCCAGTTAATAGTCAATTGTTTAACTGTAACTTTCTTAGCTAGTGCCGCCATTGGAACAGCCATCATATTTCCTGTTAATAATTCACCACCAGCGATGATTGTAAGAATTAAGCCTAGCGGGAAGACTGCGCCTCCTATTAAAGCATTCAGTGTACCCCATTCATGCGGTAAATCGGCAACGACGCGAATATGGAATAAGTATCCTAATGAAATGTAAGCGCCACCTAAAAAACCTAAAATGAGAATGCTTAAAAGTGGCATTGAAACTTTCTTTACCCCTGTTTTTACGGCGATATTTGCCATTTCTTGTGGACTATTGTACCCCATCTTGTACCCCCTTGTTGATCCCTGAAAATTTGATTATCTGTTAAATTGTGTAATAACCCCCCGTATGTTCTAACACAACCAACATTGTCTAAATCATTATGCCATCTCTGTTATAAAAAAGCTAGTACAAAATATGTAACAGATAGTTTAAAACTTTTTAAAAGTGGTACACACATTGGATATAATTGGTGTTATACAACGGATTAACTGTATCATTCTAATGAACAGAATGTTTGTAACAAGCGGATTTTATTAATATATAAGGTTATCTATGACCTTCAAAACAAAAATTTTCCGAAAATTTTGTGATATAGGGGTTGAACTTTCTTTGATAGAAGAGGTAAAATAATTAAGATAGTTTTTTCGAAAAAATAAATTAATAAAATTAATCAACAAGGGGTCTTGGTAATGAAGGAACAAGAATTGGCAATCACGCTTAGCACAACAAAAAAGGAAAAGCCGCAAGCGGATCAACTTCAATTTGGTAAAAATTTTACCGATCATATGTTTATTATGGATTATATGCAAGGAAAAGGATGGCATGATCCAAGAATCGTTCCTTATCAACCGCTCACATTAGAGCCATCGGCAATGATTTTTCACTATGGACAATCTGTTTTTGAAGGATTAAAAGCTTATTTGACAGAAGAGGAAGAAGTTCTGTTATTCCGTCCGGAAAAGAACTTTGAACGCTTAAATAGATCAAACGAACGTTTATGTATTCCAGAGATAGATGTAGAGTTCGCTTTAAAAGCATTAAAAGAGTTAATTCGTGTCGATCGTGATTGGATCCCAAGAGAAGAAGGTACATCTTTATATATCCGTCCATTTATTATTGCAACAGAACCATACTTAGGTGTATCACCGGCGGATCGTTATAAATTTATTATTATTATGTCACCAGTAGGTTCTTATTATAAAGAAGGAATTAAACCAGTTAAAATTGCGGTGGAAACAGACTTTGCCCGTACTGTTAGAGGTGGAACAGGTGAAGCTAAAACAGGCGGTAACTACGCAGCTAGCTTAAAAGCACAAGAAATATCTGAAAAGTCAGGGTACTCACAAGTTCTTTGGTTAGACGGCGTAGAGAAGAAATATATTGAAGAAGTAGGTAGTATGAACGTATTCTTCAAAATCAACGGTGAAGTTGTTACACCGGCTCTTAATGGCAGCATTCTTCAAGGGATTACTCGTGCTTCAATTATTGAATTATTACAATATTGGAATGTTCCAGTAACAGAGCGCCGTATTTCGATGCAAGAAGTTTACGATGCTTATAAAGCTGGTCAGTTAGAAGAAGCTTTTGGAACAGGAACAGCTGCTGTTATTTCTCCAATTGGTGAATTTTATTGGAAAGAGGAAAAAATGGTCATCAACAACGGTGAAACCGGCGAATTATCCCAAAAATTATATGATACATTAACAGGAATCCAAAACGGTAAAATAGCAGATCCGTTAAATTGGATTACAAAATTAGAAGATTAAATTACACAATCACAATACAAATACGATAAAACCCTTTTTCTTAGAAAAAGGGTTTTTTTGCATGTTATGTGAAATGAGAATGGAGGAAAATTAATTGAAGTGATGTCGATTTTAACATAATGAAGTGTTTGGACATCATAAAGACAAATCGCTTGTATTAATTTTAGATGTACATCTGGAATGTGAATGTAATAATTACAATTAAATCAAGATATTTTAAGTGATTGTATTTGGACCGAAAACATATATTTTTTAAGCAAATACAGCAAGTGGAGGAACAGAAGATGTCTAAAGTATTATTAATTAAAGCAAATGACCGTCCTGCGGATCAAGCAGTTAGTACAAAAATGTATGAAACATTTGTTAACACGTTTAAAGAAGCAAACCCAAATGAAGATATTACAGAGTTAGATCTTTTTGCGCTTAATCTTCCGTATTTTGGACATACTGCGATTACAGGGGTATACAAACGCAATCAAGGATTAGAATTAACAACGGAAGAAGCAAAAGCGGCGGATGTAGTGGAACAATACTTGAATCAATTTTTAGCAGCAGAAAAAGTGGTTTTTGCTTTTCCTTTATGGAATTTTACCGTGCCAGCACCGCTTATTACTTATATTTCTTACCTCGCACAATCAGGGAAAACATTTAAATATACGCCAGAAGGTCCAGTAGGATTAGCGGGTAATAAGAAAGTTGTCTTATTAAATGCACGTGGTTCTGATTATTCTACTCCAGAAATGAATTCTGTAGAGATGGCCGTTAATTATGTAAAAGTAATGCTTAACTTCTGGGGCATTTCTAGTCCAGAAACAGTCGTGATTGAAGGGCACAATCAATATCCGGATCGCGCTCAAGAAATCATTGCGGACGGTTTAGAAAAGGTGGCACAAGCAGCAAGCAAATTTTAAATTGTTTAAACACCAGTATGACTTCCATACTGGTGCTTTTCATAGCAGTTTTTTTCCGTGGTTCGCTTATAATAAAGAGAAGAACAAGAAAGGGAGTGATGCTATGCAAACGTTTAAAACACGTGAAGAGGTAAAAGAAGAAGAAAAGTGGAATTTAGCGGATATTTATGAAAGCCAGGAACAATGGGAAGCGGATTTTGAACGAGTATCAAAGGACATTGATCAGCTTAAAGCGTATGATGGAGCGATTCATAGTGCTAAGGATTTATATGAATACCTTCATGCAAGTGAAGAGCTTGGGAGTATATATAATAAAGTGTATGTTTATGCGATGCTGCAAACGGATTTAGATACAAGAAACAGCGAATCGCAAGCTTTACTGGATCGTGCGGGCCAATTAGGGAGAAAAATCAGTCAGGCCACGTCATTTTTTATGCCCTTTTTGTTAAGTTTAGAGGAATCTACATTAAAGAGCTACATAGCAGAAGTGAAAGGGTTAGAATATTTTGAAGAAGATTTATGGGATTCTTATCGATATAAAGCTCATGTTTTAACAAAAGAGCAAGAAGCGGTTATTTCTCAAATTGGTGAGGCAATGTCAGCCCCGCAAAAAACGTTTAGCATGATTAATAATGCAGATATCAAGTTTGGAAAGGTAACAACAGAATCCGGAGACAAAGTAGAACTAACACGCGGTATGTATGCGAAGTTAATGGAGGAAGAAGATCGTGATAAGCGAAAAGAAGCTTATAAAGCATATTATAAACCGTATGTTCAATTGAAAAACACGATTGGCTCCACACTTGCAACTGCCATTCGCAATAATGTCAACATGTCAAGATTAAGAAATTATCCATCTGCTTTAGAAAAATCATTATTTAGTGATGAAGTACCGAAAGAAGTTTATGATAATTTGATTATGTCAACTAAACAAAATATAGCTCCAATGAAAAAATATATGCGATTGCGAAAGAAAGTATTAGGGGTCGATGAGTTACGTGCGTATGATTTGAGTGTACCGTTAGTACAAGGTGCAAAAGAGGAAATTTCTTATGAAGAAGGCTATGCACTTATGCTCGAAGCATTAAAGCCGCTTGGTGAAGAATACACGTCAACATTAGCGAGTTTTAAAGAAAATCGTTATCTAGATGTTCGCGAAACACCTGGGAAGCGTTCGGGAGCTTATAACCTTGGGGTATATGGCGTGCATCCATTTATTTTATTAAATCATCGCGATGATTTAGATAGTGTGTTCACGTTAGCTCATGAATGTGGTCACGGCATGCATTCATATTTCAGTTCTACTCATCAGCCGCGCATTTCAGCTGGTTATTCTATTTTTGTCGCAGAGGTGGCGTCAACGGTCAATGAGATTTTATTAATCCGTCATTTATTAAAGACGACAAAAGAAATCGATAAGAAAAAACATTTACTGAATCATTTTATTGACAGCTTTAAAGGAACGTTCTTTACGCAAGTAATGTTTGCAGAGTTTGAAAAAACAGTTCATGAAAAAGCGGAGCAAGATGAACCATTAAATGCGGATGTCTTTAATGAGGTATATGAGTCCATCTTCCGCACATACAATGGAGAAGATCTTGTTTTTGATGATGAAGTCAAATACGGCTGGACACGGATTCCTCACTTTTATCGTCCGTTCTACGTTTACAAATACGCAACAGGCTATACATCTGCGATTATTATTGCTGATACGATTTTGTCAGGAGACAAAGAGGCATTAGAAAATTATTTAACGTTTTTAAAAAGTGGAAGCTCCGACAAGCCTCTTGCATTATTGAAAAAAGCTGGAGTTGATTTAACGAAACCAGAACCAATTGCTAATGCTTTACGTATCTTTAATGATCTTGTTGATGAATTTGTTGAATTAATGGAAAAGTAATAATTCCTGTTGGTATAAATTTAAGAAAAATGATATAGTAAGATGTCTGAAAAACGGGCTCAATCGATGCGATTGAGCCTGTTTATCTATTATAAGGAAACTAAGGGAAGAGAAAGATGAATTCAACGATAGAATATATTAAAGAATGGCAAGAGGCTCTGCAGCTTGAAATTCTCCATTTGAAAAAGTTTGGAAGTACAAAATATTTAATTTCAAATGGAAAACAGCTTTCAAGCGGCGAGGCTTATACGTATTATTTTGAAACAGGTATATCTGTTAAAATTCCAGTAGGCAGTTCGGTTCGCATGGAGTGGGGAGGAATAAAGGAGAAAGGGCGCATTTTATCTTCAGAAGGGAGAAGCATTATTCTAGCATTTGACCGTTCACTTGGAGATGTAATCAGTGAAGCATTTCTTTTCCATGATCCGTGGGAGTTGTTAGAACAACTAATAAGCCGTTTACTAGAAGCGGCGAAAAGCAAGCAAAAGCGATTACGAATTAAGCGATTAATGGACCCTTCTATGCCAGCCAAGCATTCGAATGAAAGCGGGCAAACGGCTGTAAAAGAACTGTTTTTACGTTCTAAATATAATCCAGTTACATTTGTTTGGGGGCCGCCGGGAACAGGCAAAACGTATACGCTGGCCCGAGTGGCTTCCAATCACTATTTAAAAGAGAAAAAGGTGCTTATTTTAGCGCATAGCAATCAAGCTGTCGATGTGTTAATGGCGGAAATTTCTGCTTTTGTGAAGAAGAAAAATCGATTTCAAGAAGGAGAAGTGCTTCGCTATGGCACCCAAATTGGAGAAATTCTAACGAAGCATGAAGATATTGTTTCCGGTCAGCTGCTGCAAAAGAAGGAACCAAGCTTGCTAAAAGAAAAAGAACAATTAATAGAAGAAAAACGACTGTTAAAGCAGGATTTAGCTGGCTCTTTTAGCGTACGCGATTCAGAACAATTAATTGAATTAGAGAAAAAGCTGGCAAGAATTTTAGAAAAAATTCGTCAAAAAGAAATGAGCTTTATAAAAGAAGCGAAAATAATTGGAACTACATTGGCGAAGGCCGCAACGGATGCGACCATTTATGAGCAAGAATATGATGTCGTGATACTAGATGAAGCAAGTATGGCCTATGTGCCGCAAGTGGCTTTTGCTGCTTCACTCGCGAAGCATATCATTGTTTCGGGTGATTTTAAGCAGCTGCCCCCCATTGCTGCAGCTAAAGATGCGATTGTGAAGCAATGGTTAAAGGAAGATGTTTTTCATCGTTCGGGGGTAGCAACCGTTGTTGAAGCCGGAGAGCTGCATCCGCATTTATTTCTTTTAAAAGAACAGCGACGCATGCATCCGGAAATTTCTGCTTTTACGAATCATTATATTTATCATGACTTTGTTGGTGATCACAAAAGTGTGGAGGAAAGTAGAAAGCCGATTGCTGAAATGGAGCCTTTTATGAATCGAGCTTCCATTTTGTTAAATACGAGTTTTTCGGGAGAATATTGTGTGTCAGAGCGAACGACTCATTCGCGAGTGAATCCTTGGCAATTGCTGCTTTCCTTTCAATTGCTTCATGAAGCTTATATCGATGGTGCTCGTTCGATTGGCTATGTGACGCCGTATCGTGCACAAGCGGATTTAATGGAACTGCTATTAAATGATATATATGCAAAGGAGCGTCAAACAGCCGATTTGATTGCAGCCACTGTTCATCGTTTTCAAGGCAGTGAGCGCGACGTGATGATTTTTGATACGGTTGATAGCTATCCGCAAAATCGTGCAGGATTACTATTGACGGGAAAAGATAGTGAACGCTTAATAAATGTAGCGATTACCCGTACAAAAGGAAAGTTTATTCATGTATGTGATACCGATTTTGTAAAGAAATTTGTATATCGCAGTAAAACAATCCGCCAATTAGTCGACCATCAAACACAACATCGCCAACTAGTTCAAACAGATGAAATTGGCCAGTGGGTTAAGCATCAGCATCCTCGTTTACAATGGATGCATGCAAGAAAATTAGAAAAATTATTTGATGATTTAACGTCAGCAAAGAGAGACATCATCGTAGCTTTACCTAATTCATTTCAATTACCGGATGAATGGCTGCCGGTATTACAAAACTGTTCAGCGAATATTACGCTTATTTCACCTAAAATAAATCGTGAGCTTCCTGCCAATCGTTTTATACTAAGCGCCATTGCATTTCCGTTCATCATCATCGATCAAAGATTTGTCTGGCTTGGCGTTCCTGTTGAAGCAAACAATCGAGTGCAGCCGCCGTTTATCGCAGCTAGACTAGATTCAACTGTAATGGCTGAACAATTTATCAATCAAGTGATTGTGTCAGAGTAAGCGCGAAAAAAGGCGAGCATACGAACGTGCTCGTCTTTTTGTTCTAAATTTTATATTTAAAATTCTACCTCGTCAGAATATATTTTTTTCAGTTTATCAATTGGATACAACAATTTATCACTTGAAACTGAGATTTTATTAGTTCATTTAAACGATTTATCCATTAAACACATTCAATTTATTTATATTTGATAAATAACCTCAATAGAATATCTAATAATCGTTCATTCTAAATAAATTAGTAAGGTTGTTTTATTGCCTTCAAGCAAATTGGATGCATTTTTAGGTTATCTTAATATAAGATGACAATGTATTGCGTCATCTAATGAAGAAAGAAGTGAATAAAGTGGACACATTATCAAATATAAAATTTTCAATACTAGATTTAGCACAAATTACCGTTGGTGGTTCACCTGCCGAATCATTTCAACATTCAGCCGATCTTGCACAACATGCCGAAAAGTGGGGGTACCATCGTTATTGGCTTGCTGAGCATCATAATATGCCAGGCATTGCAAGTTCAGCTACATCTGTTGTCATTGGTTATGTAGCGAATGCAACGAAAACGATTCGTGTTGGTTCAGGTGGAATTATGCTGCCTAATCATTCACCGCTTGTCATTGCGGAACAATTTGGTACACTAGAAGCAATGTATCCTGGGAGAATTGATTTAGGATTAGGGCGTGCACCAGGCAGTGATCAACAAACAGCAGTGGCTCTTAGACGCGACCCTCGCAACCAAGGTCAAGATTTTCCTGAACAATTAGCTGAGTTAAGGATGTATCTAGAGCCTGCTTCACGTAATAATCGAATACGGGCGATTCCAGGGGAAGGACAAGACATTCCCATTTGGCTGCTTGGTTCGAGCGGCTTTAGTGCCGTGCTTGCAGCGGAACTTGGGTTACCTTTTTCATTTGCCAGCCACTTCTCACCAGAAAATATGCAGTTAGCCCTTGCTAGGTATCGTCAATACTTTAAACCTTCTGAAGTGCTAGACGAGCCGCATGTGATGGTAGCAGTAAATGTATATGCGGCAGATACAATGGAAGAAGCGCAGCGAATCGCGACTTCTCATCAACAGCAATTCCTAAATCTCATTCGTAATACACCTGGCCAATTACCACCACCTGTGGATTCAATGGAGAATCTTTGGTCAGAATATGAAAAAAGTCTTGTAATGAAGCAGTTACAAAATACGATTATTGGCACACATGAAGAAGTGAAAAAACGATTAGAAGATTTAGCGCAAAATACGAAGGCGGATGAAATCATTATTGCTACAACAACTTACGATCATCAAGCACGTCTTCGTTCTTTTGAAATTGTAGCAGAAGTAGTAGGGATGAAATAAAATGAAATAATCATCCATGAGAGTTCAAACGAATGTCTCATGGATGATGTATAAAGTGAATTAATTATAATTATATTATGTTAACAAGAGGTATGTATGGAACAAAACTCATTATTTTTTCATTTTGCAAACGAGCAGGGAATGAAACAACCGCTTTTTTTTACACACCCAAAGCAAATCGTCGAAACATCTAATCTAGATGAAGTGGTAACGAAAATGCTGGAAGTAGAAGCTTTTGTTGATCAAGGGTATTATGCCGCTGGCTATGTTTCCTATGAAGCTGCACCAGCATTTGATTCGGCTTTTATGGTAAAACAAGGGGAAAGAATGCCGCTGCTTTGGTTTGGTATTTTTGAACAACCAACTTTTTTGAAGGAGTGCAATACTGGATCTTTTCAATTATCCAATTGGACTTCCAACACATCAAAAGAGCAATATGAGGCAGGCTTTACAAATATTAAAACAGAAATAAAAAGAGGCAATACTTATCAAGTGAACTATACCTTGCGCTTACAAGCACAATTTGAAGGAGATGATTTTGCCTTTTATCAACAGTTAGAGAAGGCACAGAATTCGAATTATAGTGCTTATTTACATATAGGAAACTATCGAATTTTATCAGCATCACCGGAATTATTTTTTCATTGGAAAGATGATGTGATTACAACAAAACCAATGAAAGGAACAGTGAAAAGAGGGCTATTTCTAGAGCAAGATCGAGAACAAGCTAGCTGGCTGGCTGAATCGGCAAAAAACCAAGCGGAAAATGTCATGATTGTTGATTTATTACGAAATGATGTGAGTGTTATTGCAGAAAATGGATCGGTTCATGTTCCAGCATTGTTTGACATTGAACAGTATCCAACTGTGTGGCAAATGACGTCTACTGTGAAAGCAAAAACGAAGGAACATACAACGATTACTGATATTTTCAAAGCACTTTTTCCGTGTGGTTCCATAACAGGAGCTCCGAAAATTAAGACGATGGACATTATTACACATGTTGAGGATTTCCCAAGAGAAGTATATTGTGGAGCTATTGGCTATATAACTCCTGAACGTGAGGCCATCTTTAATGTACCGATTCGCACCGTTTGGATTGATACAGAAACAGGACGTGCGGAATATGGGGTCGGTGGCGGAATTACCTGGGATTCGGTACTAAGCGAAGAATATGCAGAAGCGTTTTTAAAAGCAAAATTGTTAACCGAGATTCGACCTGACTTTCAACTCTTGGAGTCATTTCGATTAGAAAATGGTGAATATTATTTATTTCATCACCATATAGAAAGGTTAATGGAAGCAGCTGAATATTTTCAATTTCCGATTGTCAAAGAGGATGTAATAAATGAGCTTCATCAATTTGCGGATCAGCATTCGCAGGGTTTATATAAAGTACGTTTAGTTGTTTCAAAAACAAACAGAGTAGAAGTTAGCGGGATGATAATTGAAGATACAGATTCTACAATTTCAATTAGATTGGCTGATGCTCCAATTAAGACAAATCATCCATTTGTTTATTTTAAAACGACAAATCGTCAAGTTTATGAAACATTTTCAAAACAAAATGTGTTTGATGTATTGCTTTGGAATGAAAACGAGGAAATCACTGAATTTACGAATGGAAATGTTGTCGTTAAGTTGAATGGAAAACTGTATACTCCTCCTGTTGAATGTGGGTTACTAGCGGGTACGTTCCGCAAGCAATTATTGCTTCAAAAAGAAATCGAGGAGAAAGTGATTACGAAGGCAAAGTTGCTAGAAGCTGAGGAGGTTTGGTTTATTAACAGCGTACGTAAATGGATACAGTGTAAAATAGTGTAACAGGACGGGCTTTTAGATTTATCAAGCCTTAACTAACTTAAATAGGATTCTAGCTTTAATAAATTCTCGGCTTCGTATTTGTTGTCATTTTTATAGTTGCATGACCAAGACATTCATTTATAAATTTCATAACAGCACCACTTTCCAATCGCATAACGGCGTGTATATAACGCAATTTATGCAGGAGAAAGTGGTGCTAATTTGTTTTTTTGAAGGAATATGGTGCTGTTCATTGTTGGCTCATTTGTGTGAGCCAACAATTGCATGATTAATAAGATCGTTTAACAAAGAAAGGATAGGTATTAGATTCGCAATAAAACCTAAGAATTAGACTACTGTCCCTAAGATTTCTATATTTCACAGTTCCTTTCGTGGAATTATAAAATATAAATGGCTGACTTAGCTTAATGAATAATGCAAAGCAAACACTATGATGTACAGGAAGGAGCATAGTTTATGACAGAATTAAAATTAAATCAATCCAATTTAGATTGGTTAGAAGAAAGAACAATCATCTTATCTCCAACAGGAAGTTATGCCTATGGTACAAACACAGAAACATCAGATAAGGATTTTAAGGGAGTATGCATACCTCCTATTGATTATTACTTGGGATTAGAATCTTTTAACGAATATAACACTACTGGAGGGAAGAACTTCCGCAACACGAAAGATGATGTCGATGTAAGTGTCATTCATATTAATAAATTCGTAAAAGATGCGATGAAAGGAGTTCCGAACAATATTGAAATTCTGTTCGTCCGACAAGAAGATTATCTAAAAGTTACTCCTTTAGGACAATTGCTTATTGATCATCGCCATTTGTTTTTATCTAAGAATATTCAAAAGAAATTCGGCGGCTATGCCTATTCCCAAATGCAAAAATTAAAAAGTAAACAATCTAATGAAACAGGGAACCAAGATTTAATGGAGGAATTTAGATATGACCATAAGTTTTTTATGCACAGTATTCGCCTTCTAACAAGTGCTATTGAGATATTAGAAACTGGAGATTACAGCACATACAGAAGCAATCGCCAACTTTTGTTAGATTGTAGAAACGGAAAATTCACTTTCAATGAAGCTTTGGACATGCTTAGAATGTATGATGATCAATTAAAAGTATCATATGAAAAATCCACGCTTCCTCCAACACCTGATTATCATAGAATTAATGAATTGTTAATCGAGATTAATCAGCAAGGACTAGGGTTGAGATCATTTTAATAAATAGCAAGTTAAGCTGATGTTAGCTCTATATTAATTCAGTTTAGTTTTCTGATATTTGTTCAATAAAACATCTAATGTTTGACTATATTTAATGGTATCGGGATGATTAAATCCTTTCGATATTCCTACAGTAATCATATGGGTTCTTAAGCAATGAATGGCATCTTCCAAATGTTTAAGAGGTACGGATTTTGTATTCATAAATGAACTCCTATATCAATAAAAAGTAAAGTTTAGTTAATATTTAACATTATATAATAATTATTACAAAAAAGATATTTTAAAATACGTTTATACTAAGAAAAATTGAGATATTAGGACAAATTTTAAGTGTATTTCTTGAAAATATTAATGGATATAGTAGAAGGGATTTAAGGGAAGAGTAAAAGGAAGGGCTATGATTTAGTTTTGGTCAAAAACACCATCTAACTAGTATACGGAAATGGATAAGGTGTGATTATGAGTAGAAGGAGTGAACGTGATGGCGATATGTCCATTATGTAATGCATTCAAGGAATTGGAAATGCATTGCACGTTATGTGGAACTTTATTAGATGACTCAGGAAAAGTATCCGACTTTTTAGATCCATACGGTCATTATAATGATGAAGAAACGGTAAAAATGGGAGATGGATATCCGAATACAGCAAGAGATCAAATTTGTCCTCACTTGATGTCTTGCAACTCATGCGGTCACGATCAAGTCGTTTTTATCCAAGAAGAATAACAAGTACTAAGTTATCTTTATGCAGTACATAATCAGTTGAGCAACTTTCAAAAAAGCCTTAGTGAGTTTGCTAATAACTTATGATTCTTTTATGGCCAACAACAAAGTTGGCTTTTTCTATTGCACTTATTATCCATAAAAAATATATACATAAGTAGAGAAGAAAGTTTGAAACAAGTTATCCAGTCAGGCAATGGCTAAATCAACTTTACTAGTTAGATATACAAGCAAGTCTAAGGAATGAAACATATAAAAAATAGGAGGTGATTTAAATGCCAGTGTCGTTGCAAACTTTATTAGATAGATCTATTAAAAATATGGGGAGCGGTATCCATCCGATTGTAAAAGAATCCGCACTTGAAATGATTAAACGAGCATATGAAGAAGGGATTTATGTGCAAATCAGTGCAGGTTATCGTTCTATGGAGGAACAAGCAAAGTTATATGGTCAAGGGCGTCTAGGGTATAGTTATAACGGAAAAAATTATAGTGATATGTCTAAACCGATAGTGACTTATGCTAAGCCTGGCCAGTCTTATCATAACTTTGGATTAGCAATCGACTATTTCATTTCAAGTGACGATGGAAGACGAGCGTTGTGGACAGTGGATGATAAATGGAGAAGGACTGCAGAAATTGGGAAAGAGTTAGGTTTTGCTTGGGGAGGAGATTGGAAAAACTTCAAGGATTACCCACATCTTGAGATGACAGGGGGCTTATCTTACTCTCAGCTACAATCTGGAAAACGTCCTAGTCTTACCTCTAAAGTGAGTGGGACCTATACTTCACCGGAAGAAAAAGTGAAGTCGGAGGTCATTGAGAAGGAACCAATCTCTAAAAATAATGGAGATCCAATCATTGAAGCGATTCAGAAAACATTAAATAGTCGATATAATGTTAAATTAGATGTAGATGGTTTGTATAAAACTAAAATGAAAACAGTGCTTATAAAAGGATTACAAACTGAACTGAATAAACAATTTAAGGCCAGGTTAGATGTAGATGGTAAATGGAGACCAAAAACGAAAGCAGCTGTTCGTAATGTACGTAAAGGGGCAAAAGGGAATATCACGTATATTGTACAAGCCATGTTGTATATCAAAAACTATGATCCAAAAGGCGTAGACGGACATTTTGGAGATGGTACAGAAAGTGCAGTACGAGCATTTCAACGTGCGAATCGATTAGATGTAGATGGAATAGTTGGTAAAACTACTTTTGCAAAATTATTTGGATAATGATGCAATAAGTTTGATGATAATATTTAATTTAGATGAGGCACATTTTAAAACGTTTAGAAGAAACTCAATCATTATGATTGGGTTTTTTCGTCGCAGACATCTATTTATGGATTTAGACTTGAATTTTACGTACAAAGTTCATTTTTTCGTTATAATAAAATGAATGAAAGGAATTTAAGAGAGGTAGAGGATTTACAGAAAGAAAAATTTATATAGATAAGGAGTCCTATATGGAGAAAAAAATAATTCCACAGTTAACAGATCTCATTGCGACAAAAGAGGTGTTTTGGGCTAATCCCAACTATGCACAACAGACGGTGCCCGGGGAAAAGGTGATAGATGCGGAAGCTCGTCTTAAACGATTTGCTCCGTATATTGCAAGCGTTTTTCCTGAAACAAAAGAAGCAAATGGTATTATTGAATCGCCTCTTGTAAAGATAAACCATATGAAGCGATATTTAGAGAATACATACAACACGGTAATAGAAGGGCGTTTACTATTAAAATGTGATAGTCATTTACCGATTTCTGGTTCAATTAAAGCGAGAGGCGGTATTTATGAGGTCTTAAAATATGCTGAGAGCATTGCAATAGAACATAAACTTCTAAAAGAGACGGAGGATTACGCAAAGCTTAATGATGGAACATTTCGATCGCTATTTTCACAATATTCGATTGCCGTCGGTTCAACGGGGAATTTAGGACTAAGTATTGGAATTATTAGTAGAATGCTAGACTTTCAAGTGACCGTTCATATGTCACAAGATGCGAAGCAATGGAAGAAAGACAAGCTTACTAGCCTTGGTGCAATTGTAAAAGAATATGCAGATGATTATAGTAAAGCGGTTGAAGCTGGGAGGCAGGAAGCAGAGCAAAATGCGAACTGTCATTTTATTGATGATGAAAATTCAGAAGATTTGTTCTATGGCTATGCAACAGCGGCTTTACGCTTAGAGCAACAATTGAAGGAACAAGGCATTGTTGTCGATTCAGATCATCCGTTATTTGTCTATTTACCATGTGGTGTTGGTGGAGGACCTGGCGGCATTACATACGGATTAAAGCTCATTTTTGGAGAAGCCGTTCATTGTTTCTTCGCTGAACCAACGCATTCTCCTTGTATGGTGCTAGGTCTCATGACAGGCAAGTTTGATCAAATTTCGGTGCAGGATGTAGGCATTGATAATCGAACAGAGGCAGATGGACTTGCAGTTGGAAGAGCATCGAAATTGGTTTGTGAGAAGATGAATGATTTGTTAAGCGGAAGTTATACGATTGAAGATAAGCGCTTATTTCACTTATTGAAAGCGATGGCTGAAACAGAAAACTATTATTTAGAACCATCTGCACTAGCTGGTGCCTATGGACCCATCCAACTTAGTCAAACGCCGGAAGGCCAGGAGTATTTGAAAAACCATCATCTAGAAGATAAGATGGCACAAGCCATACATATTATTTGGGCGACAGGCGGCAGTATGGTGCCGAAAGATATGATGGATGAATATTTAACAAAGTAATGAATAGGAAGAAGGATAACCGGTGAGAACAAGACATCATATTCATTATGCCTGGATTATACTCGCTGTCACGTTTATCGGGATTTTGGCAGCGCAAGGCGTACGATACACGTATGGGGCTTTTATGGAGCCCTGGGAAACAACTTTTTCAACGAACCGCGGAACGACTTCAGCGATTTCCTTTATTAGCTTTATCGTATTTGCGATTTTTCAACCGATTGTTGGAAAAATGATTGATCAATATGGCATCAAAAGAGTATTTTACATGAGTACACTTATCATTGGTTTTTCAGTTTTGCTTAGTTTTTTTGCGACAGAGCTTTGGCAAATGTTTATTTTATACGGAATTGTCGCTTCGATTGGATTTGGCGGTGCTTCAGGTGTCACAGCAACGGTTGCTGTGACAACCTGGTTTCAGAAAAAAAGAGGATTAGCACTTGGAATTAATGAAGCGGGGTTTGGTGCCGGACAAATGGTTATTGTCCCAAGTTCGCTTCTTCTTATTGATGCTGTTGGTTGGAGATGGACGGTTTGTATCATTGGTCTGTTTTTAATTTGTATTGTTAGTCCATTACTTGCTTGGTTGTTAAAATCTGACCCATTTAAAGCAGGGATGGAACCGTTTGGTTATGAAAAAAATCAAGAAGAAAAGCAGGAAGAACGGCCAGTCGTACAAGCAAAATCGAAAGCGGATTGTCGCTTTTGGTTTTTATTAATTCCGTTTGCCATTTGCGGTTTTACGACAACTGGATTAATGGATACACATTTAATACCCTTTGCGCAAGCCTGTGGGTTTTCAGCGCCGGTAACAAGTGCCGCGGTTAGTACGCTTGCTGCTTTTAATGTCATTGGAACGCTTGTTTCTGGCATATTAGCTGATCGTTTTAATAATAAAAATATATTAGTAGCTTTGTATTTCACAAGAGCGATTACGGTGGCGTTTTTAGTATTCGCTGCGAGCGGGTCAGGGCTCGTCCTATTTATTGAATATCCAATTCTGTTATTTATTTTTGCGATTGCCTTTGGATTAGTGGATTTTGCGACTGTTGCACCAACCGTTAAATTGCTTTCGGAATATTTTGAAGGCCAATCTGTCGGTCTGCTTTCGGGCTGGTTATTTATGAGTCATCAACTTGGCTCAGCCTTAGGTTCGTATATTCCTGGCATTTTGTTCGACCAAACGGGGAATTATCAGCAATCCTTTATCATGGCGTTTGTATTGTTAGCGATTGCTGGGGTGTTAAGTGCTCGTTTGCCTCAAGTTACAGCGAAGCGAGATTGACCAAAAAATATAACTGGATCTTTTGATATTTTCATATGTTGTATTTAGTACTATAGGACTGTTTGTATAGAGAATGATGGTTTATTTTGATTTACAACTTGTGTTTTGAAAACCCCCCATTTATTCTAAAATGGTTGTTTAAAAGATAGAGAGGGGGATTTACAGAAATGAATGAAGATTTACAGAGGAATTTAGTACATAATAAAGAAAATATTTATTTTGGACTGGTCTTATTTGTCAGTATATTATGTTATATTTCATTGGCTTTTTCGATTATAGGTATTGTGATTATCCTTGTTCTTGCTCTTATTTCTTATTTTTTTCATGCCATTAGTATGGCGCAGATTCGTCGAAATGCAGTGAGAATTTCCCCGAAGCAATTTCCGGAAATATATATAAAAGCGGAGAGACTGTCAGTTGAAATGGGACTAGAAAAGGTTCCAGCTATGTATGTTATGGAAAGTATGGGAATGCTGAATGCGTTTGCCACTCGTTTTTTCGGTAAGAATATGGTGGTTATGTATTCGGAAATATTTGATTTAATTGAAAACGATAGGGAAGATGAAATGCTGTTTGTGTTGGCACATGAATTTGCACATTTGAAGAGAAGACATGTTTTAGTACATTTCCTAATCTTACCTGCAATGTGGGTGCCTTTTTTAGGTGAATCATATATGAGAGCTTGTGAGTATACATGTGATCGTTACGCTGCTTTTTATATAAAAGATATGGAAGCAGCCCAAAATGCTTTAACCATTCTAGCGATAGGAAAGAAATTGCATTATCGTGTGAATCAAGAAGCATTCATGTCTCAACTTGAGGAGGAAAAAGGATTTTTCACATGGCTAAGTGAAAAACTGTCTACTCATCCTGATCTCCCTAAAAGAATGAATAGTCTATATCATTGGCAGAATCCTCATGAATATACACTATTTAAAGAGAGAAAACGACATGTTGTTCTTGTATTGTTCTTGACTCTGGTTGTTTCTCCAGCACTATTATTTGGTATATTTTATGCTGTGAATAAAGCGGATCAATTCCTAAGTGAATATGCTTGGAATGATGATGCATCAGAATATGAGGTAGAAAATGTTACGGAATTAATGAATGCTGCCAGTGAAAACGATCTTGATACAATGCAAAGAGAAATAGACGGTGGGGCAGATTTGAATGCGAAAGATAGTGATGATTCAACGGCTATTCATTATGCTGTCTACAATGATTCCTATGAAGCGGTAGAACTACTAGTTCAATCAGGAAGTAATCTTGATGCAAAAGATTACTATGGCGATACACCACTTATGATTGCTGCCATGAATGGAAATTCTGACATTGTAGAACTTCTCATAAAAAATGGAGCTAATAAGGAAATCAAAGGTGAAGAAGGATACACAGCGTATGAATATGCCGAAGAAAATGGCGATAAAGAAATCATGAAGCTCCTAGCCGAATAAATCGATGTTTATGAATGATGATCAAAAATACTGAACTTCTCATTTTGAGGGAAGTTCAGTATTTTTTTGATGGTATGAAGAATGATATAAGTAGATACTTTCAATGTCCACTCGAACTTGTTTGAAAATGAATATTTGAAGAAAACTTTGTTAAATTATGTTAAAATTAATTCAAAATATAGATTGGAGGTTTTTTAGTCCGCTCACGCTGAATCTCTTATGAATAGGGGAGAGAAAAGATGAAAAAATTTGCAGTTATCGTATTATCGGTTATTCTATTTTGTATATTAAGTACCGGAGTTACAGCGAACACTGCCTCACAGAATTTATCAGATGCAAATGCGATAAAAATAGCAAATAACGCTAGCATTCATTTTTGGAATGCGTTATACGGATATAAAAAGACTCCATGTTTACAAAAGACATTTACTTATAAAGGCACACAGTATTCGTATCTTTGTAAAGAATTTAATACAAAAGATAAACTCGTTAAATACTTATCAGAAACATTTACTAATAGTGCGATACAAAAAGGGTTAAAAGATTATAGATATATTACGTATAAAGGAAAACTAGCTAGACCTGTCGGCGATGGATTCGGCATGCTGGAATGGAAGAAAGCAAAAGTGAAATTGATTGATAAAAAACAAAACGTTCGTTCATATAAATTCACTGTACCTACTGTTGATGGTGATAGTGTGAAACGTACGGTTACTTTCTACAAATCAGGGTCGAAGTGGAAAGTAAACAAGTTCGATGCAGTTCAATAAATGAAAACCTCTTAAGAAGGCGATTTTCCGCTCAGTAATGAATGGAAAATCGCCTCTTCATTATGTTCTTTTTTCATCAATTGTATTACGGTATCGGTTTTAAATATAGCAAAAAAGCTATCGTTTTGAAAAAAGTTCAATCAAAGTACTGCAATTTTTCTAAGCTATTTATTAAAATAAGTAAGCATTCGTTGAACTAATTTATAATTAGAACAATTTCGGTCATAAATGGCACCGAACGATAAGGAAAAATTAAAGGGATAACCGATTAGCGGTATTGCTTTAATTCGGCCACTCTCAATATATGGATCGTCTTCAATCATCGTTTTTGATACAACGCTAACGCCAAGTCCAGCTGCTACGGATTTTTTAATTACTTCCGGATTAGATGACTGAAATATAATGGATAGCTGCTTGTATTTCTCTTCGAATCCTTTCGTTAAGCTACTATAAAAATGTTCTCCAAATAAAATAAAGGACTCATCTAGTACATCTTGCAATTGAATCTCCGAGCGTATCGCAAGAATTGATTTTGCTGATACAAGCAGATGAAAATGACTTTGTTGATTTAGTGGATGATAAATTAGCTGATTGTCTAACGATTTCGATTCATGTGTTAATGTGATAAAACCAACGTCTGCTTTTTTTTGCTCAATTGCTTTTAACACTTGATTATTTTCCAGTTCTGAAATTGCGTAATGTACGAGTGGAAAATCTTTTTTAAAACTTGCCAATGCCTCTGGCAGCAGCGTCATAAAAATACTTGGAATGGTAGCGATTGTTACTTTTCCTGAGAAAGTTTCTGTTTTGGATTGAATGTCCATTTTAAGTTCATTTGATTTTTGCAGAATCTCCATTAACTTTGGAATAATCCAAAGTCCATCTTCGGTCGGCGATGTTCCATTTCGGGAACGTTTAAATAACTGAACACCTAGTTCTTTTTCAAGCATCGCAATTGACTGGCTAATAGCTGATTGTGTGACATGCAATTGTTGTGATGCGATGGACATCGATTTATTTTCGACAATTGCTTTAATATAATCCAGCTGTTCAAAATTCATGTCTGCCTCCGTCTATTAGTATAACTAATATTAAATATCATTAATGTTAATTATACATTAAATTAAATTAAATTAACTTTATAATGAATTATCCGTTTTAATAAAGTATTTATAGAAAGTGTGGAGACTGAATTGGACCGACCAAGAATTTGGACAAAAAATTTCTTGTATCTTTGTGGTAGTAATTTTTTAATCGGCATGATGTTTTATATGCTAGCTACAGTTTTACCCTTATATGTTCAATCTGGAATGCATGGCAACCAACAACAAATGGGATTAATTATTACGGTATATGTAATCGGTAGTGTACTGGCACGTATCTTTTCTGGTTTATGGGTAGACTGTTTCGGTAAAAAGAAAATGGGTGTCATCGGATTTGCTATATTTTTTATTGCTACGATTTCCTATTTTGGTGTAAAAGATGGGATTATTTTATTTTTAATTGTCCGTTTTATCCACGGTATGAGCTATGCCGTTGCTTCAACAGCTACAAACACAGCTGCCATTTCTGTCTTACCCGCTTCTCGTCAAGGTGAGGGGATTGGATATTTTAGTATGTTTATCAGTTTAGCTATGGTTGTTGGACCTTCATTTGGTCTGCTTTTATGGAAAAGTGAAAACATTTATTTGCTGCTAAGTGTAGTTTCTATTCTCTCTGCAATTGCATTTCTTTTAGTATTACGTGTTCAACTGCGGGAAACGAAAAAAACGGTTACACCGGTAAAGAAAAAATTAAAATGGCAGGATATTTTAGAAATCAAGGCGTTGCCGATTTCTCTCGTATCTTTTTTCTTATTTTTCTCATATAGTTCACTGTCAGGCTTTCTAGCACCCTATACGAAGGAACTTCATCAATCTTCTGTAACCGGGCTATTCTTTATTGTATATGCCTTAATGATTGTTGTGTTTCGTCCAGCAGTTGCTAAATTATTTGATCGCTTTAAGGAACATTATTTATTTTATCCTTCCATCATCGTTTTTACGGCTGGTATGTTTTTGTTAAGTCAGGCTCATTCGGTGGGGACTATTTTAATTTCGGGCATCATTATGGGGCTTAGCTACGGTATTTTGTATCCTTGCTTCCAAGGGCTTGCAATCAAACAATCACCTGCTGCCAGAAGCGGCGCTGCTACAGCTACTTTCTTTTTACTAAGTGATCTTGGATACGGTTTAGGTTCCTATTTCATGGGCTTTACTGCATTCATTAGTAGTTATCGAATAATGTATACATTTGCGGCTGTTATTTCACTAATCTCGATAGTTGTTTATTTTATTTTTCATCATATCCCAGAAAAAAAGCATCAATCTGTTTCAACGGAATTTTAAATTAATTGTCTCTCGTAATTGAAATAGTATTCATGCTGTATTTAAAATTATTGAACTTTAAAAGTTAAATAAACTGGTAGATAAAATAGCAAAGAAGCCTAATTTCTCAGCAGTGTTTGCGAGAAATTAGGCTTAGGCTTCTTTTATTTTAAAATAATTCGTCCTTGTACATCTGTTCTTTTCTTAACTGTTACATATTTAGTTTTACCTGTTTTTGATTTTCTGCCGTCGATGCTAACCCATTGTGCCATTTTTACTTTGTATGTTTTGTATTGATATCTAGTTTGAAATACTCCTGTTTTCCCTTTTGGAATACGTCTAGATACTGAGGTAGATAATGTGTTTTCTTTAGTAAAACCAGCTTCTAATCCTAATTCTACTGTTTTGACTGGTATTCCAGCACTTCCAGTAATGGAAAAGCTGCTTTTTGTAGTATAGCTTTTTTTCATAGTGCCAGGTCCAACAATCGTTCCCTTTTGGCTTGTCCAACTACCATAAGACGTAGATTGATAACTTGGTGTTCCACTTTGCATCCAATAAAAATAGGATGCTTCGTTACCGCTTAATGCTTGGGATTGAGAAGGATAAAATAACAATGCCGTTACTGTTAATAAAAGGGCTGTTACATATGAATATAATTTCCTTTTCACCAAAATTACCTCCATTTTTTAATGATATGTAAAATTCATAGTAAAAATATTATATTAATATTTTATTGGAATCAATAGGGAAAACATCCTAAAAGTACCTTAGTTTTAGAGTGAAAGGACTATTTTAGGAGACTTTTTAAAACTTTCTTAAATTGATACCAACGCTCCCTCGGGCGTTATTTTAATATTTAATCGGGATGGGAGTATCAATTTGATGTAGGGTTATCGAAATTGGAACTGGAACTAAGACTGTGCTAGCTCAAATTCTCGCCGAGAGACTTAAAATGGATATCAATCAAATTCATGTTCGAATGAAAGTCGATACCGAGACAACGCCAGAACATTGGAAAAGTGTTGGCAGCAGGGGGACATTTATGGCAGGTAGGGCTACCTTAAATGCCGCAGACGATGTGATTAACCAATTAAAAGAAGTGGCTTCATGTGTGTTAAGAGTACCAAAGGAAGATCTTGAAGTGGCCAATAGTCGGGTATTTTTGAGGGATAATCCATCCATTGGGCTCCATTTTTAAGATATTGGTTATGGTTATAAGTATCCAAATGGTAACTCTATTGGCGGTCAAATCATTGGCAGAGGAAAATATATATTACGCCATATCACGCATTTGGATCCTGAAACTGGGGCTGGGAAGCCTGGTCCGGAGTGGTCTGTTGCGGCATATGGGGTAGAGGTAGAATTTGATCGTAA
>Ga0182746_1001000_pt1 | contig 29913 bp, 31 predicted proteins | sample eDN3rd30CBELigOP_FD_128881 | JGI IMG/M metagenome (GOLD analysis project Ga0182746, IMG submission 128881) | Enriched Organic Plus compost microbial communities from Emeryville, California, USA - eDNA 3rd pass 30_C BE-Lig OP (version 2) (version 2) ...
AATTATGACCTCTTACTTACAGATACTAATCTAACTTCCTTTTTAGTAACTGATATAGCCTCTAGCGGTGTTCAAAAAGTCTATAGTTCCTTTTATCAATTAAGTCAACAAGATCTTTCTCTTTTACTACCCAATATGGGACGAAAAAGTGTTTCACAATCAAATATGGAATCCATACCAAGAGTGAGTGTTGTCATTTGTGCTTTTAATGAAGCCGCTCGAATTGGGTGGTGTATCCGTTCAGTATTGGCTCAAACATTTCAAGATTGGGAGCTTATAGTAATGGACGATGGATCTTATGATGACACGTACGAAGTCACTTCATTTTTTAAAGATGATCGTATCCATGTTATACGCAGTGATAAGAACCGTGGAAAAGCATATGCGTTAAACGAGGCTCTTTTGATTGCACGTGGTACTTTTCTAATGGAATTGGATGCTGATGACTGGATTCCTCCCCGAACGTTAGAAATGTTTGTTAGTTCGATGGAGCAAAATCATGAAGAAGCCGCACTCATGACAAGTCAATATCATTTATGGTCGCAGACGAGCCAGGGGTATTTATTTTACAAGGGAATTGTTTGTTCTTCAGAATTTAACATATCCCATTATAGTGCCACACCTTTAATTCCACGTTTTTACCGTACAGATCTTCTTAGAAGTATAAATGGATGGCCAGTGCTTGAGGGTGAGTGGGGGAAACTATTTGAAGATATCGCAGTTTGTGATCGGTTATTAGAAAAGTATCAATCAGGTTATCTTAATACCCCGCTCTATCATCGTATCATTAGATCAAAAAGCACAAGTCAAATGAATAAGCAAAACTATAGAGCTTGGGCAAATCTTTGGTTTTCTTCAAAAAACTCTAACCATCCCATTAGGGAATAAAGAAGGAGTGGGTTTGACACATGAATCTAAACCAGATAAAAAGGCCTTATGATATGATTGTAAGCTTGGGGTGGAATTGCCAAACCGCTTTTCAACTCAAAAGGAAAAAATTAAGAAGCTTCAGCGGCCCTATCGATTGGATGTATTCTTATTCGGTAAGTCATCTATGCAGACTGCTTAAACAGAAATTTAATGGGTTTATGGAAATTGAAAATATGAGAATTGAAGGTATACAAGGTACCAATAGCTGTTACACAGTGTCGGATTTAAATACAAAGTGCGTCTCGGTCCATGATTTTCTTGTTACAGAAAATAGTGATACTTCTCTATTAACGTATCCTCAATTTAAAGAAAAAATGAATAGACGTATTGAGAAATTGTATAATTCTTTAGCTATAAGCGATTCAGCATTGTTTGTAAGAATACAAGCTAATCGAGATGAAGCACTTGAGTTAAAGAATGCGATAGCTGAGATTTATCATGGGGATTTTTCAATATTAATCATCAATTATACGAAAGAAGAAAAGGTTATTGAAATAGATTGGGCTATTGACAGAGTTTGTGCAGTGGAAATCCCTAATTCAGTCAATGCTTGGACAGGATGTAATTCAGCCTGGGATACTATTTTAGAGGGAGTTACTCTATCAAAAGGCGATTGATTAATCTAACATTCTTTCAAAAAGGAGCGTGAAATGAACATTGTTAAATATAGGTGTTTGCGGATACTATGGTATGGGTAATTTTGGGGATGAATTGTTTTTAAAAACATTTAAACAAATTTTTCATAATCATAACGTTTTCCCTTGGTCGGCTTTTGTGGATCCGAACCAAATTGATGCTGTCATTATTGGTGGAGGGGATTTAATTACACCATACTACTATAATCAATATTATTTTCCCCCATTATTAGAAAATCACCCTACTTGGATATATGGGGTAGGTGTGGTGGACCACTATAATGAAGATACATGGCCGGTTGAACAGATTGATAGGCATCGCCAAAGACTTTCCAAAGCAAAAAAGGTCTATTTAAGAGATGATAATTCTGCTCGAATATTTAAAAAATATAACCTTCATAAAGAGGTAAAGGTTGCTCCAGATGTTGTGTTTGCATATGAACAACCTAAATATCCGATTAGGAAATATGCGGGAGTAGAGACAATTGGTATTTGTGTAAGTTCCTACGATGATTTCCCCTTTCAAAAGATCGTTAATCTTTTAGTAAAACTAACTCAAAAAGGATATCATGTATTTTTAATACCAGTAGTAAATCAATCTAATAATAAATACTCTGATTATACTTTATGCAGGAATATTCGAAACGCATTATTGGAATCGAACCCTAGGGCTGCTGTTACCCTGCCATATAATGAATATGACTTAGAGATGACGTATAGTTTAATTCAATCCGTGGATTATTTAATTTCTTTTAAATTACATCCAGCCCTTGTAGCGATTCGCAATGAGATACCGACTTTTTGTTTTTCAAAAATGAGCAAAGTAAAATCGCTCCTGAAAATGTTTCACTTGGAGGATTTTTCGAGTGACTTTGAAATACCAGAACAAGACATGATAGAAAAGGTCCTTCACTTTCTAAACTTGGAAAAAGATAAATTCTCTAATATAAAAAGTCAAGTTGAATTAGTAGAAAGTAATAGTATGAGAAACCTTTTGGAACTGAAAGAAGACATTGAAAAAACGATAAAAAAGGGTAGTTCATAATACTAAGGAAGACGTAGGGGTTATTTCGTATAAGTTTGTATTTAAAGTGAAACCTCATGTTCATACGAATAGGCTAAAAATTTTATGAAAAAACAATATGTATTAACATAGCTAAAATAAAAAGAGCAATTTCAGCATTAGGATTAAACAGAGCAACGAGCTAATCGGGATTTGAAATGAACCTAAAAATTTTATACAGCTACCTAGGCTTGAACCCGGCATTATACCAGGCTCAGGCCTTTTAATTTTGTCTTTAATTCATTTGTGATTGTAATAGGTACAGCTCATTCTATTCCTTTAAAATATATCCCACTTTATCAACTACGTCCTGAATCTTTTTACTATTTGCACTATACATCTTTTTGGCTTCTGTATTTTCCGTTCCTAAGGCAAATAGTTCTAAGTCTGCTTGGCACTTTTTAAGTGTTGCATATAATAATGGCATTTCCTGCGGAGAGGGAACTTCGATTTTATCATCAAACAAATCAACTGTTAACTGTCCATAAGAGTCAACTTGTCCAAGAAAGACATTTTCAATTGTTACGCCTAACTTTTCTAACTCTGTATGTAACCAACCTCTGCTTCGGCCTGCTTGAGCTAGTGACTCATCTAATATTTCACCATCCATAATGACGGTTTGCGGTTCTTTAACAGACGGGAATTTCATGCTTAAATCTTTTGGTGTTAACGGCTGATTTTCCTTCTTTAACATAACATTGAAATCGCCTGTTGCTTCTAATACAGCAAATTCTACATCTGCGGCTCGGTAGACATTCTTTTTACGAAGCAATGTTAATAATTCATCCGTCGTGTATCGTTCTTTTTTTAGATTTTCTTCTAAGATTTTTCCATCTTTAATGAAAATCGTTCCTTTTCCTTCTACAATATCACGAAATTTTTTGCTTTTTAAAGAAAGTAGTCCAGCGAGAAACGGAAGTGCTGCAATAGTTAGCATGGATATGAGACCTAAAGAAACTCTTTGGTCCAAGCCAGTGACAACTTCAGCACCGATATTCCCAATGGTAATCCCATTGACATATTCAAAGAAAGACAGCTGGGAGATCTGTTTTTTTCCTAACCATTTCGTAATTGAAAAAAGAAGAATTAGGAAAAAGACAGATCGCAGAATGATATTTAACCAATCTGGCATTTATTTACACCTCCTAACATAGGGTCCGTTTTGTCAGCTAAAAACCTTTGTATTGAAATTCTTCTCTTTCTAATTCGCCCACTCGTTTTTGTAAATCTGTCACGACTTCATTGACAATAAGCATCGTCTCATGAAAGGTGCGTTGTGATTCACTATCCTGAGATCGAATCGCTAAACTAGATAAATTTGCTTCAATCCCTTTCAAGCTTGCCAAACATTGTTTAACTTCTGATGCGATAGTCATACTGTCGCTCCTCCTTCGTATTCAATAGAAACAGCGTGAGCGATACATGGAATCGTTTCGCTTTGCTGAAAGGTAAGCGGAGAGAGTAGAGCTCCAGTTGCAACGACTAACATTCGTTTAAATTCACCTTGTTTCATCCGGTTTAATAAATGGCCGTATACAACAGCTGCAGAACAACCAGCACCGCTTGCTCCTGATAAAACGGGTTGTCCTTCTCGATAAATCATTAATCCACAATCTTGATATTGATTCTCTTGTATAGGTGTTCCATGTTTCTTTAATAAATCAAATGACACTTCATGACCAATCTTTCCGAGATCTCCTGTGACAATCAAATCATAATAAGAGGGATCGATATTTCGATCTTTTAAATGAGCCTCAATCGTATCAACGGCAGCGGGGGCCATCGCACCTCCCATATTAAATGGATCGGTTAATCCCATATCAATGACTCGCCCAATTGTCGCTGACGTGACACAAGGTCCATCTCCTGTATCGCTAAGTACAGCAGCTCCTGCACCCGTTACTGTCCATTGGGCAGTAGGCGGTTTTTGGCCGCCATATTCTGTCGGATATCGAAATTGTTTTTCAACGGCTGCGTTATGACTAGATGCTCCAGTTAATAAATATTTTGCGCCCTTAGCATTAATGATGGAAGCGCCTAGTGCTAATCCTTCCATTGATGTGGAGCAAGCACCGAAGAGTCCAAAGTAGGGGGTACCAATCGTACGGGAGGCAAAGCTCGTTGGCGTGATTTGATTGATTAGGTCTCCCCCAAGTAGAAATTGGATTTGTTCTTTTTGAAGTTCAGCTTTTTCAATGGCACGTAAACAAGCTTGTTCGAATAGGACTTTATGGGCTTTTTCGTAGGAATCTTGATTAAGCCATAAATCTGAATGTAAGAGATCGAAATCATTGGGAATCGCCCCGTTTGCTTCAAAAGGACCTCCGACGGTACCTGTGGAGAGAATGACAGGCTTATGATCGAAAACCCATGTACGATGTCCTTGTAACATTATAAGCCACCCCACTGTATTAAAATCGTTTTGATGAGAGCCACGACAAAAGCAGAGGATACGCCGAATAATATGACGGAACCGGCCAATTTAAAGATATTTCCTCCGACACCTAACACAAATCCTTCTGTTCGATGCTCAATAGCAGCTGAAATGACAGCATTGCCGAATCCAGTAAGTGGAATGGCAGAACCGGCACCTCCAAATTGCCCAATTCGATCATATACGCCAAAGCCTGTGAGCAACATCGCGATGAAGATGAGTGTTCCTGCGGTAGGGTTTCCCGCTGTTTGTTCTGTGAAATCAAAAAAATAGATATAAAAGATTTGGATTGCTTGCCCAATTAAACAAATGGAGCCCCCTGTCAAAAATGCTTTCAAACAATTTTTGAGGACAGGCCTTTTGGTTTCAAGTTGTGATTGCATTTCTTGATATTGTTGTTGTACAGGTGTTAATAGCTTTTTTTTATTGTTTGACATAGGTTGTGACCCCTCTTTCATTCTGAGGTTTCAATTTGTAAGAAAAGGTTGGTTAGAAGCAACCAACCTTTTCTAATTATAAATTTTACTATCCAGCTCTATTGTTGTTTATATTGAGGCTCTTCTTCTTGAATTTGTTGAACGCGTGGAGAAATGCTATCGACAATTGCTTGCGTTTGTTGAGCCGCTTGTTGATATAGCTGCTTAGCTTGTTGGTTATCTGTTTGTAAAGCAAATGTCTCAAAGCTTGCTTGTGCACTTTTTAATCCAGATAAGGTTTGTTGAACTTGATTGATTACAGTCATTTTTAAAACTCCTCCTATAAAATGTATTGAATTACAGTAATAGAATGTTTAAAAATAAACTTTTTATGTGCGTGTGGAGTAGTAAAGTTATGGGATTTTATAACTGTGTCACAGTGAATTTAGTAATTGTAGACCAATTGTGTATACATTTATGGATATTTAGTTTGCATTTGCTGTAAAATCCTGTTATGATAAGAGTAATTATTTTTGTTCGGTATTGAAGGATTCTTAAAGTGTAACTTTTCGTTTCGATGAAAACCTAGGGCAAGGATAGTAATATAATGTGCATAAGATGCACGCAGGAGGCAACAACAATGGAACAAGGTAAAGTAAAATGGTTTAACGCAGAAAAAGGTTTCGGTTTCATCGAGCGTGAAAACGGAGATGACGTATTCGTTCACTTTTCAGCAATCCAAAGCGAAGGTTTCAAAACTTTAGAAGAAGGTCAAGACGTGACTTTCGAAGTTGAGCAAGGACAACGTGGAGCACAAGCTGCTAACGTTCAAAAAGCTTAATAAAACCTATACAAGGTGAAAAAAGCAAACTCCATTATGGAGTTTGCTTTTTTGTGTGTAAAAAAAAGTCACAGTGACTTTTAGGATTGTGAATAAACTGTGGATAACCTTTAATATTCAGAAATTTCATGAAAAATCATTCAAACGCCTATTTGAATATAGAGTGTGATGTGGTAGTCTATAATCAAATAAAGATTTGAATGAGGGATGTTGGAGATGGCTGATACAAAGGACTATTGTGAAGTTTATAGTTATGATGAACCAAAAGTGAATCGAGTTCAACAAGAAATGAGTACGGTCGATATTGCAAGTATCTCGAGGTTGTTTAAAGTCATTGGTGATGAGAATCGAGCCAAGATTGCCTATCTGTTGAGTCAGGAAGGCGAATTGTGTGTATGCGACATTTCTAATATTATCGGTGCTTCAATGGCGACCACTTCCCATCATCTAAGGACCTTATTAAAACATGCGATCGTGAAATTTCGTAAAGAAGGAAAGTTAGCTTTCTATTCTTTAGACGATGACCATATTAAACAATTAATGATGATTGCTTTAGAGCATCAGCAGGAGGTGAAAGTCGATGGGCGAAGCACAGACTAAAACTTACCGAATTCAAGGATTATCGTGCACAAGCTGTGCAGCCAAATTTGAAAAAAAAGTAAAAGAATTAGATGGTGTAGAAGATGCCAAATTGAACTTCGGTGCCTCCAAAATTTCTGTGCAAGGTGAAGTGACAATTGAGGATTTAGAAAGAGCTGGTGCATTCGATCATTTAAAAATCCGTGATGATAAAGAGCTGGTTACTAAAAAAGAATCTTTTTGGAAGCAAAAAGAAAATATAAAAGTATTGGTTTCAGCCATTTTACTTGTTTTAGGGTGGCTCCTTAGCAAACAGTATGGTGAAGGTCATATCATTCCTGTACTTAGCTATGCAGCAGCGATTTTAATTGGTGGCTATGCTCTATTTATTAACGGATTGAAAAACTTATTCAAACTTCAGTTTGATATGCATACGTTGATGACCGTTGCCATTATTGGGGCGGCATTCCTTGGAGAATGGGGAGAAGGTGCTACGGTTGTCATTTTGTTTGCGATTAGTGAAGTGCTAGAGAAATATTCGATGGATAAAGCACGAAACTCTATTGAATCGCTTATGAATATTGCCCCAAAAGAAGCATTAATTCGTAAAGGGCATCACGAAATGCTTATTCATGTCGATGATATTGAAGTCGGCGATATTATGATTGTTAAGCCCGGACAAAAGCTTGCGATGGATGGAATGATTATAAAAGGTGCTTCAACGTTGAATCAGGCAGCGATTACAGGTGAATCGGAGCCGATTTTTAAAACAATCGATGGAGAAGTTTTTGCCGGAACGTTAAATGGCGAAGGGTTATTAGAAGTTCAGGTAACGAAGCGTGTAGAAGATACGACACTTGCGAAAATCATTCATCTTGTAGAAGAGGCACAAGCAGAAAAAGCGCCTTCCCAAGCGTTTGTCGATAAGTTTGCCAAGTATTATACACCAGCGATTATGCTGATTGCTCTAGCGATTGCTCTTATGCCGCCGCTTTTTACAGGTGGAGATTGGAGCGAATGGATTTATCGAGGCTTAGCGGTTCTTGTGGTTGGTTGTCCTTGTGCACTAGTCATCTCGACACCCGTTGCGATTGTGACAGCGATTGGGAACGCAGCGAAAAATGGTGTTCTTATTAAAGGTGGCGTGTATTTGGAGGAAACGGGATCGTTAAAAGCAATTGCTTTCGATAAAACAGGTACGCTAACAAAAGGAGTACCAGAAGTTACAGACTTTGTTTCATTAACACGAGATGTGAAAGAAGAAGATGTTTGGACGATTGCGGCAGCGTTAGAGCATCGTTCACAGCACCCGCTCGCATCAGCTATTGTTCGAAAAGCCGAGGCGGTGGGGGCTTATGATCATGCAGTACATGTAGAAGGTTTTACATCGATTACGGGTAAAGGCATTAAAGGAAGCATTTCTAATTGTCTATATTTCATTGGCAGTCCTCAGTTATTTGCTGCATACAATATAGATCCTCAAATCAAGCAGCAAATTAACCAGCTTCAAAACGAGGGAAAAACCGTAATGGTCATTGGAACAGAGGTAGAGATATTAGCTTTGATTGCAGTAGCCGATGAAATCAGAGAAAGTAGTAAGGAAGCAATCCGCAAGCTTCATGCACTTGGTATTGAAAAAACAATTATGCTGACAGGTGATAATGAAGGCACCGCGAAAAGTATCGGAGCTCTAGCTGGCGTCCATGAGATCCAGGCTAATTTATTGCCGCAAGATAAGCTTGCTTTTATAAAGAAAACACAAGAAACGTATGGACGGGTAGCAATGGTTGGCGATGGAGTGAACGATGCACCGGCCCTTGCATCCGCAACGGTTGGAATCGCAATGGGCGGAGCCGGAACGGATACAGCTCTTGAAACAGCAGATATTGCTTTAATGGGTGATGATTTATCGAAGTTGCCTTATACAATTAAACTAAGCCGTAAAACATTGCAAATTATTAAGCAAAATATTACATTTTCGCTTGCTATTAAACTAATCGCGTTATTGTTAATTGCACCAGGTTGGTTAACACTTTGGATGGCGATTTTTGCGGATATGGGGGCAACACTTATTGTGATGTTGAATAGTTTACGATTATTACGTGTGAAAGATTAATAAAAGCTGCAGGATTTCTTTAGGAATTCTGCAGCTTTTATACGTTAAGAACGTTTAAACTTAAAGTAAAGATGCGGCAAATCGTGTTTTTCTAACATTGTAAAAGAAAAATGCGTATGATAAGCTTTGGCTACATTTGTTGCTTGAAGGGGGAGATACATATGAAGGAATTAGAGCAAAGAGCGATTTTAGTTGGCGTGAATTTGAATAATGAATATGATTTTGAGTATTCGATGGAGGAACTGGCCAATTTAGCGGCTGCTTGTGAAGTAGAGGTAGTCGGCGAGTTAAGTCAAAATTTGCAGCGAATCAATCCCTCGCATTATTTAGGTACAGGAAAGACAGAAGAAGTGAAGATGTTAATCCATGCTCAGGATGCGAATTTAGTCGTGTTTAATGATGAGTTGTCACCTTCGCAAATTCGTAATTTAGAAAAAGACTTGGAATGCAAGGTTATTGATCGAACGATTTTAATTCTTGATATTTTTGATAAGCGAGCCAAGACGAAAGAGGCTCAGCTGCAAGTTGAAGTAGCCAAGCTTCGGTATATGCTGCCGCGTTTGAATGGGTTACGTGAATCGTTAGGAAGACAAAGTGGCGGTGTTGGTACGAGTAACCGTGGATCAGGTGAAAAACAAGTTGAGTTAGACCGCCGTCGAATTGAAGAAAGAATAACGATGTTAAATAAAGAATTAGAGGAGCTTGTTGCGCATCGACAAACACAGCGAAAACAACGCAAGAAGAAGGGGGTGCCGGTTGCAGCGCTTGTTGGATATACGAATGCCGGAAAGTCAACATTTATGAATGCGTTTGTTGAGCGGTTTCACCCAACCTCTGATGAGAAGCAAGTGTTTGAAAAAGATATGTTATTTGCAACACTAGAAACATCAGTGCGTCATATTCCTTTACCTGATAAGAAGGAATTTTTATTAACAGATACAGTTGGGTTTGTATCCAAATTACCGCATCATCTTGTTAAGGCTTTTCGCTCTACATTAGAGGAAGTGGCGGAAGCGGATTTATTGATTCATGTCGTTGATTATGCAAATCCAAATTATGAACAGATGATAGAAATTACGAATGAAACGTTACAGGGAATTGGGATTAAGGAAATTCCAACGATTTTTGCTTATAATAAGGCAGACTTGACGGAGGGAGAAATTCCTCGTGTAGCGGGAGATCGAATTTATTTATCTGCAAAAAAGCGAATTGGCATAGATGAGCTGATTAATATGCTTAAAAAGCATCTATTTCAAGACTATGTTCAGTGCCGCATGCTCATCCCGTATGACAAAGGGCAAATTATCTCCTATTTTAATGAACAGGCCAACGTCATAGAAACAACGTATGAAGAAAATGGAACCCTTATTCAACTCGAATGTAAACAAAGCGACTATGATAAATACCGAGAGTATGTCGTGTCACAGTGACATTTGAAGTTGTGGATAATATGTGTATAACTTTGTGGATAAATAAAAACCCTGGATGCTAAAGCAGCCAGGGTTCTGTTGATTAGTATTCTTCTTTTTTGGATAAACAGTAATCGCATTCCATTAGGTATGATTCGTGTTGCTCCTGGATTTGTTGGCCGCATTCTGCACATTGTTTTGATGGTAGGTTACGGAAGAACTCCATTGGATTTTTTGTTTGCATAATTATTTCCCCCTAGTATTATTTTTTATAAATCTCGTATACTTCAAAAAGTAACTATACTTATTCTTCAATTTTCGAAAGGCAACGATCACATTCCATTAAATAAGATTCTGCTTGCTCCACTACAGTTTCACCACATTCTGAACAATGTTTAGCGGGGATACTTTTGAAAAACTCTACAGATTTTTTTGTTTGCATGATTATGCCCTCCTAGAATTTTTTATATAAATTCGTTCGTATAGAAAAAAATGCACACGTTTGCACAAATTTAAATGACTTTGTTTATTCAGCTCGTTTTGAAAGGCAGCGATCACATTCCATTAAATGGTCTAGTGAGTGGACTTTCATCCCTTCACCACATTCCGGACAATATTTCGTAGTTTTGCTTTTGAAAACTTCTACTGACTGTTTCCCTTGCATTTCTCGCCCCTCCTTTTTGTAGTACAGTTTTAATAATTTATATGTTGTTATAATACAGTATATACCTTAAATCGGAAAATGTATAGGCTGTTTTACAAAAAAATCCAAAAAATAAAGCTGACTAGCGAAAAAGCCAGTCAGCTCAATGTTTCTTATTATATAGCGGTCGGTAAATTCGTTAGGATAGCAGCTAACACAAGAACGATAATCCCGACACCAAATTCGATAAGCACGGAAGGTCCCAGTGTTTTTTTCTTTCCTTTGATTCGGAAAAAATGATAGGCGCCAAATACAATCATAACGAGTGTTAAGACAACTTTTGCAAGTAGTACTTGTCCATAAAGAGTGGTCAATAAGGAATCCATTGAATCAATATGAAGAAGACTGCTGCAGACCCCGCTTGTTAAAAGCACAGAAACAAGAATGAGCGCCCATGACGAAAAGTTGTGCAATACTTGCCAATACATTGTTTTTCGCTCGTCGAGATTAGTTACGTGTTTTATAGCACGCGGTAATACTAAACAGATTGCCAATAATCCACCAAGCCATAAAGACATAGCCGCTAGATGTAGGAAATTCATCGTAATGGCGGCTGATGGAATTGAAGCCATCATAGTATGACCGATAAATGATTTAGCCAGCATGAGACCGAGAAGTACTAGGATAGCTAAAGCAGCAGCCCATTTTCTTGAAACTTTATGTAAAAGCCAAGTGCTTAACAATAGAAAGAGCAGTAATACAATTTCTACAAACCAAACTGTACCAAAGGTTGTAAGAGTTAAAGTATCACTTATGGATCCAGAAATACTCCGCGCTTCTAATGGGAGACTAAGCAGGATACTGAGCGTAAGTCCAACATAAGAAATCCATAATAGCAGCTTACTTCGGTTATTGATGTGAAAAGATACTGTATTAGGCAATAACTTTAAGTGAAAGAATAAAACTCCTATATAAAGCGATAGACTTCCGTATAATAAGCTTTGAATTAGAGTGTGCCCAATTTCTGGTGTAGTCTTCTCTGGTTGTATTTTTTCTTCTACGACAGGTGTCTTTTCTTCTAGAGTTGGTTCTTCTTGCTTAATTTCCTCTTTTTCAATTGGTTTTTCGGCTGGTTCAACGTCAACAGTAAAAGAAAGAGAACCTTCTGTTGGATGACCATCTTTAGAAACAACCTTCCACTTTAATGTATATGGCCCATTTTCAACTCCGCTGGGAAGTTTATTTTTTAATACGTTATCTTCTAGTACATTTTCATCGGCGTCCACTCGTTCTCCAGCTGCGTTATACACTTCAAGAGAATAAAACGCAGCTTGAATAGGTGCGTTAAACGTTACACTAACAGTTGATGGAAGTGTATCTAAAACTTCACCTTCTCCTGGTGTAGACTGAATCACATGTGAGTGTGCTAGAGTGAAGCTTGGGAAGGAAAGGCTGAGTAATAACAAAATAAACAGCCCGAATCCTTGTTTATTCATTATGTATCACCTCAAATTTCTTTGTTTGTGCTAAACAGTATAAACCAAAGTTGTGAAATTAGTATGAAGAGTTATTCCGATAAAGGAATAACTTTTTTATTTTTTCGGCTTTGTTATAGGATGCTGTTGATTGGTTATTCACACTCTTATTTAACAAAGTTATTTTCATGGTAAATTATCGAAAATAAAAAACTTACTTGACGCAATTAGAATATTATTTTAAACTTACTAACTATAAGTAACTTATATATTTAAAGTAATAAATAGGGGGGAGTATTTACGTAATGAAGAAAAATTATGAGCTAGGTTCATTGGTTTTACGTGTTGTGTTGGGAGTATCTTTTTTGATTCACGGCCTTATCAAGTTTAATGATGGAATTGCCAACACAGCTGGTTGGTTTGATAGCATTGGCATTCCTGGATTTATGGCTTATGTTGTAGCTCTTATTGAAGTTGTCGGGGGAATAGCGATGATTCTTGGGATTGGAACAAGAATTGTAGCAGCTTTGTTCGCCGTTGTGATGTTAGGAGCTATTTTCACAGTTAAATTAAGCGTGGGCTTTGCAGGAAATGGTCAAATGGCGGGATATGAATTAGATTTAGCGTTTCTAGCAATGTCTGTTTATTTACTGTTAAATGGCAGCGATAAGCTTTCTTTACAAGCTGTACTAAAACCAAATCAACAATCATAGATACAAAAAAAGCTGACTAGTGCCCTCCGTGCTAATCAGCTTTTTTTATATGCTTTTTCAAAAAAATGTATAAAAAATGTTGGGAATCGTGCTACATTTAGAAAGTTAGTTTTAGTAGAAATATGTAAGTGAATTTTTTGAAGATGGAAGGATGCGTGAAATGCAGATTGTAGTCATAATCAGTTGTACGTTATGTTTATTGTTCTTATTTTACTCTATTATTCCGACCGTCATCATTCGTACATGTGGATGGGGAATCACTCAAAAAGTGAAAGGCGAGAATCGGATTGCCTTAACGTTTGATGATGGCCCTAACCCTGAATATACAACGCAATTATTAGACTTGTTAAAAAAGTATCAGGTGAAGGCTTCTTTCTTTGTCGTAGGGAGCAAGGTGAAAAGTAATTCTGATCTTGTGAAGCGCATGCACCAAGAGGGGCACACGATTGGGATTCATCACTTTCAGCATATATCGAGCTGGCTTATGCCTCCATTTATATTAAGAAGGCAGCTATATTTAACGGAACAAGCTATTAAAGAATATACGAATGAGAAGGTTACGTTTTATCGGCCTCCTTGGGGACATTTTAATGTGTTTACCCTATTTTTGAGTAAAAACTACCATATTGTTATGTGGTCGCATATTTTCGGAGATTGGAAAGTGAAAAACTGCCGGCAAACTTTACTCGATGAATTGCGATTAGCGACAGAGCGCGGCTCGATTCTTCTGCTTCATGACTGCGGGGAAACGTTAGGGGCTGATCAGGAAGCACCGCGATATATGCTTGAACAATTAGAGGTATATTTACAAGAAAGTAAGGAAAAAGGGATACGCTTTATGACGTTAAATGAAATGAAGAGGATAGTATGAATAGCGAAACAATTTTACAGTATATTGATTTATACGGATATTTGATTATTTTTCTGTTTTTATTCTTTGGGATTGTCGGGATTCCTGCTCCGGAAGAATCTCTTCTTTTTTTAATCGGTGTATTGATTGTACATCATCAACTTTCATTTGGCTGGGCTATATTATGTGCTCTTTTAGGTACTTTTATTGGTATGCTTACGGCGTTTTTATGTGGGAAGTATATTGGATATCCTTTTATTCATAAATACGGTAAGTATGTTGGGATTACTTCTGAAAGGTGGGAGAAAGTCCAACATAACTATACTAAAAATGCTTATAAAACGATTCTATTCGGTTTTTATATGCCGGGTATTCGCCAAATGAGCCCGTATTTTGCCGGCATCGCAAAAATCTCATTTGGCGCATTTTTTCTGTTTTCTCTACTAGGTACTCTTCTTTGGGTTATTCCGTTTATTTTAGCGGGGTATTATCTAGGGCAGACGTTTAATATTAATCCTGTTTATGTTCCTTATTTAGGGATTCTGTTCTTAGCGATTTTTTTCATTTATATGTTGGTGAAGTATATACGTAAGAAACGTTTACAACATCGTGATAGGGTTTCAAAAAAAGTGAAGTAGACTGGTAATTATAAAAGTTTGAAAATAAGAATGTCTGTTTTTCAGTGAATCGTTGTGAAGAATTTCTTATAGAATCGGAGCTGAAATAGATGAAGAAGATATTGTTTTTGCCTCTCTTACGCATGAAATCAGGTCATCATCAAGTATCAGATGCTTTAATTGATATGTTACATGCACGTATGGATAGAATTATATGTAAAAAAGTAGACTTAATAAGCTATACGAATGAATCTTTAGAAAAGGTAGTGACAAGCGGTTATTTAAGTTGGATTCGCTACGCACCAGAAACGTATAACTTTGCCTATAAAAACTTTTTCTACGATACACGGACGAATGCTCGACTGGTAAAGTGGTATAATCTTATCTTTTTAAAAAAAATGGAGCAATTGTTAAAGCAGGAAAGACCCGATTTAATTGTATGTACACATGGGTATCCTTCCTATCTTCTTAGTCAGCTGAAGAAACAAGGGAAATGCCATGTTCCAATTATCAATGTGTATACAGACTTTTTTGTTAATAGTGTGTGGGGAAGAGATGGAATCGACTTCCATTTTCTCCCTAATCAAGAAGTGAAGGAACAGTTAATAAGGAAAAACCAGGTTCCTAGACACCGTATGATTGTAACTGGAATCCCTGTCCATGAAGAAATTACGAAAACAGCTCGTTTCAAGAAATGTAATAATCGCCCTATCATTTTAATTGCCGGAGGTAATACTGGTCTCGGTGGAATGTTAACATTATCTCATTCATTGAAAAATACTGAGCATTTTGATTTTCTCGTGCTTTGTGGAAAGAATCAAAAGCTATATGATGAAATTCTTTCTTGGAATAGCCGTCATATTCGACCATTGTCATATATATCGTCAAGATTAGAAATGAATGCATTATATGAACAAGTAGATGCCATCGTTACGAAACCTGGCGGCGTGACTATTAGTGAAGCTATAAAAAAAAGACTGCCAATTATCGTGCATTCCTTCCTTCCTGGCCAGGAGGAAATAAACCTTCATTATTTAACAAAATCAGAGCTTGTATTTAAATTCGAACAGAATCAACCATTTGAAAAACAATTGTTTTGTCTATTAAAGAACAATCAAAAAGTGAATCGTTGGAATCTAGCGGTTGATACTTATGAAAAAGGAATCGAAATAGGACCAGATCGGATGGTAGAGGTCATTACAAGCATGATTGGTCTGCAAATGGACTCGTCTAGTGTTGTTTAATATATGGCAATATTGGTACATTCATTCGTTTCCGTTATATTAAGAGCTGCGTGCGTTCATAATTATGAATGGCTTATGGTACACTTTAATGAAGGAAGTTAATCATAATTGAGGTGTCAAAAAGTGAAAACAGTAGTTGTAATTGGTGGGGGAATTACTGGATTATCTACAATGTATTATTTGCAAAAAGCAGTAAAAGCAAACGATTTAGATGTACGTTTGATTCTTATAGAAGCACAGGAACAGTTAGGCGGAAAAATTTGTTCGGTTCATAATCGAGAGTTTATTATCGAAACGGGTGCAGACTCGATTGTCACGCGCAAAGAAAATGTTATTCCGTTTATTAAAGAGCTGGGATTAGAAGAAGAAGTCGTTTACAATGCGACTGGAAGATCTTTCTTATATAGTGACGGCGAGTTAAAGATGATTCCAGAAGATGCGATGTTCGGTATTCCAATGAGCTTAGAATCGTTAGCGACGACGACTTTAATTTCAGCAGAAGGGAAAGTCGAAGCGTTAAAGGATTTTTATACATTGAATGACACATTTACAAAAAATGATTCGGTCGGAGCCTTTCTTGAACATTTTCTTGGCAGAGAGCTGGTGGAGAAACAAATTTCCCCTGTATTATCAGGCGTTTATTCAGGGAAGCTCAACGATTTAACGATTGCTTCTACTCTTCCGTATTTAATTGATTATAAAAATGAATATGGCAGCATCATTCGCGGTCTAGAAGCGAATAAAGAAAAATTTAAAGGCACAGCCAATCGTAAATTTTTATCGTTTAAAAACGGTTTATCGACCATCATTAATCGATTGGAAGAAGAGTTGATGGTCTCTGTTGAAATCATTAAGGGTGTACAAGCAAAGAAAATTGAAAAAACATCTGATCGTTATCTTCTTACATTTACAAACTATAAAGAATTGGAAGCGGATTATGTTGTATTAAGTACACCGGATTCAGCAGCAAAACAGTTACTGCAAAATGAGGAATTGAACGAAGAGTTTAATCAGTTCAAAAATAGTTCGATGATTAGTATTTATCTTGGTTTTGATTTGCCGGATAGTGAATTACCGCAAGATGGAACAGGCTTTATTACGACAGAAGGCAGTGATTTAATATGTAATGCTTGCACGTGGACAAGCCGAAAATGGTCCCATACGTCAAAGAATCATCATTTGTTAGTCCGTCTTTTTTATAAAAGCTCCAGCCCGCATTATGAACGATTACGAAAAATAAACGAAGCTGAATTAGAAGAGGTTGCATTAGCTGATATTCGAAATAGTCTAGGGATTACCGGACAGCCTGTGGCAAGTGAAATCACGAAGTGGCATAATAATATGCCCAATTATCATATTACGCACCATCAAATTGTAGAGTCACTTCAAGAAAAAATGAAGTCACACTATCCGAATATTCTTTTAGCAGGGTGCTCGTACTTCGGAGTCGGGATTCCTGATTGTATTGCGAATGGGGAGAAAACAGCAGTAAGAGTAACCGAGCTTTTACAGATGAAGTCATGATAGACCTATCCATTTTGGATGGGTTTTTTGTATATCGATAATTTTATGGCAATCTAATAATTGCTTAAAGCTGCCTAATGAAAAGGCGTACGAAATCGTAGCTTCGCACGCCTCTTTACTAAATAGTAATAACTTAAATGATATGAAAATAGGTCAAAACATTTTTACTGATCAGCAAAATGGTCATACAAATAAATAAGAGGCGTACATATGAAGCGCCTTTTTTAATAGCAAATTTAGTACCAATTAATGCACCTGCAATCATGGCTAAGCCCATTGGGATTCCATATAAAAAATTAACAGAACCCATAGCTAAAAAAATAATAAGTGCAGCGATATTACTGCCGAAATTTAATATTTTAGCATTTCCGGCTGCCTGTATAAAATCAAAACCAATCATCAAAAATGCAAATAATAAGAAAGATCCTGTGCCAGGTCCCAGAAAACCATCGTAAAATCCAATAGCGAATATAGCGAAGATAAAAATCATCGCTTTCTTCCAATTTAGCCCTTTGTAAACGGCCTCTTTTCCCCAATCTTTTTTTACAATCGTATAAATAGCCACAATAATTAATAATACGAGTATGAGCGGTTTTAGTATTTCAGAGGATACAAAATGAACAACATATGCACCTGAAATGGCTCCTATAATAGTAAGTGGAAATAGCTTTATAACCAGTTTGAAATTTATTTTCCCGGCCTTAATAAAGGTGAGGGTACTTGTTAAAGCACCCATTGAGCTGGCCAGCTTATTTGTAGCAAGAGCTGTTGAAGGCGGGAGTCCTGTAAATAGTAGAGCGGGGATAGAAATGAGCCCGCCGCCTCCTACAACTGAGTCAATGAATGCAGCGATAAAACCGGCTATTATTAAAAATAGCAAGGTGTAGAGATTGATATCTTCCATAATTCTTTTTGCGCTTCCTTCCAAAGGGAATATCTAGTTGATGTTATAAGACTAGCGGAAAAGGCAGGGAGTGTAAATAAGAAAAAGTTTCATTAGCAATCTTAGAGATTGTTGATTTCGATTCAAGAAGCAATGGACCGTGTACCCGGGAAAGTCATTCGTGTAGATATGGAGCATCGTATATTAGATGTTTTTTTATATTAGTGAAAGTTTTCATGACATACAGTTTTTTATTGAAGTCTGAAGCATATTCTGTAATAATGATGTTTGTTTAAATTAAACTTTTTGTTTACAATGGGTAAACTTTATTGACTTAAAGTTTACTAAAATTAAACTCAGCGAGGTTGTATGATGCAGATTGGCAAGAAGATTAAAAAGTTACGCTTGCAAAAGGGATTGACCCAAGAAGAGTTAGGTGAACGAACAGATTTAAGTAAAGGATACATTTCGCAATTGGAAAGGGATTTAAGCTCTCCTTCCATGGAGACGTTCTTTACTATTTTAGAAGTGTTAGGTTGTACACCAAAGCGATTTTTTGATGAAGAAGAGCGGATTCAAAAGGTTGTGTATGAGGAAGATGTACAAACATTTTTTGTAGATGAAGGTCGGGGCTATCAAATTCAGTGGCTCGTTCCCGAATCAAATGAAAAAGAAATGGAACCGATTCGGCTTATTTTGCAAGAAAAAGGGGAGTTTAAGCAGTTTGAACCGTCTCTATCGGAAACGTTTGGCTATGTGCTAAAGGGGCGAGTGATGGTGCGCGTGGGGAAACGAGCTTACTTTGCAAAGGCAGGAGAATCGATTTATTTTCATGCTTCTGATGAACATCAAATTGTGAATGACTTTAATGGGCCATCTGAATTACTTCTTGTTGTAACGGAATCCTATTTATAAAAAGGATAGTAAATATATAGAGGGAGGTCGCTATGACTGATAAGACAATTATTCGATTTGAACATGTAACTAAACAGTATGACCAAGATTCACCTGTATTAGATAATGTAAGTTTTGAAATAGAGAGAGGAAAATTTTATACATTACTCGGTCCTTCCGGTTGTGGAAAAACGACAATTCTCCGCCTAATTGCTGGGTTTACGGAGGCATCAAAGGGAGATATCTTCTTCAATGGTGACAAGATTAATAATGTGCCAGCGAATAAACGCCAAGTAAATACAGTATTTCAAGATTACGCATTATTTCCGCATTTAAATGTATTTGAAAATGTTGCGTTCGGCTTACGCATTAAAAAAATGAAAAATGCAGAAGTAAAAGCGAAGGTGCAAGAAGCACTTAGTTTCGTGAATTTAGCTGGATATGAGAATCGAGAAATTCGTGAAATGTCCGGTGGTCAGCGTCAGCGTGTTGCGATTGCACGTGCAATTGTTAATGAACCGGAAGTGATTTTACTTGACGAACCACTTTCAGCCCTTGATTTAAAGCTTCGTACGGAGATGCAATATGAATTACGTGAGCTGCAACGACGCTTAGGGATTACGTTTATTTTTGTGACGCATGATCAGGAAGAGGCTCTGGCGATGTCCGATGAAATTTTTGTATTGAATCAAGGGAAAATACAACAAAGTGGTACGCCTATTGATATTTATGATGAACCAATCAATCGTTTTGTGGCGGATTTCATTGGAGAATCAAATATTGTAGACGGCAAAATGATTGCCGATTATGAAGTAGAGTTTGGCGGTAAGCGATTTGATTGTGTGGATCAAGGGTTCAATCCGAATGAGCCGGTTGAAATTGTCATTCGTCCGGAAGATTTAGAAATTACATCAGTAGAGCGTGGAAAGCTTCGCGTACGTGTGGATTCTCAATTGTTCAGAGGTGTTCATTATGAGATTAGCAGCTATGACGAAGATGGGAACGAATGGCTCGTTCATTCAACGAAAAAGGCAACAGTAGGTGAGGAGATTGGATTATATTTCGATCCAGAAGCAATTCATGTCATGCGTCTTGGTGAAACAGAAGAAGAGTTCGATAAGCGCTTAGAATCGTATCATGATGGAGTCAGCTATGCAAAATAAGTTTACACGTAATGTATTTTTTATTCCGTATGCTCTTTGGATTGCTCTATTTGTTATTGCGCCGCTTCTATTGATTTTATATTATTCCTTTTTTGATATTGAGGGAAATTTCTCGCTTATTAATTATCGAAAGTTTTTTACACCTGTGTATTTAAAAATGACGTTGAGTTCTTTTTGGTATGCGTTTTTAATTACATTGATTTCTTTACTAGTTGCGTACCCAACCGCTTATTTATTAACGAAAACAAAGCACAAACAGTTATGGTTGTTGTTAATCATTGTACCGTCTTGGATTAACTTATTGTTAAAGGCCTATGCTTTTATCGGAATTTTTGGCACATATGGTGTAGCGAATAGTTTCTTAGAAGTCATTGGTATCGGGACACAGCAAATTTTATTTACTGATTTTAGCTTTATTTTTGTATCGGTATATATCTTTATTCCGTTTATGATTTTACCGATTTTTAATGCGCTTGATGAGTTAAACCCAGCCTTAGTGTATGCGGCTAAAGATTTAGGAGCCTCAGGCTGGGTAACGTTCCATCGCGTTATTTTTCCATTAACAATTGATGGAGTGAAGTCTGGCTGTCAAGTAGTCTTTATCCCAGCACTATCATTGTTCATGTTAACAAGATTGATTGCTGGAAACCGTGTAATTACGCTTGGTACAGCGATTGAACAGCATTTCTTAGTGACACAAGATTGGGGAATGGGTTCAACCATTGCAGTGTTCCTCGTGATTATTATGTTCTTAATTATGCTCGTAACGGGTAAACGAAAGCGAGGTGTGTAGGTTGAGAGAGAATCTATCACCTGGATCTAAGCTTCTGTTAGTAGTAATCTTTTTCATTCTTTATGCCCCTATTTTTTATTTAATTTTTTACTCCTTTAATAGCGGTGGCAATATGATTAATTTTGAGAGCTTTACTTTGGATTGGTATCGAGAGCTCTTTCATGACACACGGTTGCTCATTATTGTGTTAAACACATTAGTTATTGCGTTATTATCTGCTTTGATTTCTACTATTATTGGGGTCATCGGTGCACTTGTAATTCGGGATTTCCGCAGTAGACAGGCAAAGAATACGATATTATCACTCAATAATGTGTTAATTGTTAGTCCTGATGTCATTATTGGAGCATCATTTCTGATTTTATTTACAATGGCAGGTATTAAGCTTGGTTTCTACTCTGTTCTACTATCGCATATTGCGTTTAGTATTCCGATTGTCGTTTTAATGGTATTACCGAAGCTTCAAGAAATGAGCCCAACTTTAATCGATGCAGCGCGTGATTTAGGAGCGAGCCGCTTTGATGTGGTAACGAAAGTGATTTTGCCATATATTACGCCGGGAATTTTTGCTGGTTTTTTTATGGCTTTAACATACAGTTTAGATGATTTTGCGGTCACTTTTTTTGTAACGGGTAATGGTTTCTCGACGCTTTCTGTGGAAATCTACTCATTAGCGCGTCAAGGGATTTCCTTGAATATTAATGCATTGTCAGCCCTGTTGTTTGTCTTCACATTGGTTCTTGTGATTGTGTATTACTTCATTACACAACGCAACAAGCCGAGTGGAATGGGGGTTAAGAGATGAAGAAACTTGTTCAATTATTCATGGCTATTGTGATTGTTTCAGTGGTTCTTTTAGCGATCATCTCAGGCCTAAATTCGTCTGAGGGTTATTCAGGTGATAACACGTTAACCATTTATAACTGGGGCGATTATATTGATGAAGAATTGCTTAGTCAGTTTGAAGAACAAACGGGGATTAAAGTAATTTATGCAACGTTTGATTCGAACGAAGCGATGTTAACAAAAATTAAGCAAGGTGGAACGACGTATGATGTGGCTGTGCCATCTGAATATACGATTGACCAAATGCGTAAGGAACATTTATTAATTCCATTAGATCATTCAAAATTGCCTAATATGAAGTACATTGATGAGCGATTTATGGATTTACCGTTTGATCCGGAAAATAAATATTCTATTCCTTATTTTTGGGGAACCGTTGGTATTGTTTATAATCCAAGTATGTTAGATGGCAAAAGAATTACAAGTTGGGCAGATTTATGGGATGAAGATTTAAGGAATCAAATTTTATTAATCGACGGTGCTCGTGAAGTAATGGGAATGGGCTTAAATAGTTTACATTATTCTTTGAATGATACGAATGATGCTCATCTTCGGGAAGCGAAAGAAAAGCTTGATACGTTAACACCTAATATTAAAGCAATTGTTGGTGACGAAAGTAAACTGCTGTTAGCGAATGAAGAAGCAGCAGTTGGTCTTGCTTGGTCCGGCGATGCTTCAGAGATTATGTATGAGAATGAGAAGTTAGATTATGTTGTTCCAAAAGAAGGATCGAATCTATGGTTTGATAATATGGTCATCCCGAAAACAGCAAAAAATGTAGAGGCAGCTCATCAATTTATTAACTTTATGCTTGACCCGAAAGTCGCTGCTCAAAACACAGAATACGTAAGTTACTCTACACCGAATAAGGAAGCTCTTAAATATTTGCCGGAAGAAATAGTGAAGGATGAACGTTTTTATCCGTCACCAGCATTAACGGAAAAACTAGAAGTATATGAGAATCTAGGAAAGCAAAATTTAGCGCGTTATAATGAGCTTTTTTTAGAGTTTAAAATGCATCGGAAATGATGAATAGAGAGTGTACTGTTGAAAGGAGACAGTACACTCTCTTTGTTTTTACAAATAATGTATATAAATGGTAATATTGCCTTAAGGAGAGGGGGGGATATTTCAATGAATAAAGTTTTAAAGAGTTTAGCAGTTATCTTACTAGTTCTACCACTTGTTTTTTCATTTGCATCTACTTCCCAGGTACAAGCGGCAAGCACTAAAGTTGCTTATGTAGATATTACTTCAGGTGTTTTAAATGTGAGAAGCGGGGCAAGTACAACTCATACAATTGTTGGTTCTTTAAAAGATAACGCTAAAGTAACGGTGTATTCTGTTACAAAAAGCGGATGGGCAGAGATTAATTATAAGAGTCAAAAACGATATGTATCCAATCAATACTTACGATATTATCACAAGATGTCAGAAAAAGAGGCTAAAAAGATTACGGATAGAGTAATTAAAATTCAAAATAGTCTAAAGGGTTCCTATACAAAGCAACAAATTTACTCTATTTTATCACCTGGATTTACAGATGCCTTTATTGAGAAATTATATAAGTATGATTTAATGCTTTGGGAAATTAAAAGTGGGAAGCGGTTATATGGTTGGAGAGGGACAGACTTTCCAGCGTATATGATTATGTATGGGATTACATGGGATAAAAATGAAAGAATCAAATACAAGATACCAGCCCCTAAAATTACTTACTATAAGAAGAATGGTCAAGAGTATTTAATTGTTTCACAAAAATATCCGGCTGATGAATTATACGAGAATGTTGAACAAAAAATCTATCTTTCTAAAACCAATTCGAAGGCTTATTGGAAAGTATATCATACATCCTGGTAAATCCGATTAGCCCGTATAAACACATGAAACACGGTTTCGAAGGTGAAACGGTGTTTTTTTAGGACGAAATTAAGGATTTTTTAATAATTTAAGGGTATGATAAGAAAAAAGAGAAAGTAAGGGAGAGTCTAAATGAAAAAGAATGCAAAGCTAGCAATTTGGCTAGTCGGTGCAGTTGTAATTGCTGCTCTTATCGTAGCAGCGATGATTACATCTACTGCAAAAAATGAAACAGTAGCTACTGTAGACGGAAGTAAAATTACAAAAGAAGAGTTATATGACGAGCTTGTGGCAAGCTACGGAACAGATACATTAAATACAATGATTACAAATAAAATGATTGAATTAGAAGCAAAGAAACAAAATGTTACTGTATCAGATGAAGATATTCAAAAAGAATTGGATGTTCTTACTGAACAATATGGTGATGAAGAAACATTAAAAAGTCAATTAGAAGCTAGTGGTTCATCTATGGATGACTTAAAAGATGATATCGTTCAATATTTACAAACAAGAAAATTAATTGAACCAAGCATTAAGATTACAGATGAAGAGATTAAGACGTATTTTGAAGAAAATAAAGATTCATTAGGACAAGCTGAACAAGTAGAAGCGAGTCATATTTTAGTAGAAGATAAAGCAACTGCAGAAAAAGTGTTGAAGAAACTTAAAAACGGCGGCGATTTTGCAGAGCTGGCCAAAGAATATTCTACAGATGAAGGCAGTGCCGCAAACGGCGGATCACTTGGTTACTTTGGCAAAGGAGAAATGGTTGCGGAGTTCGAGGATGTAGCCTTTAAACTAGAAGTTGGTAAAATTAGTGAACCTGTTAAAACAGAATACGGTTACCATATCATTAAAGTAACTAACAAAAAAGAAGCAAAAGAAGCCACATTAAAAGATAGCAAAGAACAAATTAAAGAGACGCTATTAACAGAAAAGTTACAAACAGAATACGCTACATGGCTACAAAAGAAAGAAGAAGAGTATAAAATTACAAATAAGCTTGAAGAAGAGAAGTAAGATAGAGAAAAATCCTCGCTGTTACGGCGAGGATTTTTTGTTTGTGGGAAGCAGTAAGAATATAAATTATATCGATTGAATAACATCGATATATCGTTTAAAATGTTATCGATATAGGGGGGCGAATAGATGGGAAAACGTAGAGGGTTTGTGCAAATGGCGATTTTGCAGTTACTTAATATTCAAGAAATGCATGGCTATCAAATTATGAAAGAATTAGAAGAGCGATCAAACGGGTTGTATTCAGCGAGTGCCGGAACCATTTATCCAGCTTTACAGGAATTAATGGATAAAGGCTTTATCGATAGTACGATTGAAAAAGATAAAAAAGTATACACCTTAAATAAAGCAGGAGAAATGAAAGTACGGAGTTGGCATGAGGCAGAGACGGATGATTTTTGGGAACACTGGCGAGAACATGTCGAGTGGCGGCAATCTGATGAATCGAAACTGCTGAAAATTCAGATGGACCAGTTTGAACATCAGTTGCGAAAAGCGATAAAAACAGTTCGCCGGCAGCCAAAACGAGCGCCAGAATTGATTGATGTTTTACAAGAAGCAACGAAGCGTCTGCAAAACTTTTAGAAAGGAGGAGGTGAAATGAAATCTCTTCAAAAATTATTAGTATACATAAAACCGTATAAATGGTTTGCGATATTAGGGCCATTATTTATGTGCGTAGAGGTAGCGATGGATTTATTGCAACCAACCATGATGCAGCATGTGATTGATACGGGGATTGCTAATGGGAATCATGCTTATGTTATTAAACTTGGGTTTTTTATGATAGTTTCTGCTGTTTTGGGGTTACTAGGGGCAATGGGAAGTGCGATATACAGTACAAAAGCGGCGGTATACTTTGGTACTGATATTCGCCAGGATGTATTTCGAAAAACTGAGCAGTTTTCCAGTCGAAATCATGACACATTTGGGACTGGGAAATTAATTACGATTGTAACGAATGATATTACAACCGTTCAAAATGCGGTTAGAATGACATTATTTATTCTTGTTCGTGGTCCTTTTTTATTTGTTGGCAGTATCGTCATTGTTTGGCTGACAGCACGTGAGCTGTTTCCTATTTTGCTTATTGCCATTCCTATTTTAAGCATCTGTATTATTTGGTTCTCAGTCAAGTCCGGTCAATTGTTCCAAAAAGTGCAGGAAGCGATGGATAAGGTCAATACGAAACTTCAAGAAACATTGGCAGGTATTCGTGTAGTAAAGGCATTTAATCGTGAGGAATTTGAAAAAAGTAATTTTAAAACGGTCAATGATATGCTTACAAAACGAAATTTCTCTGCTGAACAAATAATTGTGTCGCTTATGCCAATTACGATGTTTGTTGTTAATATAGCGATTGTTGGAGGAATGTGGTTAGGTGCGATTCAAGTGAATCAAGGGGTTATTCAAGTCGGAATGATTCTTGCTTTTATTAATTATCTTCATATTATTATGAACGGTTTAATGAGTATGACACATGTGTTAATGCAAATTACGCGTTCCTTTCCATCAGCTGACCGGATTATACAAGTGCTTGATACACATATTGATATTGAAAGTCCGCAACAACCAACTCCTGTCTCAGAGATTAGAGGAGAGATAGAGTTCCGTAACGTTGACTATAGCTATAGTAAAAACGGAGAATACGTATTGAAAAACCTTTCTTTCCATGCAAAGTCGGGTGAAAAAATAGGGATTATTGGATCGACAGGTAGTGGGAAAACAACACTCCTTAAACTAATTCCACGTTTGTATGATCCAGATTCCGGCACTGTCCTTATTGATGGAATTGACTTGAAGAATCATTCACTTGAAGCACTTCGTTCAGCGATTGGCTTTGTGCCGCAAAAAGCGACTTTGTTTTCTGGAACTATTGAAGAAAATATGCAATATGGAAAAGAACATGTAACAGCTTCGGAAATGGAAGAGGCGGCTGAATTAGCGGCTGCAAGTGAATTTATTCATAAACTGGACGGTACATATGATTATACATTAATGCAAGGGGCGACCAATTTATCGGGTGGGCAAAAGCAGCGCTTATCAATTGCCCGTGCGTTAATTCGTAAACCAAACATTTTATTATTAGATGACTCGACATCCGCGCTCGATGCAAAGTCCGAAGCAGCGGTTCAGCGAGCATTAAAGGAAGAATTTCCGAATACAACGGTATTTTTAATTGCTTCTAAAATTTCTTCTATTATCGATTGCGATCAAATATTGGTGCTGGAAGATGGGATGATTGAAGCTAGTGGAACACATGATGAATTGCTTATGAAGAGCTCAGTTTATCGTGAAATTTATCGTACTCAAAGCGGGAAGGAGATCCTGAATTATGAATAAGGCCTCATCATCTGGAGCGGAAAATGCTGTAGCACGAGCACGTGGTCCACGTGGGTTTGGTGGCCCGGTCGAAAAAGCGAAAGATAAAAAAGGGACAATGCTGCGTATTTGGCGCTATATGAAAAAGGAGAAATGGAGTTTAGTAGTCTCCATTGTATTCGTTATTCTTTCAACTTTATTAAGTCTATGCGCTCCCTATTTAATCGGTATCATTGTTGATGAATACATTATCCCGAAAGATATGAGCGGGACGGTGCGGATGCTTATTCTGCTTGCTGGTATTTATACAGCATCAGCGGTGTTTACATGGCTGCAAACGTTTTTAATGGTAAATGTGTCATTGAAAACGATTCGAGTCATGCGACAAGATTTATTTAATAAATTTCAAACATTGTCACTCCGTTTTTTTGATAAGAGAGCACATGGTGAGCTAATGAGCCGGGTCACGAATGATATTGATAATTTGAATCAGGCGTTAAGTCAAAGTGTGAGTCAAATTGTGTCTACTATTTTGATGGCGTCAGGTGTGATAATTGCCATGTTTTCGTTAAATTGGGTGCTGGCCATTGTGACGCTGCTCATTATTCCGTTGATGATTTACACAACGAAAAAGGTGATTACGTATAGCAGCAGTAATTTCATTAAAAGGCAGCGCGATTTAGGGGAGTTAAATGGCTTTATTGAAGAATCTATTTCTGGAATAGAAGTCATCACACTGTTTGGAAAAGAAGAGCAGGTTTTTACTAAATTCTCTAGTATTAATCATAGATTACGACATTCGGCAAGAGCGGCGGATACGGTGTCGGGCTTTCTTGGGCCAATTAATAACTTTATTAGCACGTTAGGACTTGCTTTAGTCATTGGAATCGGAGCTTTGATGACACTTCAGGGTTTAGCGACAGTCGGTATCATTGCTGCTTTCGTCACGTATTCACGACAGTTTTACCGTCCTATTAATCAGCTGTCGAATGTATTAAATATGTTTCAATCGGCTATTGCCGGGGCAGAGCGGGTATTTGAAATTATGGATGAAAAACCGGATTTACAGGATAAACCGAATGCGCTTATGGCTTCTTCGTTTAAGGGCGACGTGGAATTTAAACAGGTAGATTTTCGTTATAGTGAAGATAAGCAAATTTTAAAAGGGATTACGTTTTCAGCAAAGGCAGGGGAGACAATCGCTCTTGTTGGTCCAACGGGATCTGGGAAAACAACAGTTATTAATTTATTATCTCGCTTTTATGATATTGATTCAGGTGAAATTATGATTGATGGACGGAATATTAAAGACTATCAAATGAGTGCATTGCGAAAGAGAATTGGTATCGTACTTCAAGATACATTTTTATTTTCGGGAACCATTATGGAGAATATTCGTTACGGGCGTCTGAAAGCAACCGATCAAGAAGTAATAGAAGCGGCAAAAATGGCTTCCGCGCATTCCTTTATTAAACATTTGCCAGAGCAATATGACACACCTATTACATCGGGAGGGTCAAACTTAAGTCAGGGACAAAAGCAATTATTAGCAATTGCGCGTGCAATTTTAGCAGATTCAGATATTTTAATACTTGATGAAGCAACATCGAGTATTGATACACGTACAGAAATTGAAATTCAAAAAGGTCTTCATTATTTAACAAAAGGGCGAACAAGTTTTGTAATTGCTCATCGTTTGAAGACAATTGAAAATGCAGATCGAATCTTAGTGATTAAGGATGGGACGATTATTGAATCAGGGTCTCATATGGAGTTAATGGGACAACGAGGATTTTATTATGAATTGTACGATAGCCAGTTTAATATTTGATTAGAGAATCATTTGCGCGTATATAAAAACACATGCTAAAGTGGAGATAAGGAAACTTTGCAAAGGTAGATGAATGATGAGTAAATTTACAAAAGATTATATATTGACAATGAAGGATATTGTCCAAGAGGGCCACCCTCTTTTACGAACGGTGACAGAAGAGGTGAACGTACCGCTTTCAGAAGAAGATCGAGAAACATTGCTGTGCATGATGCAATTTATAAAGAATAGTCAGGACCCTAAACTAGCGAAGAAATATAAGCTGCGCGAAGGTGTGGGTTTGTCGGCTAATCAAATTGGTTTAAATAAACGGATGTTTGTGATGTACTTTGAAGATGAAAAAGGTAAATTATATGAAGAAGCGATAATTAATCCAAAAATTATTAGCCACTCTGCTGCAATGACATATTTGCCACAAGGTGAAGGCTGCTTATCTGTTGAGCGTGAAGTTACAGGTTATGTGCCGCGTTATGAGCGAGTAAAGGTAAAGGCGATTAATTTAGACGGGCAAGAAATCGAACTTCGTTTAAAAGGATTTGCTGCTATTGTTTTTCAACATGAATTTGACCATTTAAATGGTGTAATGTTTTATGACCATATTAATAAAGGTAATCCATTTAAGCTTCCGGAAAATGTCGATATCAAAAGCTTAATATAAAGAAAAGGCAAAGCCAGGAATGGCTTTGTCAGGCTGTCGGGAAAGTCCCGACAGCCATTTTTATATTCATAGGAAATCCATATATTGTTTTTGAATCAGGAAATAACACAATATTTAGTGCGGAAACAACAGAAAGAAGATGGAGTTCAAA
>Ga0182746_1001001_pt1 | contig 29892 bp, 33 predicted proteins | sample eDN3rd30CBELigOP_FD_128881 | JGI IMG/M metagenome (GOLD analysis project Ga0182746, IMG submission 128881) | Enriched Organic Plus compost microbial communities from Emeryville, California, USA - eDNA 3rd pass 30_C BE-Lig OP (version 2) (version 2) ...
CCGCGGGGCTGGGGCTGATGCCTGCCGCGCGCCTTGATGGGTTGGGCCATGCCGCAGGACGGCCCGGGAAAGGGACAATCCGGGCGGCGATGATCCTTGGCGGTGCGTCGCTCATCCTGCCCGCGCTTGCCTTGCCCAGTCCGGTGCCCGCCTGGCTTGTCCTGATCGCGGCGGTTGCGCTGGCGCAGCTGTGGCTTGCGCGATGGGCGATGCGCAGACTTGGCGGCCAGACCGGCGACGTCCTGGGCGCAATGCAGCAGATCGGTGAGGCGGCGGGCCTTGTCGCAATGGTTGCGCTGGCCTGAACCCCCGCGCGTCGCCTTTTTCTTGACGCATACCTGCGGTTCACTCATACCAGACCGCCACATGAGAAAGTCAGGGACAATCCGGGGCCCGTCACGCATGGGCTGCCATTGAACGAGGGAGGTTTTCATATGGGTGCCCTGCTGGGCCTGTCGCGCGGCATAGACCGCATCAACTCGATCATCGGCCGCGGCATGAGCTGGATGATCCTGGTCGCCGTTCTGGTCAGCGCCGGGAATGCTGTCGTCCGCAAGGTGCTGAACACCTCGTCCAACGCCTGGCTTGAACTGCAATGGTACCTCTTTGGGGCCGCGTTCCTTGGCGCGGCGGCGTATACGCTCAAAGAGAACGAGCATATCCGCATCGACATCATCTACGGGATGTGGAGCCGACGCCGTCAGCACTGGATCGACCTGATCGGGCATGTCCTGTTTTTGATGCCCTTTGTCACGCTGATGATCTGGTATCTCTACCCTTGGGTGATGCGCTCTTATGCGCGGGGCGAGGTCTCGAACAACGCTGGGGGGCTGGTGCTGTGGCCTGCCAAGATGATGTTGCTCATCGCCTTTATCATGCTGTTCTTTCAGGGCATTTCCGAGATCATCAAAAAGATCGCCGTCATGCGTGGCGTCATCGAAGACCCCACCCCCTTCGTCTCGGCCCATGAGGCCGCGGCCGTGGAAAGCGAGATGATGGCGCGCGAGATGCAGGCCGTACTGGAACAGGACACCGAGGACGGAGACAGCCGCAAATGATGGTCTTCATCGCGCAGAACATGGCGCCGATCATGTTCGCCTCGCTGGTGCTCTTTCTGCTCTTTGGCTATCCGGTCGCGTTCGCGCTGGCGGCAAACGGGCTGCTGTTCTTTGTCATCGGGGTCGAGCTCGCTCCGCTGTCGGGCGGTAGTATCAACCTTAGCTGGCCCCTGCTGAACGCCATGCCAGAAAGGTTATGGGGGGTACTGTCAAACGAGACATTGCTTGCCATTCCATTCTTTACCTTCATGGGCATCGTGCTGGAGAAATCCGGCATGGCCGAAGACCTGCTTGACACCATCGGTCAGCTTTTCGGTCCGATCCGGGGTGGTCTGGCCTATGCGGTCATCATTGTCGGCGCGCTTCTTGCTGCGACGACCGGGGTTGTTGCTGCATCGGTCATTGCCATGGGGCTGATCTCGCTGCCGATCATGCTGCGCTATGGCTATGATCGCAGCATCTCTGCCGGCACCATCGCCGCAGCCGGTACGCTGGCGCAGATCATCCCGCCGTCGCTGGTGCTGATCGTGCTTGCCGACCAGCTTGGCCGGTCGGTCGGTGACATGTACAAGGGCGCGCTGATCCCCGGCCTGGTGCTGACCGGGATCTACATCCTTTACATCTTTGTCATGTCGATCATCCGCCCGAACAGCCTGCCGGCCCTGCCGAAAGAGGCGCGGACGCTTGGCTCGGGCGTTACCTCGCTGCTGGTGGCGCTGGCACTGACGCTTGGGATGGCGTGGCTTGCATTCCGCTGGCTTTACCCGACGCAGGGACGCGATGCCGACATCCTGGCTCCGGCTCTGGCGGTGATCGTGATCTATGTGCTGGCGCTTTTGGACCGGGCGATGAACACCAACCTGATGTCGCGCCTTGCGCAACAGGTCATCATCGTGCTGATCCCGCCAATGGCACTGATCTTTCTGGTGCTGGGCACGATCTTTCTGGGCATCGCCACGCCCTCTGAAGGGGGTGCGATGGGCGCGGTCGGCGCGCTGTTTCTTGCAGGAATCAAGAACCGGCTGAACTATGACGTGATCCGACAGGCGCTGCTGGCCACGACGCGGTTGTCGGCTTTTGTCATGTTCATCCTGATCGGGGCGCGGGTGTTCTCGCTGACCTTCTATGGCGTGAACGGGCATCTGTGGGTCGAACATCTGCTGACCTCGCTGCCCGGGGGCGAGTACGGCTTCCTGATCGCGGTGTCGCTGCTGGTCTTTCTGCTGGCGTTCTTTCTGGATTTCTTCGAACTGGCCTTCATCATCGTGCCGCTGCTTGCCCCCGCGGCCGAGGCCATGGGCATCGACCTGATCTGGTTCGGCGTCCTGCTGGGCGTGAACATGCAGACCAGCTTTATGCATCCACCCTTTGGCTTTGCGCTGTTCTTCCTGCGATCGGTCGCACCGCGGGCACCCTATCAGGACAAGGTGACGGGGCGGACGATGCAGCCAGTGACCACCGGGCAGATCTATTGGGGCGCGGTGCCCTATGTCTGTATCCAGCTGGTCATGGTGGCGATCGTGATGATCTTCCCCGGGCTGGTCATGCATTACAAAGGCGCGCCGATCGACACCTCGAACGTCCGTATCGAGATCCCCTCGGGCGGCGGCGAGTTGGGGGGCCTTGGCGGCTTTGGCGGGCTTGGGGGAGGAGATCCCTTTGGCCAGCAAGGCACGACCGCGCCCGCAGCCCCCTCGCTGGATGGGCTGGGCGGTCTTGGCGGGGCACCGGATTTCGGCGCGAGCACCAGCCCTGCACCCGAAACGCCAGCGCCCGAAGCTGCCGCCCCCGCTGCGCCGGCGGACGGGCTGGGTGGGCCGCTGTCGGGCCCGCCACCCGGTCTGACCGCACCAGCGCAGCCTCAGGGCAACTGATAGCAAAGGCGGCCTCCAGGCCGCCTTTTTCATGAACGCCGCCACAGAAAAGGGCCGCCGCGATATACTCGCAGCGGCCCATCTTGTCGGTCTGAAGATGGCTCAGAGCGTGCCGTTACGCTGCTGGATCATCATGAAGGTGTCGTAGGTATATTCCGAGGTCTGGTTATACAGGTACCAGTCCGCGCGGGCGACCTTGAGCGAATCCCAGATTTTCTTGAACGGCGCGTTCGATGCCTCAAGCTCGGCATAGACTTCGTTCGCGGCCTTATAGCAGGCGTCCAGAATCTCGGCGCTGAACGAACGCAGCTGAGCACCCGAAGCGACCAGTTCTTTTAGCGCAACAGGGTTCAGGTGATCGTATTTTTGCAGCATGTCGGCATCGACCGCCTGACATGCCGTACGCAGCAGCGACTTGTAGTTGTCGGGCAGCGATTCGTATTTCTCTTTGTTGAAGAAGAAATGGACGGTCGGGCCGCCTTCCCACCAGCCGGGGTAGTAGTAATAGGGCGCGACCTTATAGAAGCCGAGCTTGAGGTCGTCATAGGGGCCGACCCATTCCGAGGCGTCGATGGTGCCCTTTTCCAGCGCCGGGTAAATGTCGCCGCCAGCGATCTGCTGAGGCACGGCACCCAGCCGCTCAAGCACCTTGCCGGCAAAGCCGCCGACCCGGATCTTGAGCCCCTTGAGATCGTCCACCGAGGCGATTTCTTTGCGGAACCAGCCGCCCATCTGCGCGCCGGTGTTGCCGCCCGGCAGGCCGAAAATATTATGCGTGGCAAGGAATTCATTATAAAGATCAATGCCACCGCCGTGGTATTGCCAGGCGTTCATCGCCCGCGCCGACAGCGCAAAAGGCACCGCAGATCCCAACGCAAAGGTCGGGTCCTTGCCCCAGCTGTAATAGCCGACCGAATGGCAGGCCTCGACCGTGCCGTCGGTCACAGCATCCTGTGCCTGAAGGCCCGGGACGATCTCGCCACCCGCAAAGACCTGCAGCTGGAATTTGCCGCCCGTCGCCTCGGACAGATATTTCGACAGCACTTCGGCGCCGCCATAGATCGTGTCCAGCGACTTGGGAAAGGCCGAGGTCAGACGCCATTTCACCTCGGGCATTTCCTGCGCGATGGCGGGCGCAGCCAAAGCGGCCCCGGTCGCTGCCACTGTACCGCCAACCGTGGCGCGGGTCAGAAAGGCGCGCCGGTCGATCTGGTTGGTTTTTTTCATTGGGTTCCTCCGCATTGATCGGCCCCCTTCTGGCGGCCGATAGTGGGAGAAATGTTGCACGCGCCCGCAAGCCTGTCGAGATATCAGCGCAAATTCCCGTCCCGCTCCCGGGCCAGACCCGATTGCCGCAGCGTCAACCAGTCACAGATCCATCCCCTATCTGGTATGATGATCAATGGGCTACCCAAGCGGTTTGGGCTTGCCTATACTGACTGGGGTCCGGGGCTTTGGGGGAACAAGGGATGCGCTGTCCTTTCTGTGGAAATGTCGATACGCAGGTCAAGGATTCGCGTCCTGCCGAAGACAACGTGGCCATCCGCCGCCGCCGCTTTTGTCCGGCCTGCGGCGGGCGGTTTACCACCTATGAACGGGTGCAGCTGCGCGATCTGGTGGTCGTCAAATCAAACGGCCGGCGCGAGGATTTCGACCGCAGCAAGCTTGAGCGTTCGATCCGCATCGCCATGCAGAAACGCCCGATTGAGCCGGAGCGTATCGACCAGATGATTTCGGGCATCGTGCGACGGCTGGAAAGCCTTGGCGACACCGACATTCCCTCGAAGGTCATAGGCGAGATCGTGATGGAGACTCTGGCCCGGATCGACACCGTCGCCTATGTCCGTTTCGCCAGCGTTTACAAAAACTTCCAGGCAGCGGACGATTTCGACAAATTCGTGTCCGAATTGCGGCCGCAAGCGGTCGAAGAGTGAACGACCTGCGCCACATGCGGCACGCGCTGGCGCTGGCGCGGCGCGGGCTTGGCAATGTCTGGCCTAATCCTGCCGTCGGCTGCGTGCTGGTGCGCGACGGTGTCATCGTCGGGCGCGGCTGGACTCAGCCCGGCGGGCGCCCCCATGCCGAAGTCAGGGCGCTGATGCAGGCGGGCGAGGCCGCGCGTGGCGCCACGGCCTATGTCACGCTTGAGCCCTGCGCCCATCACGGCAAAACCCCTCCTTGTGCCGAGGCGCTGATCCGGGCAGGGGTAAGCCGCGTCGTCTCGGCGCTGACAGACCCAGATCCACGCGTCGCCGGGCGCGGCCATGCCATGCTGCGTGAGGCGGGCATCACTGTGACCGAAGATGTGTGCGAGGCCGAGGCACGCGAGTTGCAGCGGGGGTTTCTAAACCGCATCCAGCTTGGCCGGCCCATGCTGACCCTGAAACTGGCCGTCAGTTTCGATGGTCGCATCGCCACCGCCTCGGGTGAAAGCCAATGGATCACCGGTCCCGATTCACGTCGCCATGTCCATGCGCTGCGTCTTGCGCATGACGCGGTGATGGTCGGGGGCGAAACCGCCCGCACTGACCGGCCCGGTCTGAACGTGCGCGGCTTTGGCGCGGTGCGCCAGCCGGTGCGGGTCGTCGTCTCGTCTCGCCCCTTGCCCGAACTGCCGCCAGAGGGGGCCGAACATGGGCCGCTATGGCAGGTTTCGGGCGCACCTGAGGGCTTTATGGCCGAGCTTGGAGCCCGTGGCCTGACGCGGATCTTTTGCGAGGGGGGCGGGGTGCTGGCCGCCAGCCTGCTGCGCGCCGGACTGGTTGATCAGCTGATCGGTTATAGCGCCGGGGTCGTTCTGGGCGGTGATGCACGCAGCGGGATCGGAGCCCTTGCGCTGGATCACCTGGCCGATGCCCCACGCTTTCACCTGGCTGAGACCCGGCGCATCGGCCCTGATCTTATGCATCGCTGGCTGCGCGACTAGCGCCGCCACAACCAAGCATAGCTGGAAAGTACACCCTGCGCCTTGGCAAGCCAGCGCAAGGCTGGACCGCCCGATACGAATGTCGGGTCCGAAAGCCGCTCAACCGCGACTTCGGGCGGGCAGGGCAGGCGGCTGACCGGATCGAAATAGCGCGGATAGGCGATCAGCGCGCAATAGATCAGTTGCTCAAGATCGGCCCGCACCTGCCGGCGGGCGGGAACCGGCCCCAGATCGCGGGTCAGACCCCAGCCTGCATAGAAGGGTGCGCCCAGCGTCGTGACCGGAACGCCGCGCAACAGTGCCTCGAAGCCAAGGGTTGAGGTCATGGTCCAGACCTCATCAACCTTGCCCAGCAGCGCATCCGCCGGAGCACCGTGGGCAACGACATCGGCTAACGCATCAAGCACAGCCGCGGGGATCAGCCCGGGGCGCAGGCCAGCCTCGACATCGGGATGGGGCTTATAGATCAGCACGGCATCGGGGTTCTCGGCCCGCACCCATTGCAGCAGGGCAAGATTGCTGCGCACCTCGCCCGCGCCGAGACGGATCGAGGCGTCATCCTCGACCTGTCCGGGCACAAGGATGCGGCGTCCGGGGGGCAGATCAGGCAGCTGTCCGGTCAGATTGTATTTGGTGATCCCGGCCCTGGTCAGCTGCCGCGCCAGTCGCGACGCCCGCTCGCGCCCACCGGGGGGCAGGGGCTGGGCCATCAGCCGCTCAAACCGGCTTTCGCGGCTGGGATCGTAATAGATGCCAAGATCGTCAGCGACCAGCGACAGCGGCGGAACCAGCGCCGCACCCAAACCGCGCGAGCGCAGAAACCCATCCTCGACCCGCAGCGCGCCGGGTGTCTCGTCCGCGCGATTGGCCCAGGCCATGGTGACCTGTGGCCCCGGCTTGTCGCTGAACCGCACCCCCCGGCCGCTGCCAAAAAAGCGCGCCATAAAGGGCCGCTTCCACAGCCGCATACCATAGGCCAGATGCCCGTCATGATCCTGACGCCATGCCCGGGCCTCGGCCTCGATCTGGTCCATCGCGCCCTCAAAATCGGTCAGCCGGTCCCGGCAGGGATCATACCAGACCGGGGCAAGCAGATGACTGGCGGCAAAGAGCTGTTCGATACTGGCAGGGCGGCGGCGCGGGACGGGATGCTGATCCTCGGACAAGCCCCAACCGGCATAGAACGGCTGGCCAAAGACCCGCGGCCTGTGGCCGGCAAGCATAGCTTCATACCCCAGCTGCGAAGACAGGACATAGACCCCCGCCGCACCGCGCAATAGCGCCCAGGGAGAGACCGGGCTATCGCAGAACTCATCCCCCGGACGCAGGTCCTGCGGGGTAAAGTGGCCGGGACGCAGACCCCGCGCTGTCTCGGGGTGGCTACGAATGACGACAGGCTGGCCTGGATTTTCATCCCGCGCCGCCTGAAGCATCCGCAGGAAATCATCCCGCGTCGCCCCCATCAGTGAGGCATCGCCGCGCGTCTGGTCGATCACCAGAACATAGCCGGGGGTCGGCGGCGCAACAGCGGGCAGATGGGCATTGTATTTCGACAGATCAGCCGCAATCAGCCGCTCGATCCCCTGACGGGCGCGATCAAGCTGCGCCTGCGTTTCAGGCGCATGGACCAGAGTTTCGATAAGCGACGGCGCACGGGGATCAAAATGCAACCCGATAGGGTCGATCATCAGACCAACGGGGCCGCGCCGCGCCACTGTGCCCCGCGCCCGCCCGGGCAGGACTGAGCGAAGGAACGCGTCTTCGACGCGCACCAGCCGGGCACCAGTCCGACCGGCCAGCGCCTTGCCGCGCCATGCAGTCGGACTGTCGCCCCAGATGCCTACGTAATCACTGCGTCCCGGCACCCCGACCCGCACCGACCATCCGGCAAGGGCAAGAATACGACGAAGTCGCGGGCGGGTAAGAAAACCGCCGTTACATATGAAAAGCCGCCGAGATCCCCCGGCGGCTTTATCAGTCTGCACCATTCGACCTAGTTGAAGGCGTTGTCGACGCTGCCGACCTCGGTCGCAGTGCCAAGGATCGATTGCAGGGTCTTGCGCCATTGGACGAACGGGGCCTCAGTCACATAGACAGTGTCGCCATCGCGGATGACAAAGTCACGGGCCAGGAACATGCCGTCCGGCTTGGTCAGGTCCAGAACATAGGCGAATCGCTGGGTGCCATAGATGTCGTTGCGGCCCAGCACGGCGCGCGCCACCGATTGCGGCTCATCGCGCAGGATGAACACGCCCTTGGGATCGGCAAGCTGGGTGCTAAGTCCGCCGACCATGGCCACCGCTTCGATCGCGCTGATCTGTTCATTGCCAAGCGGCACCTTGGTCTGGCCGCCAAGCGCCCCAAGCGCGGTAAAGCTGCGCTGGTCCTCTTCGACCAGGATCACGTCGCCGGGGCGCAGCGCGATATCGTTGCGGGCGTTTGAATACAGATCGCGCAGCCAGACCTTGCCGCTGGAGTTGCCACGTTTGACGGTTACCACGGCAATTTCCGGCTCGATCGCGACACCGCCAGCCCGCGACAACATCGAAGACAAGGTACGGGTCGGACGCTCGATCGGATAGACGCCTTGCGCATTCACCTTGCCCATGACCGAGACGGTCGCGCCGTCACCGGCCACGCGGGTTACCATAACCTGCGGGTCGGGGGTCTGGGTTTCCAGCTTTTGCGTGATAAGGCGACGCAGCTCCTCGGGGCTGTTACCAGCGGCACGAACCCGGCCCGCATAGGGCACAAAGATATAGCCCTGGCTGTCCACCTGAAGTTCGGTCAGCTGGGTCGAGCTTTGTCCCATCGAGGCCAGCAGCCCGTCATCGACGTTTTCCCAGATCGACAGGCCCAGCACGTCGCCGGGGCGGATTTCATCGGCACCGACGGTGCCGGCGGCGCGGAAATCGGCCGAGAAACCATAGGCGGGGGTAAAGTTCGCAGCACGGTTCACCCGGTTATCGACATTGATGATATGGGTGCTGCCGCCTTTTTCCACCGAACCCGAAAGGATCTCGCCCTTGGTCGGGCCCGAACGGGGCAGTCCGCAGGCCGAGACCAGAAGCATTGCCCCCACCAGGGCAACCTGGGCCATGCGGGCGGCAAGGGACTGTCTCCGGCCACCGAGCGCGCCGGATCCAAAGCGCGAAAAACCTGCTTGCGTCAAACTGTTACTCCTGTCCTCTCGCGCGATTCCCGGATCGCAATGCTTGTTTTGCCGCACGTTAGCGCAGCATGTCCGGGTTTTCCATAATTCTTGGCAACCTAGTCGTCGCTAACGCCCATTTGTTGCCGATATTTGCCCCGGCCGGCAAAAAGTGCCTGATAAGGATCCTCGGGCGCCAACATCATATCAACGACCAGCCGCAGCGCATGAGCCCGCGAATGCGAGGCATAGAACCCGCCGGGCACCTGGCTGCTTTCCAGCAGAAAGTCGCGATAACGACGATAGGAAAGGGCATGCGGCGGGCGCGGATCGCTAAGGAACTCGGCAAGGCTCTGGTCCGAAACAAGACCCGGCTTGCCAAAGACCGCCTGTCCCATCGCCTTGACCGGCAGGCCGCGCCACAGGGCCTGCTGCGCCGCGGTCGAGTTCACGGTCACCGCTGCCCGCGCCTGATTAAGCAGGCGCGCAAGCTTGCCGCCCCGCACGAAATGGACCCGCTCTTCGATTCCCAGCATCCGCGCCCTGTCCAGGATCGCCCGGCGGACGCCGCCGCGCCCATCTTCAAGCGGATGCGCCTTGAAGACGATGTGATGATGGCGCGGGGCCGAGCGGGCGAATTCCGTCAGCACCTCATCAGTAAATTCGGACATGCGCTGATAGGGCGAATGAGCGACAAAGTTCGAATCATGCTCAAGCTGCATGAGCACCAGAACATAAGGAAAGCCGCCGCGACGAACTGAGCGCGTCTCGCGCATCTGCGCCAATGTGTCAAAGGGCGTCAGCAGAAAGCGGCGCAGGTTCAGCCGGAACTCCTGGAACACGCCGATCTGGCGATGGGTGCGATAACCGGGATAACGCCGGTTCGCCGCCAGCACGAGGAAATGGTAAAGCGCGCCATAGAATTTGTGCTGACGCATATCGCCCCAGCGCGCCGGAGGGCGGTTCATCTCATTCATGCGATTGCGCAGAGCATTGCGCATCTCGCGCACGGGGATGCGCATCAGCGCCGAATGCCCGTTCGAGCCGCCGCGTTCATAGGTGATCCAGAACGGGCGCAGATAACCTTCTTCGAAAACATGCAGCACCAGATCATGGCGCTGCGCAGCCTCGCGCGCAACGGCATGGATCGGGCGGACATCGCCATAAAGCACGATGTCGGTCACGCCCTTCTCGGTGATGATCTGTTCCAGATGCTCGGGCCAGTCCTCGGGACCTGAGGCATGACGGATGAACCGCGGCTTGTCCGACCAAAAGAACTCATCGCCAGCGTTAAAGCCCACGCGCCAGACCTGCGCCCCGGTAGCGCGCAGCAGCAGGCCCACCCGATCAAAGAACGGGCCATGCGGCCCCTGAAGCATCAGAAAGACCCGCTTGGTGGCAGGTAAAGCCGCACTGGCACCCACCACCGACAGCGCAGCCGTGGCCGCGCGCACCGCGCCACCGGCTTTGCGTCGGGGGTGGTTCTGGATCTCCGGCACCAATGGTGCGGGATCGGATGAAGGCGTTTCCGTCTTGGCTTTCAGCATTCGGTGGATCTGGCGTCAGTGATGAGCAAAATTGAGCGGGCGTTTCGCTACAGGCGGCGCCCTGCCACCGGCGTCATGGCTATTCGCTACAGGCAGCGTCCGGCCACCGAAGTCATGTCTACACCTGATTGCCCCAATTTTCACAGCCTGTCACGGGTTTTTACGATTTATTAACTGATGAACGTTGCGCCACAGCTTCACGTTTGCTTGCAGTAGCGCCCCCGAAGTTCTAGTTCTCAGCCTGAAAAGCAAAAGGGGTATGCGCATGTTTACCGGCATCATCACCGATATCGGCGAGGTTTCCAGCGTCGAGATGCGCGGTGACATGCGGGCGCGGATCTCGTGCCGTTACGATATGTCGGGGGTCGATCTGGGGGCCTCGATTGCCTGCGACGGCATCTGCCTGACCGTGATCGAAAAGGGTGCGGACTGGTTTGACGTCGATATCTCGGCCGAGACGATCTCAAAGACCAATATCGGCGCGAACGGCTGGGCGCGCGGCAAGCGGCTGAACCTTGAACGTGCGCTGCGGGTCGGGGATGAACTTGGCGGGCATATCGTCTCGGGCCATGTCGACGGCGTCGCATTGATCGAAGAGATGCGCACCGAGGGCGACAGCACCCGCATCACCCTGCGCGCCCCGAAAGAGCTGGCGCGTTTCATTGCTCCCAAGGGGTCAGTGGCGCTGAACGGCACATCTTTGACCGTCAATGAGGTCGAAGGCGAACTTTTCGGCATCAACCTTATCCCCCATACTCAGGCGGTGACGACCTGGGGCACGGCAAAAGTCGGCGATCAGGTGAACCTCGAAATCGACACTCTGGCGCGCTATGTGGCGCGGCTGGCCGAGGCGGGCTGATGGCAGGCATCGGCCACAATCGCGGCCCCGGCTCTGGCAGCGGCTTTCGTGCCCATTGCTGGAGCGTGGCACGGCGCGAGCTTTTGGGCGCGCGCCTGCCGGTCGAAGTGGTGCGCCTGCAACTGCGCCGGGCCAAAGAGCTGGGGCTTGACTACCGCACCTATGCGGGCGTCCGGGCAACGACAGGCCGCGATCTGGTGGCCTTTCTTTATTCGACGAATGCGCTGGGGGCGTTTCGCAGCGACCGCCCGGTTCTCCCGGCCAAGCGCCAGCGCATCTGCGAAAGCGCCGCCGCCGCACATCTGGGATACGGGCCGGGCCTGGCGCCTCAGCCGGTTGCCAAGCAGATCGGCGCAGTCTCGGCGCTGGCGCTGCCGCAATTTGGCGCAAGCTGGTCAGCCATGCGCGAGCGGATGAAGGATTGGCTGCGCGCGCAGGGCCTGCCGGGCGACGCGGTGCTGATGATCGGAGAGACCGACCATGAGCGCGAAATCATGATGGCAGGAGGGCTGGCGGCTTTCGTCACCGGCCAGAAGTTCTTTGCAGGAGCGGCGGATGCAATATGACAAGCCTGGCCCGGTCGAGATCGACTGGTCCGATGCGATCTCTCCCACCGAAGAGATCATCAATGAGGCCCGCAACGGCCGCATGTTCATCCTGGTCGATCACGAGGACCGCGAGAACGAGGGCGACCTGATCATCCCCGCCCAGATGGCCACGCCCGAGGCGATCAACTTCATGGCCACACATGGCCGCGGCCTGATCTGTCTGGCACTGACCGCCGGGCGCATCGACGCATTGGGGCTGACACTGATGAGCCCCAAGAACTCCAGCCGGCACGAGACCGCCTTTACCATGTCGATCGAAGCGCGCGAGGGCGTGACGACCGGCATCTCGGCCCATGACCGCGCCCATACGGTGGCGGCGGCCATAGATCCCAGCAAGGGACCGACTGATATCGCAACCCCCGGCCATGTCTTTCCGCTGCGCGCCCGCGACGGTGGTGTTCTGGTCCGTGCAGGCCATACCGAGGCCGCAGTTGATATCTCGCGGCTGGCCGGGCTGAACCCTTCGGGCGTGATCTGCGAGATCATGAACGAGGACGGCACCATGGCACGGCTGCCGGACCTTATCGGCTTTGCCCAGAAGCACGGGCTGAAGATCGGCACGATCAGCGACCTGATCGCCTACCGCCGCCGCCACGACAACCTGATTGCCGAACGCGGCCAGCGCGCGGTGCAATCCGTCCATGGCGGCGAATGGATGATGCGCATCTTTGCGGATGAGATCTCTGGCGCGGAGCATATCGTGCTGACAAAGGGCGACCTGAGCGAACCCGGTCCGGTTCCGGTCCGCATGCATGTGCTGGACCCGCTGCATGATGTTCTGGGAATCGGGCGCGAGAATGCGGGCACGCTGGGCGCCGCCATGCGTATCATTGCCGAAGAGGGCAGGGGCGTCGTAGTGCTGTTCCGCGACCTTGAGCCGCGCTTGCCGCGTCAGGACGAGGTTTCCTCGCACGTGCTGCGCCAATACGGGCTTGGGGCGCAGATTCTGTCTGCGCTTGGCCTGTCAGAACTGGTGGTGCTGACCAATTCGGCCCCTGTCAGGGCTATCGGGCTTGACGCCTACGGACTTTCCATCCATTCCACCCGTCCAATTCCCGAAGAGTAAGTCATGGCCGCCAGCATTGAACATTACCAACTGCCGCTGCCCCGGATCGAGGGCAGTGTGCGCCTGCTGATCGTGGTCGCGCCTTATTACCGCCAGATCGCGGATGCGCTGATCGCCGGCGCGCGTGGCGTCGCCGAATCGGCCAGCGCTGCCGTCGATCTGGTCGAGGTGCCCGGAGCGCTGGAAATTCCCACTGCCATCGCGCTTGCCGCCAGCCGCAACCTCTATGACGGCTATGTCGCGCTTGGCTGCGTGATCCGGGGTGAGACGACGCATTACGACACCGTCTGCAACGACAGCTCGCGCGGGCTGACGCTGCTGGGGTTGCAGGGCCATTGCATCGGCAACGGCATCCTGACAGTCGAAAATTTTGCTCAGGCCGAGGTCCGCGCAAACCCTGGCGACCAGAACAAGGGTGGCGGTGCGGCGGCAGCGGCGCTGCACCTGATCGCGCTCAAGCGCGGCTGGGAAGATCAGACGCCGCGGGACAAGGCAGCGGCGACGCCCCGCGACGTTATCCGACTGGCAGGTGAAATCGACGGGCCGGGCAGCGCATGAGCGGGACGAGCAACAAATCGCACGGCAACAGGCAAGAACGGCAGGCCCGCGCCTCGGCCGCCCGGATCTATGCCGTGCAGGCACTTTTCCAGATGGAAGCCGCCGGTCAGTCGGCCGACCGCGTCCAGCGCGAATTCCTGAACTGGCGTATCGGCCGCGACAACGAAGACGCGGACGTCCCCTCGGATGACGCCGACCAAGAGCTTTTTGCCCGGATCGTCGACGACGCGGTCACCTGGCAGACCCGCATCGACCAGATGACTGACCGTGCGCTGGTCGAGAAATGGCCGATCGGGCGCATCGATCCGGTTCTGCGCTCGGTCTTTCGGGCAGCGGGGGCCGAACTTGTGACGCCCAAGACCCCGCCCAAGGTGGTCATCACTGAATATGTCCGCGTCGCTCAGGCATTTTTTGCCGAGGGGCGGGAAGCAAAGTTCGTCAATGCGGTTCTTGACCACATGGCGCGCGAGGCCCGGCCCGAGGCCTTTTGATTCCCGGCCCGCGAACGAGACATTCTGCCGCGGGCCTGTTTTTCCCTTCGCGATCAGACACTGCCGCATTAGAATGCCCGGACACCACCATGCCCCGGGAAGTTCAATGCCGCAGCTTGTCCGCCTTTATATCGTCAGCATCGCCATTGGCTTTGCGCTGGCGCTGGCATTCACAACGCTACTGCTGGTTTTGGATGTAGCAGGGCTGCGCCATTTGATCTCTGCCACACGTGGCGGATGGATCGCGGTGCTTATGCTAATTGTCTTTCACACCATTCTTTTTTCGGGCACGCAGTTCGGAATTCGCGTCATGCTGATGGCCAATCAGGGTGGACCGGGCGGTGGATTGCGCCAGCGTATTCACCTGCAGCGCGCAAAAGCTTCGGCAGCCGCCCGACCCGATCCGCGTTGAACGTGGCAAGCCCCGCACGCTTTTACGCCACCAGTGTGGGTCTTTCGCAACAATTTCACGCGCGCAAAATCCGCCATCGCCTGCCCAATTTTTAGGCAAAACCATCTCGGGCTTTAAGTATTACCGCTTCTTTACAATTCGTGAGCAATTGGACTTGCCGTTAGCGGCTGATCTGGGGCGAAAAATTTTGTTACCGCCCTTCGAAGAAAGGGTTTCATCACAAATTCAAACGGTCAATTTTCCGCCGATATTAAAAATCTCACAAAATTTCACTTTTTTGAGAGTCAGTCTGCAATCTCCGGGCCTCTTTAACGCTTCAGAGCGGCGTTTTACCTCTGTCCCAGCAGAGATGCTCGTGGCCCGGAAGATCGGTGCCACGGACACGAAACGGTTCGAAAAAGGACTGAAAAATGAAAACGCTTGCTTATCTTGCTGGTGCCACTGTTTTGGCCACCGCCTTCGCGGCTCCCGCTTTCGCGCAATCCGAGATCGCAACCGGTGCTAACGCGACCGGCATCTCGCAGGTCAACGAACGGCTGAACGACGTCGAGGAAGCGGTCCGCGACGACTTCAACCGCTCGGCCGACGCCTATCGCTACGGCACCCCGCAACAACGTCAGGGCGTGTTCGGCTCGGTCGCGCTGACCTATGCCGGCCGCACCGGCAACAGCGACAGCCAGGATTTTACGCTGGCTGGCCGTCTGTCGCACAACCAGGGCCCGTTCTCGCAATCGGTCGGCCTGCTGCTTGAGTATGGCGAAAACAACTCGGGCGACAAAGACACCGAAAAGACCTACGTGATCTATGAAGGGATGTATAGCTTCAACGATCGCTTCTATGCCTTTGCTCTGGGCCGTCTGACCACCGATGCGCTGGCCAGCGATCCGGTCAGCCTGGCCGGCGATCAGGACTTTGGCGCACTGGATGGCCGCCTGAAGCGTGACGCCTACTTCGGTGTTGGTCCGGGTTACCGCGTGATCAACAACGACACCACCGCATGGCGCGTGCAGGCCGCCGTCGGCGTGCGCTACACCAAGGCTGTGGACGTGCTGTCCGTCGATGCGGTCGATCCGAAGACCGGTACCTTCGAATATGTCTCGGATACCGAAGTTGGTTACCTGCTGTCGTCGCGGTTCTATCACAAGATCAACGACCAGTTCTTTATCACCAACGACACCGACTATCTGACCTCGGACACCAACGACACGGCGACGAACGAGTTGGGTCTGAACTTCAAGATGACGGACGCCTTTGCTACCCGCGTGTCCTACAAGACCGAATACGTCTCGGACCGCGCGATCCGTACCGACAACACGCTGGGCGTGTCGCTGGTCTACGGCTTCTGATCGCAAAGAAGATCCCTCCTCTCTCTGGGCGGCCTGCGGGCCGCCCTTTTTTCTTGGGTACCAGCAAAAAAAAGGGAGAGCGGGGGAGAGTGGCGGGAACCGCAGCAACCGTGGCAGCGCAGGTTTCCCCGAAAGCCTGGATATCCAGGTGGGCGCCAGATAACGGGACCAAGGCCCCGACAGAGCCAGCCCCCTCGGTGAAATTATAGGCCAGTGAGAAAAATGGCCACGCACGAGAAGAGCAGAAACCCGCCAGCCCCCTAGATAGGACGAGGGCCAGCCTGCCGCAAGTGCCGGACCCGTTGCGCACGACGCTTGCAAGATGTTTCCGTTTCGTTCATGTTTGGCTCATGACCTCTCAAACCGACCCCACAGCAGATCTGCTGCCCGCCCAGCCGGGGCAGCGGCTGGCGCGTGGAGTGGCGCGGATGCTGACCGGGTTGGGCCATGCAGCACTGGCAGAGTTCACGCCAACCGGCGGGTTGCGGGTCGATGTGATCTCGGTCTCGCCCAAGGGCGAAATCTGGGTGGTCGAATGCAAAAGCTGTCGTGCCGATTTTGTCTCGGACCGCAAATGGCAGGGTTATCTTGAGTTCTGCGACCGCTTTTTCTGGGCGGTAGACGCCGATTTTCCCGAAGATCTGCTGCCTCAGGGCTCGGGCCTGATCCGCGCTGACTCATGGGGGGCCGAACTGGTCCGCATGGGGCCCGAATCGCGGCTGGCCGGGGCACGGCGCAGCCGGCTTTTACGTGACATCGCCCGGGTCTCGACCACCCGGCTGATGGCGCTGACCGATCCGATGGGAATCAGCGGCGGGGCTTCTTGACATTGCCCTTGGCCGGTTTGCCACCAGAGCCCATGCTGCGCGCAGCCTCGGCAGCAGCAAGCAGCTCTTCGGCAATCTCTTCGGCCTCTTCGGGATCGAAATCCAGCGGTAGATCGACGCCCTCGGCCTCGACATAGATCCTGACCATGCCGCGATCAGTAGGCCCGATTTGCAGATTCGCGGCAATATCGCTTTCGCTGTTGATGCTCATGCTGGTTCTCCTGGCGCGTGGCCTGTGGATCTGAACATTTTCCTTACCCTGCATGCGAAAAACCGGCAAGACGGGCTTGCGCCGGGACCGTGCTGGGGCTAGATAGCCGCCTGTGCCGCCTTAGCTCAGTTGGTTAGAGCACCAGATTGTGGATCTGGGGGTCCCCCGTTCGAGCCGGGGAGGCGGTACCACCGCAATCTGACAGCCGAAACCCTGCCACGACGGTCCAGCCAGGTTCTGGATAGGCGCGGGGTTTGTCAAACGGGCGCAAGCGGCTGACCGGGTTTTCCGGTTCGCGATCAGAAACAAGGCGGAGCCGCAAGCGGCGGTCGGTGCCAGAATGGCTGAAACGAATGTGATCTCTCTTGACGCCTGCGCCCGGCTTTCGGTCGCGCCGATGATGGACTGGACCGACAGCCTGTGCCGGCGCATCCATCGGCGGCTGTCGCGTCACACGCTGCTTTATACCGAGATGGTGACCGCTCCGGCGCTGGTTTACGGCGACCGGGCAAAGCTTTTGGATTTTGACGTTGCCGAACATCCGGTTGCGCTGCAACTTGGCGGATCAGACCCTGCCCAACTGGCCGAGGCCGCGCGCATCGGTGCTGAATGGGGTTATGATGAGATCAACCTGAATGTCGGCTGCCCCAGCGACCGGGTGCAATCGGGCTGTTTCGGTGCGGTTCTGATGACGCGTCCCGAACTTGTCGCGGAATGTGTCGCGGCGATGATCGCGGCAAGCCCGGTCGAGGTGACAGTGAAATGCCGTATCGGCGTCGATAATCAAGCGCCCGAGGCGGTGCTGCCCGATTTCATCGCCCGCGTGCGCGACGCCGGTGTACGCCGCCTGACCATTCACGCCCGCAAAGCCTGGTTGCAAGGTCTGTCCCCGCGTGAAAATCGTGAAGTCCCGCCACTGGATTATCCCCTGGTTCATCGCATGAAGCAGCAGTTTCCTGAACTGCATCTGTCGATCAACGGTGGCATTGCGACGCTTGATGCAACGCGCGAGCATCTGGCGGTGATGGATGGGGTGATGATCGGCCGCGCCGCATATCACCAGCCGTGGGAGGTTCTGGGTCAGGCCGACCGGCTGTGGGGCACAGAGCCGCCATTCTCTGATCCGCTGGCGGCGGCACAGGCGCTGCGCGAACTGGTCGAGACGCATCTGGATCGTGGCGGGCGGCTGCATCAGGTGACACGTCATATGCTTGGCCTGTTTCACGGCCGCCCCGGGGCGCGGGGCTGGCGGCGGCAATTGTCGGAAGGCGCCTCTCGCGCCAGTAACCGGGCCGAGGCGCTTGCCGTCTATGACGCGGCGCTGGCCGAGGTCATGGCTCCGGCCTGAACAGCCCGTCCGTCTCTGCCCATGCCCGCATGGCCCGCATCAGGGTCTCGCGCCGCGATGACTGGCGGGTCGTATCAAGATAATGCGCCAGGATCAGATCCCCGATCAGAAAGCGCAGAATGGGCAACTGATCGGCAGGCAGCAAACCCGGCACACGGGTCAGGGCGCGCCAGTCGGGCAGGGCGATCCCGTCCCGGACCCGCGCCGCGGGCCGCTTGCGTCGGCTTTCCAGCCAGACCAACAACCGGGCCATATCACGGGCCAGCGCCATCTCTGCCGCGCCCTCCATATCAATGCCGGTCAGGCGCAGGACGCCGGGGCGCAGCTCTTCGGCAAAGATATTATCCGCAGTCAGATCGCCATGGCTCAGCCCGCGCTCGACCGGAAGACCGCGCAGCCCTGGCACCTCGGCACGCATCCGGCCCAGATGGGCTTCAACCAAAGCGCGATCTATCCAGCCGCCCCAGGCGACCTCTGCCTGCGCCTCGGCCCTGCCAAGCCAGAAGCGCGGGCCAAACCTGCCACGGCTGCGGCTTGTCCGGGCAAGCGCACGCAGCCATTCCCCCATACGGGTGATCAGGGTTGCGCGCCGCGCCGGCCCGGCCTGAGCCAGCATCTCGGCCAGGGGACGGCCCGGCGCAGGGGCCGTGATCAGAATGCCATGCTCGGGCAAGGCAAGCAGGGGCGACACGACACAATCAAGCGGCCCGTCCAGAACCTGCGCCACCTGTTTCAACCGTGTCTCTGCCCGTTGCACGCGGTCAGCGGGATCGGCGCCGCGAAACAGCTTCAGCCACGCCGGGCGACCGTCCAGCCGGATTTCAAGCACCATGCGGTCGGGCCGGTCGCGCACAAGCCGCAACGGCTCGACCCCCGGCAGGGCCGCAAGCGCGGCCAGCGGATCAGACCCGCTCGGCAGCCTTGGCCTCATTCCACAGTGCATCCATCTCGGCCAGGTCGCTATCCTCGGGACGTCGGCCCTGAGCGGCAAGCGCAGTTTCGATCGACTGGAAGCGGCGCGTGAACTTGGCATTGGCCAGGCGCAACGCCTCTTCGGGGTCAATCTTCAGGTGGCGGGCAAGATTCGCCATGACAAACAGCAGATCGCCGAATTCTTCGGTCAAATGGGCGTGATCGGCACTGTCGCGCGCCTCGACCAGTTCGCGGGTTTCTTCAGCGATCTTGTCCAGCACTTCGGCGGGGCCGGGCCAGTCAAAGCCGACACGGGCGGCGCGGTTTTGCAGCTTGATCGCCCGGGTCAACGCCGGCAGGCCAAGCGCCACGCCATCAAGCACGCCCTTTTCCGCCTTGGCGGCGCGTTCGCGTGCCTTGATCTCTTCCCAGTCCTTGATCTGTTGCTCGGCCGATTTGTCGCGGGATTCGTCGCCAAAGACATGAGGATGGCGAAAGATCAGCTTGTCCGAGACCGCGCGCACCACGTCGGTAAAGTCGAACATTCCGGCCTCGGACGCCATCTGCGCGTGAAAAACGACCTGCAAAAGCAGATCGCCCAGCTCTCCCGGCAGCTCATCCCAGGCCTCGCGCGCGATGGCATCGGCGACCTCATGCGCCTCTTCTATCGTATAGGGCGCGATCGAGGCAAAATCCTGCTCGATATCCCAGGGGCAGCCAGCCTGCGGGTCGCGCAGCGCCGCCATGATCGCAAGAAGGCGGCGGATGCCGGTCTTGTCCGCCGTCTCGCGCATCAGCGCGGGATGGGTGGCCTTGTCCTCTGTCATGATCGAACCCCTTTGCTCGGCGCAGGCTGCATTGACCTGCCATATGCGCGGCCCCATGTCCACGCCATCGCACCAAAGCGCGCGTTCGGCTTTCTTGCCATCGCCTGCCGCCGCAGATAGGGTGCGCGCCAATTCCGCCGGGGGATTGCCCGGAGAACGACAGCACAGGGATAGACTTAATGCTCGTGACCCCCGCCTATGCTCAGGCCGCAGGAGGCGCCGGTGGCGCCGCCGGACTTGCCTCGTTCCTTCCGCTGATCCTGATCTTTGTGATCATGTATTTCCTGATGATCCGCCCGCAGCAAAAGCGGATGAAGGAACATCGCGCCATGATCGAGGCCCTGAAAAAGGGGGATGAGATCGTGACCCAGGGCGGCCTTGTCGGCAAGATCACCTCGGTGCGCGACAATGAGCTTGAGGTCGAGATCGCCGCGGGCGTCAAGGTTCGTGTCATCCGCTCGACCGTGACCGGGCTTGTAAACCGCACCCAACCTGCCGCCGCCAACAGCTGAGACCCCGTCAGACACCATGCTGGACATCCCCCTCTGGAAGCGTCTGCTGATCCTGGGCATCATTGCCTTGGGTCTGCTCTGCGCGATGCCGAACCTGTTTTACAGCCGGGTCGAGCAGCATAACGACGCCATTGCCGCCGTTGAACGTAACGGGTTCGAGACCCCCGAAGAGGCCGAGGCCCGCGCCGGCTGGCCGGACTGGCTGCCATCAGGGCTGGTCAACCTTGGCCTCGACCTGCGCGGCGGAGCCCATCTCCTGGGCGAGGTGCATGTCCAGGATGTCTATAAGGCGCGCATGGACGCATTGTGGCCCGAGCTGCGCGACGCGCTGGTTGCTCAGCGCGAAGTCGTCGGAGCAGTCCGCCGCGTGCAGGCCCCCGACGGGCAGCTGGCAGTCGAGATCGGCAACCCCGATCAGATGGCCAAGGCGGTCGAGATCGCCCGCGGCCTTGCCACGCCCGTCACCTCTCTGTCAGGGGCTGGGCAAAGCGATCTTGCGGTTTCGGCAAATGGCAGCCGCCTGATCGTGCAGCTGTCGGATGCCGAAAAGGCTGCGACCGATGATCGCACCGTCCAGCAATCGCTGGAAATCGTCCGCCGCCGCATCGACGAGGTCGGCACGCGCGAGCCGACGATCCAGCGTCAGGGCAAGGATCGCATCCTGATCCAGGTGCCCGGCATCGGCTCGGCCGAAGAACTGAAGGAGCTGATCGGCACCACCGCGCGGCTGACCTTTAACCCGGTGATCAGCCGTACCAGCGACGCCAATGCGCGCCCGGGCATGGGCAATGTCCTGTTGCCCTCGATGGATGAGCCCGGCGTCTACTACGTCATCGAGGAAAGCCCCGTCGTCACCGGCGAGGACCTGACCGACGCGCGACCAAGTTTTGACCAGAACGGCCAGCCTTCGGTCGATTTCCGCTTTGGCCCGTCGGGTGCCAAACGGTTTGGTGCCTATACCTCGGCCAATATCGGTCAGCCCTTTGCCATCGTTCTGGACGATCAGGTGATTTCGGCCCCGGTAATCCGGCAGGCCATCACGACCGGTTCGGGTCAGATCTCGGGTTCCATGAATGTCGAGGATTCGACCCGGCTTGCGGTGCTGTTGCGCGCTGGCGCCCTGCCGGCCGAGATGACCTTCCTGGAAGAGCGCACGATCGGCCCGGAACTGGGGCAGGACTCGATCGACGCGGGCAGGCTTTCCTCGGTCATCGCCACGGTCGCGGTCGTGGCCTATATGATCGCAAGCTACGGGTTCTTTGGCGCCATCGCCTCAATTGCGGTGATCATCAACGTCATCCTGATCCTTGCGGTCATGTCGATGATGGGCGCGACGCTGACCCTGCCGGGCATCGCCGGCATCGTGCTGACCGTCGGCACCGCCGTTGACGCCAACGTCATCATCTATGAGCGTATCCGCGAAGAACTGCGCGCCGGCAAGCGGGTGGTCAAGGCCATCGACGACGGCTTTAACGAGGCCATGAGTGCAATCATCGACGCCAACGTGACCAGTTTCATCGCGGCGATGGTGATGTTCTTCCTTGGCTCGGGACCGGTCAAAGGCTTTGCGGTCACGCTGACCATCGGCCTTGTCACCTCGGTCTTTACCGCAATCTACCTGACGCGGCTGATGATCGTGTTCTGGCTGCAGTGGCGCAAGCCCAAAGAACTGATCCTGTAAGGGAGCAAGACCATGGCATTTCGTCTGAAACTCGTTCCCGACAACACCAGCTATAACTTCTTTCGCTGGCAGTGGCTGACCTTTGGTATCTCGGCGCTGGCAATGGTCGCCTCGGTGGTGATCGTTCTGGTCATGGGGCTGAACTTTGGCATCGACTTCAAGGGCGGCACCACCATCCGCACCGAAAGCCCGACCGCATTCGAGGTCGGGGATTATCGCCAGGCACTGAACAATCTGGACCTTGGCGATGTCTCGATCACCGAGGTCTTTGACCCCAGCTTTGGCGAAACAAAGCATGTGGCAATGGTTCGCATCGGCTCCACCGACAAGACCGGATCGGTCACGCCGGAACAGCTGAACGAGATCAAGGCGGCGCTGAAAACCGTCGATCCCGAGGTCGCCTTTCCCGCTGTGGAATCGGTCGGACCCAAGGTCTCGGGCGAGCTGGTCATGACGGCCTTCTACGCCGTGGGCGCAGCGACGCTTGGCATCATGCTGTATATCTGGCTGCGCTTTGAATGGCAGTTCGCGCTTGGCGCGGTCGTCTCGATCCTGCATGACGTGCTGCTGACCGTCGGGATCTTTTCGCTGTTCCAGCTCAAATTCGACCTGACCACCATCGCGGCGCTGCTGACCACGCTTGGCTATTCGGTCAACGACACCGTGGTCGTCTTTGACCGGCTGCGAGAGAACCTGATCAAGTTCAAGACCATGCCGCTGATCGACGTCATGAACCTGACGGTGAACGAGACGCTGTCGCGTACCATCATGACCGCCGTCACCACTGCGCTGGCGCTTGGCGCGATGATGATCTTTGGCGGCGACGTGATCCGCGGCTTTGTGTTTGCGATGCTTTGGGGCGTGTTCGTCGGCTGCTATTCGACGATCTATGTCGCCAAGAACATCGTGCTGTGGCTGGGCGTCAAGCGTGACTGGACCAAGCCCGGTCCCAAAGAGAAATCCGACGTCGAGGATATCCCCGCCGCATTCCGGGATGCCCCCTGATGCCGACGATGGTGCCGACCGAGTTTTCCGGGGCCGTTCCGATTGACGGCTATGGTCCCGGCTTTTTCCGCGTCGGCGGCACCATCCATCATGGCGCGGTGATCGTCACCCCCGAAGGCGCGCAGCCCTGGGGCGGGCTGACCGATCATGCCGCACTGCTGGCGCTCGCCGGACGGGTTGATGTCCTTTTCCTTGGTATGGGCGCAGATATTGCCTTTCCCCCGGCCGGACTCAGCGCCGCGCTGGAAGAGGTGGGGATCATGGCCGAACCAATGAGCTCCCCCTCAGCCGCGCGCAGCTATAACGTCACGCTGTCCGAAGGTCGGCGCGTGGCCTGTGCCCTGATCCCGCTATGAGCCTGCTTGCCGTCCGCGACCTTGCCGTGGCGCGCGGCGGATTGCGGGCTGTCGAGGGCGTTTCCTTTCAGCTTGCTGCCGGGCGCGCGTTGGTGTTGCGTGGCCCGAACGGTATCGGCAAAACCACGCTTTTGCGTACGCTCGCCGGGCTACAGCCCGCGGTCGAGGGTGTGATCGAGGCCGCGCCCGACAGCATGGCCTATTCCGGCCATGCCGATGGGCTGAAATCGACCCTGACCGTGGCCGAAAACCTGCGCTTCTGGGCCCAGATCTTTGGACGGCAGGACATCGACCCGGCGCTGGATGCCATGAACCTGCGCGAACTTGCATCCCGCCCGGCGCAGGCGCTTTCAGCGGGACAAAAGCGGCGGCTTGGGCTGGCGCGGATGATGGTGACGGGCCGTCCGGTCTGGCTGCTGGATGAGCCGACGGTTTCGCTTGACCACGATTCGGTGGCGCTTTTTGCCGCAATGCTGCGCACCCATCTGGGGCAGGGGGGTGGCGCAATCATCGCGACCCATATCGACCTTGGCCTGCCCGAGGCCGAGATCCTGGACCTTGGCCCGTGGCGCGCAACAAACAGCCGCCGCGAATCGCGTCCCGCCGGGTTCAATGAGGCTTTTGCATGAGGACCGGGCGATGATGGCGCTGTTGATCCGCGATCTGCGGCTGGCCACCCGCGCCGGTGGGGGCTTTGGCCTTGCGCTTGCGTTCTTTCTGATCGTCTGCACGTTGGTCCCCTTTGGCGTCGGACCCGAGGGCGGGCAGCTGTCCCGGATCGCCCCGGGGATCCTGTGGGTGGGGGCGCTGCTGTCATGCCTTCTGTCGCTGGACCGTATCTTTGCGCTTGATCACGATGATGGCAGCCTTGATCTGCTTGCCACGGCCCCCCTGCCGATGGAGGGGATGGTCGCGATCAAGGCGCTGGCGCATTGGCTGGTCACCGGCCTGCCGCTTGCGCTGTCGGCACCGGTCTTTGGCCTGCTGTTGCACCTGCCGGGGCCGGCCTATCCCTGGCTGGTCGCGTCCCTGATCCTCGGCACTCCGGCGCTGTCGATGCTGGGCGTCTTTGGCGCAGCGGTGACGGTCGGGCTGCGGCGCGGTGGGCTGCTTCTGTCACTACTGGTCCTGCCCCTTTATGTACCGACACTGATATTCGGCGCCGAAGCGGTGCGGCGCGGTGTCGCAGGGGCAGACCCGATGACGGCTCTGGTCTTTCTGGCCGCGATTACGCTTTTCGTGCTGGCACTGGTGCCTTTCGCCGCTGCTGCCGCATTGCGCGTCAACCTGCGGTAAGAGCGGCGTGACTGCGACCTAAGCGCACTTGAGCGAAAACCGAGCACGGGCTAGGGAGAAGCCATGTCGATCTGGGAATATGCCAACCCTGTCAAGTTCATGCGCACTTCGGGCGCAGCCCTGCCATGGGTGGTGGCCGGGGCAGCGATCTGCACCATTGCCGGGCTGATCTGGGGCTTTCTGACGCCGCAGGATTACAAGCAGGGCGCGACGGTCAAAATCATCTTCCTGCACGTGCCGGCAGCACTGATGGCGATCAACATCTGGCTGATGATGCTGGTCACCTCGCTGATCTGGCTGATCCGCCGCCATCATGTCAGTGCGCTTGCCGCCAAGGCGGCCGCACCGGTTGGCGCGGTAATGACATTGATCGCACTGATCACCGGGGCGGTCTGGGGCCAGCCCATGTGGGGAACCTGGTGGGAATGGGACCCGCGCCTGACCTCGTTCCTGATCCTCTTTCTGTTCTATCTGGGCTATATGGCCCTGTGGGAGGCGGTCGAGAATCCCGACAGCGCCGCCGACCTGACCGGAGTTCTGTGCCTTGTCGGTTCGGTCTTTGCGCTGCTTTCACGCTATGCGGTCAACTTCTGGAATCAGGGTCTGCATCAGGGCGCCTCACTGTCCCTCGCGCCGGGCGAACGGATGTCGGCGGTCTATCGCTACCCGCTTTATCTGACCATGGCAGGGTTTTTCCTGCTGTTTCTGGCGCTTTTGCTGATCCGCACCCGGACCGAGATCCGCCGCCGCCGGCTGGCCGCGCTGCTGGCAAGGGAGAACCGTACATGACCGAACTTGGCAAATACGCCTCGACTGTGCTGACCGCCTATGGTGCCAGCCTCGTCCTGCTGGCCGCACTTATCGTCCAGACCGTGCTGGCCAATGCCCGAGCCCGCCGCGCGCTTGAGGAGCATGAACGCCGTGGCTAAGTTTTCTCCGTTGATGCTGGTTCCGGTGGTGGTTTTCGCCGGCTTTGCTGCCTTGGCCGGATGGTCGCTGATGCGCGACAACCCAAATGTGCTGCCCACAGCCCTTGCCGGACGCGAGGCTCCGTCGGTCGGAGAAACGACGCTGCCCGGCAAGACCCGGCTGACTGACGAAATGCTGCGTCAGCCGGGGGTCAAGATTGTGAACTTCTGGGCAAGCTGGTGCCCCCCTTGCCGCGCCGAACACCCGACCCTGACCGAGCTTTCCAAGCGCCTGCCGGTCTATGGCGTCGACCTTAAGGATCCCGAGCGGGCCGCGCTTGGCTTTCTGTCCGAACATGGCGATCCCTATAAGGCGCTTGCCACTGATCCACGTGGGCGGGTGGCAATCGACTGGGGTGTGACCGCACCACCCGAGACCTTTATCATCGACGGCAACGGTCGCATCCTTTACCGCCACGCTGGCCCTCTGGTGCGTGAGGATTACGCCAACCGCTTCCTGCCCGAGCTTGAAAAGGCGCTTGCCGCCGAGTGACGGCAGCCGATTGCACCTTTCCAGGACCGGACCGGGCAAAGCCGCCGCCTTGCGCATATATTTCCAGGACGTCGTCGCCCGACCGTCGCGGTAAGCCTTTCCAAGCCCTGCGCCGGGCGCTAAGACACCCGGGCTTGCAAGAGGGCCGTCATGTCGCAGAACCAGCCGACCATCGCTCCGCAACCCGGCATCATGGAGATCTCGCTTTACGAAGGCGGGGCCTCAAAGGTGGCGGGGGTCGAGAATGTCGTGAAGCTTTCCTCGAACGAAAACCCCTTTGGCCCGTCCGAAAAGGCGCGCGAGGCGGTGATCCGCGCCGCCCATTCGCTGCACCGTTACCCAAACACCGATCACGCCGGGCTGCGCGCCGCAATCGGCGAGGTTCACGGGCTTGATCCCGACCGCATCATCTGCGGCGTCGGGTCAGACGAGATCATCCATTTCCTTTGCCAGGCATATGCCGGGCCCGGAACCGAGGTTCTGTTCACCGAACATGGGTTCCTGATGTATCGCATTTCGGCCCACGCGGCGGGCGCGGCACCGGTGCAGGTGCGCGAACGCGACCGGGTCACCGATGTCGACGCGCTGATCGCCGGCGCGACCGAGCGCACGCGGCTGATCTTTATCGCAAACCCGAACAACCCCACCGGCACGATGATCGGCCTGCCGGAACTTGAGCGGCTGGCCCGCGCGGTACCACATGCGATCCTGGTGATCGACGCTGCATATGCTGAGTATGTCGAGGGTTATGACGGCGGCGCCGAACTGGCGACCCGCTTGCCCAACGTTTTCATGACCCGGACGTTTTCCAAAATCTACGGTCTGGGCGGACTGCGGGTTGGCTGGGGCTATGGCCCACGCGAAATCATCGACGTGCTCAATCGCATCCGCGGTCCCTTCAACCTTTCGAATGTTGCGCTGGAAGGGGCCGAGGCGGCCGTGCGCGACCGCGAACATATCGCCCGCTGCCAGTCCGAAAACACCCGGCTGCGCGCGTGGCTGGCCGAGGCGCTGGCTGAAAAAGGCGTGCCCTCGGACACCTCCTGTGCGAACTTCCTGCTCGCACGCTTTGCCGATGCCGACACCGCCGGGGCTTGCGACGAATACCTCAAGGCGCAGGGGCTGATCGTGCGCCGCGTGGCAGGCTATGGGCTGCCGCATTGCCTGCGTATCACCATCGGGGACGAGGCCTCATGCCGCCGGGTCGCCCATGTCATCGGCCAGTTCATGTCTGAACGCGCGGAGAGGGGCTGATGGGCACCGTTGTCTACGACCGCGTCGCGCTGATCGGGCTGGGGCTGATCGCCGGGTCGATGTCGCTTGCCATGCGCAAAGCCGGGCTGGCGGGCGAAATCGTCGGCCATGCCCGCAGTGCCGAAACCCGTGACATTGCGCGGGAAATCGGACTGGTTGACCGCATTACCGAAACCGCAGCCGAGGCGGTGCAGGACGCCGATCTGATCGTGCTGGCTGTGCCTGTCGGCGTGATGGGCGCTGTCGCCGCCGAAATCGCACCGCATCTGAAGCCGGGTGCGACCGTAACCGATGTCGGCTCGGTCAAACAGGCGGTGATCGAGGCCGTCTCACCCCATATCCCCGCCGGCGTACATTTCATCCCCGGCCACCCGCTGGCGGGAACCGAACATTCCGGCCCGCGTTCGGGCTTTGCGACCCTGTTTCGCAACCGCTGGTGGCTGCTGACCCCAGTCGGGGGCAGCGAGCCGCCAGCGGTCGAACGGCTTGCGATGCTGATCCGCACCATGGGCGCCAATGTCGAGGAAATGGACGCCGCCCATCACGATCTGGTGCTGGCAGTGACCAGCCACACCCCGCACCTGATAGCCTATACGATGGTTGGTGTCGCCGATCACCTCAAGCGCATCACTGAAAGCGAAGTGATCAAATATTCCGCCGCGGGCTTTCGGGATTTCACCCGCATTGCCGCATCAGACCCGACCATGTGGCGCGATGTGTTTCTGCAAAACAAGGATGCGGTTCTGGACATCCTTGGCCGCTTTACCGAAGAGCTGTTCGTTCTGCAGCGCGCGATCCGCATGGGCGACGGGGCGCATCTGCATGACTACTTTACCCGCACCCGGGCCATTCGCCGCGGCATCATCGAGGCCGGGCAGGACACTGCCGCCCCGGACTTCGGCCGCAGCCTGACCGAGCCCCCCGGAAAATCCTGAAGCGTGCCCTAGCGGCGCGGAAAGACCGGGGCGGGGCCCAACGGCACCGGGCCAAGGCTCATCTTGCCACCAGAAAGGGTCAGGGGCAGGCGCAGTTCACCCTGATTCGCCGGGGGAAACTGAAACCCGTCCTCGTCGGGCAGGGGCAGGGTGGCGATGTTTTTCAATATCGTACCAGCCAGCACGACGGCCTTTGGCGAGATCAGCCCGGCATCTGCGGCCACCTGCAACAGCGGCTCGGCATCTGCTGTGTAAAGCGCGATCTGTCCCGCCGCATAACCCTGATCATCAGCCACGATTCTGCCCATCACCCGCATCCGTAATTTACCCAGCTGAATATCGGCAGAATCCAGCCGCAGCCCGAGTGGCAGAGGTTCAGGACCCGCCGCCAGACTTGCCGGTGCGGGCAGGGCGTCGAGCCAGATCTTGCCCGCTGCGTTCAGGCTTAACCGGCCGGGAAGAGACTGGAGAGCGGCAAATCCGGGCTCCAGCTCTGCAAGGCGCAGGTCCAGATCATAGGTGGCAGCCGTGCCCTGCGGCGCATCCTGCCCGACCTTGGTCAGCCGGGCATCGGCCTGAAGGGACTTGGCTAATTCAGCGCCATCAACTGACACCGGACCAGAGGTCAGCCCGACCGAGCCAACCCCGAACCCCTGCAACGGCTTGACGCTCAGCCGCGCCGATGCGTCAGCAAGCCCCAGTTCCAGCGGCCCGGCGCCGGGGTCAAGCGCCACTTGCGGCGGCAGGGTCAGCCGCATCTCTGTCAGGCGCAGCGGGTTCAGCCACAGATCAGCCCAAGGCAGGTCCACCGTCCCGGATGCCGTGCGGAGTCTCAGATCGGATACCCGCACGCCAATCCGCCCAGCCTCGCGCAGTTCGCGGGTACCGCCCAGCTCGACCGACGGCTGCTCGGCCGCCACCTGTTCAAGCTGACGGGCCAGCAATGTTTCCCCGCCCAGCCAGATTCCGCCCAGGATCAGGGCAGACAGGGCAAGAATGACAAGCAGTCGGCGCATCCTGATCCTCATCGCAAACCGGCATCTTGGAACGCCGGCCAGCCTGTCCTAAGTCTTTTCCTCCAGAACGATCTAGCACATCGGGGGTAAAGAATGGGTGAACGGCCGGAGCATTGGGTCTTTGCCTATGGCTCACTGATGTGGGACCCGGGCTTTCCGGTGGCCGAGATGATGCCGGGCCGGCTTGAGGGCTATGCCCGCAGTTTCTGTCTGCTTTCGGTGGTTTATCGCGGTACGGTCGATGTGCCCGGGCTGGTCCTTGGCCTGGACGCCGAACCGGGCGCGCATTGCCGGGGCCTGGCACTGCGCGTGGCCGAGCCGGACTGGGACGAAACCCTTGCCGGTCTGCGCGCCC